>Ga0194110_10002521_pt1 | contig 23189 bp, 21 predicted proteins | sample TA2Kig1200mmetaG_FD_146192 | JGI IMG/M metagenome (GOLD analysis project Ga0194110, IMG submission 146192) | Freshwater microbial communities from Lake Tanganyika, Tanzania - TA2015032 Kigoma Deep Cast 1200m | ecosystem: Environmental > Aquatic > Freshwater > Lake | place: Tanzania: Lake...
CGTTACTACTACTTTCGCCATAAGGGTATGGTATTACAAAGTATTACCCTTTTCAACCACCCGGAAGGTTGGTATAAAAGTGAATCTGCATAGCTTCAGGTTCCCTTATCAATCCACGGATTTGGGTTTCTTAACACAGATTTAACCTGCCTGAAATCTGTTGGAAACATTGGAATGCTATTCTCAGAAAAGTAGACTATGGAAGAGACGAAAAGACTGAGTGTTCTGGAAAAGGAGCCACAAGATGCTGTCTGGTGATACAGCATAGATGTTGATTTCGACTGCACTGGTGATGTTAATGACTCCCGGGCTGGCCCTGTTTTATGGTGGGATGGTGAGGAAGAAGAACATCCTTTCCACCATGATGATGAGCTTTGCCGTCCTTGCCCTCATAGGGATGCTCTGGGTGCTTTACGGTTATACCCTGGCTTTTGGGCCTGACAAAGGTGGCATAATCGGCGGGCTTGATTGGATTGGTCTGAGAAATGTGGGACAGGAGCCATCTTCTACATATGCCACGACGGTCCCGCATCTGGCTTTCATGATGTTCCAGGGCATGTTCGCCATCATAACTGTGGCTCTGATCACCGGAGCAGTAGTGGAGCGAATGAAGTTCAGCGCGCTGTTGGCCTTTTCAGCCTTGTGGTTCACCGTGATCTACTGTCCGTTAGCCCATTGGGTTTGGGGCCAGGATGGATGGCTGGCCAATATGGGGGCGCTTGATTTTGCCGGAGGCACGGTGGTCCACATAAGTGCTGGAGTATCGGCCTTGGCTCTGGCGCTGGTGCTCGGACCTCGCAAAGGCTTTGCGGAGAAGGTAACGCTGGAGCCAGCCAATATTCCTATGGTAATGCTGGGGGCGGCCTTGCTCTGGTTTGGCTGGTTCGGTTTCAATGCTGGCAGTGCCCTGACTTCCGGAGGGCTGGCTGCCAATGCCTTTGTGGCTACTAACACCGCTGCCTGCTCAGCAGCATTCATGTGGATAATCCTGGGCTGGATTCACCGACGCCCATCTCTCCTGGGTGCTGCCACAGGAGCCGTAGTTGGCCTGGTAGCCATTACACCCGCTGCTGGGTTTGTTAAGCCGCTGGCTGGCATACCGATAGGCATGATAGCAGCAGTAGTCTCATACTACTTTATGATTTTGAGGTCAAGACAGAAAGTAGATGAATCTCTGGATGTGTGGGCGTGCCACGGCATGGGAGGCACCTGGGGAGCATTAGCCACCGGAATCTTTGCCACCGCAACTGTTAACGCAGCAGGCGCCGACGGACTGGCATACGGCAGCGGTGCGCTCATGGCCAAGCAGATCGCTGGGGTAGCCACCGTTTGGGCCTTCGCTTTTGCCGGTACCTGGATCCTGGCAAAGGCTGTCAACGCTGTCATGGGACTCAGGGTGAGGAGCGAAGAAGAAATAGTGGGGCTGGATATATCTCAGCACGGCGAAAGGGCTTACGGAGGTATATAGCCTGTGAAAAAGATAGAAGCCATTATCAGACAGGAGAAGTTGGGGCCAGTCAAGGCTGCCCTTGAGGGTATGGGCATCACCGGTATGACGGTGATGGAAGTTAGTGGCTGTGGCCGCCAAAGGGGTATCCCCCTGCAATGGAGAGCCGGAGAGTATAGGGTGGAATTCCTGCCCAAAATAAAGGTCGAGATCGTGGTCTTAGATGAGGACCTGGGAAAAGCACTAAACATTATTGCGACCAAAGCCCGCACGGGTGAGCGAGGGGATGGCAAGATATTCGTTCTCCCTATCGAAAACGCGATACGCGTGCGCACCGGTGATGAAGGCGAGAGCGCAATCTGAAAGGAGGCAGCCTTTACAAGCCAGGGTCGAATGCAAGGATGACAACATGAAGACAAAGGAGGAACATGTTAAACCGGAAGACATATTCAGGCTAATCGAAGAAAAGCATGAAGGCCAAAATCGACATGAAGCTTGACACCTTGACGTGGATGGGCGATAAAATGAGGTAGTACAAGTGTAGCGTTAGGAAGATCGCTCTCAAAGGCAACGCATTCACCAAGAATGATGCAAATGGGGTGTAGCTTGAGTGAAATAAAAGTGAAGAGGTCGATGCTATAAGGCTGAGGCGGCACCCACATGAATTTCACATGTACTTTCATATCTGAAGACACGTACAGTTAGGAGGATTAATGGCGATTGAACAAAAGAACAGAGAAGAAAGCAATCAATACGTTCTCAAGAAGGCGAAGGAGCACGACGTAAAGTTCATCAGGATGTGGTTCACTGACATCCTGGGCATGCTGAAGAGCTTTGCCATCACTATAGAGGAACTGGAGGGCGCACTCGAGGATGGGATGGGTTTTGACGGCTCATCTATCGAGGGATTTGCCCGTATTGACGAGAGCGATATGTTGGCCTTGCCTGACCCCGATACCTTTCGGCTTCTTCCATGGAGACCGAAGGAGCATCATGCTGTGGCTCGTATGTTCTGCGATATTTTGAGACCCGGTGGAGAGCCCTTTGAAGGTGACCCCAGGTTCGTCCTTAAGAGAAACCTGAAAAGGGCTGCCGATATGGGCTATACCTATTATGTGGGCCCTGAGCTGGAGTACTTCTACTTTCGTGACTCCAAGGGAACCGAGATGCTGGACAATGGTGGTTACTTTGACATGGTCCCCCTGGATGCAGCTAGCGACTTGCGGAGGGATACGGTCCTGACTCTGGAGGAGATGGGAATTGGTGTGGAGTACTCCCATCACGAGGTCGCTACCAGCCAGCATGAGATAGATATGAGATACACTGATGCCATGACCATGGCCGACAATGTGATGACCTATCGCTTAGTGGTCAAGGAGGTAGCGCTGGGGCAAGGAGTCTATGCCACTTTTATGCCTAAACCTGTCTTCGGCATCAATGGCAGCGGTATGCATGTGCACCAGTCGCTATTCAAGAACGGGAAGAATGCTTTCTTCGACCCGAAAGACCCCTACTATCTCTCTAAGACAGCCAAATGCTACATCGCTGGACTGCTGAAACACGCTTCGGAAATCACCTCTGTCACCAGCCAGTGGGTCAATTCCTATAAACGGCTGGTTCCCGGCTATGAGGCGCCAGTCTATCTTTCCTGGGCCAGGCGGAACCGCGCCGATCTGATCAGGGTTCCTGAGTATAAGCCGGGCAAAGAGAATGCCACCCGCATTGAGTTGAGGTCTCCCGATCCCGCCTGTAACCCCTATCTGGCCTTCAGCGTAATGCTGGCTGCTGGGCTTGAGGGGATCGAGAAAGGTTACGAAGTGCCGGAGCCAGTGGAAGCCAATGTGTACGAGATGAGCGATGAGGAAAGGCAAAGAAGGGGAATAGGCACACTACCGGGCAGCCTCTGGGAGGCCATTCAGCTAACCGAGAAAAGCGAACTGGTGCGCCGCGCTCTGGGTGACCACGTTTTTGATGCTTTCATCAAGAACAAGAAGATCGAATGGGATCAATACCGTACGCAAGTCACCGATTACGAGATTAAGAGGTACTTGCCCATTCTGTGAATGAGTGCCGATCGGTCTCGGGTAGAGTGCCTGACGTCAGGCACTCTACCCCTTGGGAAGACTGTAACAGGCAACCCACCGTTTCCGTTCCTGATTACTCTCAATCGCTGATTTCGGGCCTTATACCTCTATTGCTTTATTAGGAGCATTCGTGCTAAATTTTAGAGCAAGCGACGGTCGGCATGATAGGCTAATCTAGCCGATTCGCTAGCACAGAGGTATTGAGTGAGTCAAGACATACGGTTGAGTGCAGACCTCGGGTTTCTGCGTGTCGGTGCTGCGATCCCTACGCTTCGTGTGGCTGATGTCGATTTCAACATTGCAGCCATTACCGAATGTGTTCGAAAAGCAAGCGATGATGGCGTGCAGGTACTGACTTTCCCAGAAATGGCAATCACAGGGTACAGCATCGGAGACTTGGTGCAGCATCAGGCATTGCTGAGGAAAGCCGAAGAAGGGCTGCGCGACATCCTGGCCGAAAGCGCTAGTTATTCCATGCTGGTGATAGTGGGCGTGCCGCTGTACGTTGAGCAGATGATTTTCAACTGTGCAGTGGTTCTAAATGCTGGACGCGTTCTGGGAATCGTACCCAAGACCTTTCTGGCTGGGTATAAGGAGTTCTACGAAGATCGATGGTTTGTATCCGGCAGGAATGCTCGTTCAGATTCTGTCCGTCTGATAGGACAACGAGTCCCCTTTGGAACAGACATCCTTTTTGCCCTGCGGGGGATCACTCCAGCCATCGTCGGAGTGGAGATTTGTGAGGACCTATGGGTGCCTTTCTCGCCTCATGAATACCAGTCTGTGGCAGGTGCGACGGTGCTTTTCAATCTTTCATCCAGCAACGAGGTGATCGGAAAGGCAGACTGGCGTAGAACATTAGTATCCTCTGAATCTGGTAGATGCATAGCAGCTTACTGCTATGTGTCGGCAGGCATAGGAGAGTCGTCCAACGATGCCGTCTTTGGCGGCCATGCTATTATTGCAGAGAATGGAACCATCCTTCGGGAATCAGACCGCTTGTCGCCAAATTCCCAACTCTTGGTCTGCGACGTAGACTTGGAACGACTACTACATGATCGTCGTGTCATCACAAGTTTTGGTCATATCCCCAGGCAACAGACTAACCTGAGGATTATTGAGGCAGAGGTTCATGATCCTCTTCCTGTGGGGCTACGGCGACAGATCGACCCCCATCCTTTCGTTCCCGGCGACCCCCACAGAAGAGCAGAAAGATGCCGTGAAATTTTCTCTATGCAAAGAGCGGCCCTCGCCAAGAAACTATCTGGGGCCAACATAAGCCATGTGGTACTCGGAGTTTCCGGAGGGCTTGATTCCACGCTAGCCCTCTTGGTGGCACTAAAGACCATGGATTTTCTTGGTCTACCACGAACGAACGTTCATGCCTACGGCCTAGTCGGTTTCGGTACTACTAAGAGAACCAGAGTCAACGCCAAGAAGCTTTGCCACGCGTTGGGGGTGAGTTATGAACGCGTCAATGTCTCGGCGACCTGCGGATCACACTTGAGAGACCTCCGACATGACGGCCGCGAAGACATAGTCTTTGAAAACGTGCAAGCTCGCTATCGCACCGAGTTCCTCTTTAACAAAGCAAATGAACTCAATGGTCTTGCTTTGGGTACTGGTGATCTTACCGAGATTGCTCTGGGGTGGTGCACCTTTTCTGGAGATCAACTTTCACATTACCATGTCAATGCTTCCGTGCCCAAGACGCTGGTTCGTTTTCTCGCGCGGTGGGTGGCTGACGAAGAGTTAGCCGGCTCGCCAGCACAAAAAGTTCTGTACGATATCCTTGACACACCTATCTCTCCAGAGCTACAGCGTCCATATAATGGGGAGATCACGCAAAAGAGTGAGGAGATAATTGGCCCAGTCGAGCTCGCCGATTTCTACCTCTATCCTTTCATTCGCTTTGGAATGCGCCCTGGCAAGATTCTCTACCTGGCAGATGAAATGAGAAGACGAGGGCTCTTCGAAGGCCAGTACACTCTTGATGACTTGCACAGGTGGCTCAAGAGTTTTATTCAGAGATTCTTTGCCAACCAGTTCAAGAGAACATGCTTACCCGAGGGACCCAAGATCGGCTCAGTAAGTTTATCCCCTCGGGGAGACTGGAGGATGCCGTCGGACGCCGAGGCTAAACTCTGGCTCGAAGACTTGGAAGCGATGCGAATCAAACTGGACAGGGCAGCTACGGTTATGCCCGAAGTGTCATCAGACCCCTCTCACAGGCAAGTTAGCTCGACTTAAGTCATAGCCTTAGCTACGCCTTCGTAAGTTATTATTTCGAGTGATAACCTCCCAGGCCAGAAATCCAATTTTCTTGACACAAGCTCTGGAATATGTTTTCATTTTCTCAGGTCACAAGACAATATTCACGTCTTGGACTACCTCAGGCATAAGCGCGAAGATAAGGTTAAAGAAAGGGGGCATTAATGGCAGGCTTTGAGGGTAGAATGTTAGAGGTCAATCTGACCACTGGCGAAATCAAGCGAAGCACGGTAGATAAAGACGTGCTTCGCCAGTATATTGGCGGCAGCGGATTGGCAGCCAAACTGTTCCTCGACCGTGTTTCTCCTAACGTTGATCCTTTATCTAAAGAGAACACACTCTTTTTCTTGACTGGGCCCCTGAGTGGCACCAATATTCCGGGAGGATCACGCTTTTCAGCCTGTGCTAAATCACCGTTGACCAATATGTGGGGCGAGAGTAACTGCGGAGGCAACTTCGCACCTGAGCTAAGGGCCGCTGGCTACGACGGAATCATATTGACGGGCGCCGCCAAGAAACCTGTCTATTTGGTGATTGAGGACGACAAAGTGGAGCTCAGGGACGCCGCTGACCTCTGGGGCAAGGACAATTTTGAAGTGACTGATCTCTTGAGAAAGCGGCACGAAGGAAAGAAAAAGGTGAAGGTGCTGGCGATAGGCCGGGCAGGTGAAAACCTGGTGAGGTATGCCGCCATTTGCAACGAGGAGAGGGACTTCTTCGCTCGCGGCGGCATGGGGGCTGTCATGGGCTCCAAGAAGTTGAAGGCCATCGTGGTCCGGGGGAGCGGCAAAATACCACTAGCTTCACCCACTGCCTTCACCCAGAAACGCAAGGAAATCCTTGAGAAGGCCAAAGACCACATAGTCACCCAGTCGCTCAAAGCCATGGGCACGAATGGCAGCATGGATTTTGGGGTTCATATAGGCGACGTCCCGGGGAAGAACTGGACAGCAGGCGATATGACTGCCGTCGCGGCCAACATAGGCGGCGCTATGCTGAACAGCGAGAAATACCTCACCGGAACGGAATCCTGTCATGGCTGCTTTGTAGGATGCAAGAGGGTGGTCAGCATCAAGGAAGGCCCCTACAAGGGGATGGCAGGGCCAGGACCGGAATATGAAGGTGCTGCCAGTCTGGGAGGCCTGCTCATGATTGATGATATGGCGGCAGTCATTAAGCTGAACGAGGTCTGCAACGACTACGGCATCGACGTCATCTCCTGCGGCGGAACCCTAGCCATGGCTATGGACTGCTATGAGCACGGCATTATTGGTTCCAAAGACACCGGTGGCATCGAGCTTGTATGGGGCAACGCCGATGCAGCTCTAAAGATGATTGATAAGATCGCCCGCCGCGATGGGTTCGGTGATGTGCTGGCCGAAGGCAGCAAGCGAGCTGCCCAGAGAATTGGCAAGAATGCCTCAGATTATGCCGTGGAGATCAAGGGGATGGAGGTCCCCATGCATGACCCTCGGGGAGAGCATGGTCTGGGATTGTCCTACGCTACCGGAGTCCGGGGAGCATGTCATACCAACGACGTGACCTTCAGCATTGAGCAGGGCATCTTCATCTGGCCAGAGATCGGAATCACAGGCGGTTATGATCAGAAATCCAGCGATGGCAAGGCTCAGGTTGTGGTCATATCTCAGAACGTAGGGATGGTCTGTAACTCCGCCGTAATCTGTTACATGCTCATGTCCGTTATCAATGGAGAGGACATGGTCGGCTTGATCAATGCTGCCAGCGGCTTTGACTACGACCTCCAGGAGGTGATGCAGTGCGGCGAGAGGATATGGCACTTGAAGAGGGGACTCAGCAATCTCATGGGGATCACTGCGGCAGACGACCGGTTGCCGAGGCAGATCCTGACGCCGACAACAGAGGGTGGTGCTGCGGGCTCTGCGCCTGACATAAAGCGTATGCTGACGGAATATTATCCTTTGCGCGGGCTTGACGCCAAGGGTCGCCCGCTAAAGGAGAAGCTGAACGGTCTTGGGCTGTCGGCGCTGGCCGCTAAACTCTATTGAGACGGCTGGGAAATTCTGACTTTTGATCGTAAGCACCTCTCCCCCATCGGGAGAGGTGCTGTTATTCATTGAAGAGCCAGGTCGGGCTTTAACCTTTGCCCCAAGAAAACCTTTTTTCTGGACGCAGGAAAATGCTGGACAAACGAGAATTGGCCAGATACGAACGGCAGATGATGATGCCCCAGTGGGGTGAGGCAGGGCAGGAGAAACTCAAGAGGGCCAAGGTATTGGTTGCCGGTGCTGGGGGCCTCGGATCAGCTATCTTGACATATTTGGCCATTGCCGGGGTAGGTAAGATAAGAGTTATCGACGGTGATAAAGTGGAATTGGCTAACCTGAACCGACAAATGCTGTATACGGATAGGGACATAGGACGGAAAAAGGTTGATTGCGCCAAGGAGAGGCTTGAATCCCTGAACCCAGACATCGAAGTCGAAGCGGTGGAAGCAGTGATCAGCGAGGGAAACGTCTTCGACCTGGTGGGCGACTACCCGATTGTCGATGGCCTCGATAATCTGGCTACGAGATACCTCCTCAACAGGGTTGCTGTCAGAAGGGGCCTCCCCTTGTTTCATGGGGCAATCTATGGCTTCGAAGGGAGAGCCACCACGATAATACCGGGCAAGACCTCATGCCTCAGGTGCCTGTATCAAGACGCATTGCCGGGCAAAATCCCCGTCGTCGGAGTTGCCCCGGCGGTTATCGGATGCATACAGGCTACGGAGGTGATAAAATACGTAGTGGGCATAGGAGACCTGCTCACCAATAGACTGTTGATCTATGATGGTCTCAGCCTGAGATTCAGCGAGTTGAAACTCAAAAGAGATCCTAATTGCGAAGAGTGCCAATCCCGATATCCCGCTGGCGGTGAGAGATGACTGTCAAGGTAAAACTCTCGGCGGTGCTGCGGAAAGCCACCAATTGGCAAGAGACCATTGAGGTAACCGGCGGTACTCCTCTGGAGTGCCTGCGTAACCTCGAAGCCCAGTTCCCCAGCATACGACAGTGGATTTATGATAAGGGCGGCAAGATCTTGCCACAGATTCAGCTTTTCGTCAATGGGGAACGTATCTATGCCGATGAGTTGACGAGACAGCTAAAGAATGGCGACGAACTAATGATTTTGCTCGCCATTGCCGGTGGCTAGTGCTTTCTCGGAGGTTGACTCGCTGGATCTTGGAATGCAGTTGACCCAATGATAATATCTCCAAATGTCGGGTAATCGAGTATCAAAGTGTCCAGCAACCATAAGTCATCCAGGGACAAACCAGATAATGATCCGCTGAAGCATATCGCCACTGCTCCCAATGAGACGGTAGCGCACCTTTGGGCAGGGATTCTAGAGGATAGCGGGATTCATTGCCTGATAAAGAGAGGTGCCACTGTGGATGCCTTCTTCAGTATCATGACACCTGTGAACGTGCCGTGCAACATTTACGTTCTGGCTTCTGAAGCCGATGATGCGCATAAGATACTACAGGAACTTTCTGAGCCTGAGTGAATCTTCCTGCCTGAGATGGGTTATATGCCTCAACCATAGCCGGTCTCCATCGGCAGGCTCTGTGGTGCTAATATGCAGCCATCTGGACGCTGGTTGATGAAAGCAGTATACTGGTCGTCCCATAATAAGATGGTCTCGCTGCATAACAGTAAAAGCAGTTTCTGGCGTAGAGACTCTTTATGAGACAGTTAGTAGCAACAGACCTGGCCGTACCATTACTTGGAAAATACCGGTAGCAGGGGCTACCCTCTAGACTGTCATTCCCGCGGAAGGGGGAATCCAGGAACCATGTAACGGCAGCCTGCCTGGTCATTTTCATTCTTTGGTGGTGCTGGTGTGAGCCAGCATGGGTGATTCCGGCGAAAGCCGGAATCCAGGGGATAGGTACTGTGGATTCCGTGTCAAGCACTGCATGGTACATTGTAGGTGGGGTTTCCTACCGACTATCGCGGGCATAACAGTACAAGCAGTCTCTGGCATACGGAATATACAGACTATTATAAGACCATTACTAAGTTCACCTTGGAGGCAAAATCATGGAGTTTGTGGTACCGCAATCGTTGAAATTGGAGCACGAAGAGCTCCATGCCGAACTCACTGAGGCAACCAGGGCAGGTGGCATGGTTGGTAAAGCTGCAAAGGCGGTCGAAAAGGTTCTGCACACCCATTTCGCCAGGGAAGAGGAATATTCCCTGCCACCGCTTGGACTACTACGTCTCTTAGCCGAAGGCAGGATCACGGCAGACATGCGGGCCGTCATCCTAATGACCAACAGGTTGAAAGCCGATCTCGGGCAAATGCTGGAGGAGCACAAGGCTATCGTTGACGCGCTCAGAAGCCTCTCTGAGGCGTCCCAGAAAGAAAACAAGACGAGATATGTCCAGTTTGCCGATAGACTGATCCTGCATGCTCAGACCGAAGAAGAGGTTCTCTACCCGGCCGCCATACTAATTGGTGAGTATCTGAAACTGAAGAGCGCCAGATAACAATATCGCTATTTGTGACCAACTGGAAGCGCTGTCTTCCGGGCTGCCTCACCATAGGGTTGGTGTTTTACTGTATCATCTCCAAGCTGGATGCCCTCTTGTCCTGTAGCTTTGTCCCGTTCTAAGAGCATAAGATCGTTTATCAACGCCTTCGTGTCATTCTGAGCGTAGCGAAGAATGACATTACTAAACAACCTCGGGCATACTTGTACCTAAACTGACGTTGGGGTGGTATAATCCTGCATACTGCACCCAGATGATATGGTGGGTGTAGCCTAGCGAAACCCACCAGAAAGAAACCGTCAGCAGACACAGTTAAACGCTCACCCTCGGTGGCTGTTGGGTCCGCGAGCCAACGCGTTGTCTAGGGGTAGGTTGCAGCATCTGCTCCAAACCCTTTTGTAAATGTAGGGAGGGGTTTTACACCCCTCCAATGGACGTCACCTGGGGCGTCTGACACCATAAATTGAATCACTTATGCTATACTGGATGGCAATGAAGGGCAAAAGGAGGGGGAGATGAAATCGGAGGAATTCCAGTCCAGGGCTGACTTTGCCAGGCTATTTGCCGAGAAAACCAGAGAGATATTCGCTTCAGAGGCTAACCGGGAAAGGGTAGCCGACCTGGCGTACCAGAATTACCTGAAGTCCTTCGGCTGCTCCCAGTCCATGTTCCAGGCCTTCCAGGATGTCCTGGGCATCAAGGACGACTTCTTGTTCAAAGCTCTCGGGGGCCTTCAGGGAGGCGGCAGTTCCGGCCTGACGTGCGGCGCCTTGGCTACAGGCTTTGTCCTCATCGCCGCCATGGTGGGACGCCAAAGCATCGAAGAGGGGTTTGAAGGCATATTGTCCAGTTTTGAGCCATCGCAGAGGCTGACTTTGTGGTTCAAGCCCATGTTCAAGAGTACGGTCTGCTCGGAGATCACCGGGGTTAACTGGTTCGATATGAACGAAGTGGTGACCCATTACTCCGGTCCCCAGGGGCCGGAGAGCATCGAGAAGTGCGTCAGACTAACAGGCACGACAGCCCTCAAGGTAGCCGAAATTTTGAGCCAGTTGTAGCTTTCAGAGGCGCGATTGCCCTCCTGAACTCATCAACAAAAAGGCCTTCACCACCCTGCTGGAAGCCAAGACACTCGTAGGGGACTGGTGTAGGGGCTACAATGAGGTCCGCCCCCATATCCCCCTCGGGTATCGTCCTCCATCTCGGGGTACAACCCAGCCAGCCCTAACGCTAGCAACAGTGACTTAAGAGGTGGTATCATTGCTGGGAGCCAATCAGAGACGCATGGAATAAATGATGATTTCTGAGCGCTGGAGAAAGAGCAATGAATAAAGTGTCCTGGGCCAAGAAAGCCGAGATACAGCAGATAAATTGGCGCAAGGTATAGCTGATTCAGGATTATTTCAGCACGTATATTCTGGAGTTGCTTATGATGAGCGGAACATCGAACTGATTGGATGTTTGAATGATTTAGGAATGTCTGACTTTAGGAGAGATTGGCTGACATTATTTAGTAGTTCTTCTAGAGTGGAATTCCACTGCTTCTCACATCAAAAACTAGTATCTTGGATCACGCGCAGTCGCAGCCCCTATGTCCAAAAATGGGGTGATTACGTGTGCGATCGATACGGATATTAGATAATAGGGGTAGGCGTAGCGTAGCGAAACCCACCCCATAAAGAACCCCCGCCAGACACAGCTAAAGGTTCACCATCGCTGTTTTTGGCCCCCACTCTCCTGTTGCCATACGCCCCAGGCCTGCTTATAATGAGACTGTGTTTTCAGTGGCTGTGGCTGATGGCGGTTTAACAAGTCGGGGTGGGCGGACTCGAACCGCCGGCCTCAGCGTCCCGAACGCTGCGCGCTAACCAACTGCGCTACACCCCGCCGAAAGCATTATATGGCCTCTCTCGACGGAATACAACAAAGAATGAAATATGCCGTCCTTGTGGGAGACGGCATGGCCGACCGCCCCCTCCCCAAGCTTGATGGGCGAACACCCCTGGAGGCAGCCCGCACCCCCAACATGGACGAGATCGCCAGAATGGGACAGCTAGGCCTGACCAGGATGATTCCTCCGGGATTTGACTCTGGTTCAGACGTGGCCATACTCTCTATCCTGGGGTATGACCCTAGACGCTACTACACCGGACGCGCCCCGCTGGAAGCGGCTGAAATGGGAGTCGAACTGGGGCCAGATATGGTAGCCTTCCGCTGCAATCTCATTACCGCTGAGCAAGGTCATCTGGCTGATTACAGTGGCGGGCACATCAGCAGCAGCGAAGCAAAACAACTCATCACCTTTCTGGATCAACACCTGGGAGGTGAGGACATCAAGTTCTACCCAGGGGTAGGCTATCGCCACCTTTGTGTCATCAGAGCCGGCAATTTGGTTGCTGTTAGCTGTACCCCACCCCACGACATCATGGGCCAGCCGATAGAGAACCATCTGCCCCGTGGCGACGGTGCCCAGCGACTGATTAAACTCATAAAAGATTCTCATTCGCTGCTCCGCGACCACGACATCAACAAGGCCCGCGTGGCAAAGGGACAAAGCCCAGCCAACATGATCTGGCTCTGGGGGCACGGCCAGGCAGCTACTTTGCCAGCTTTTCGAGAGCGCTTCGGGATTGGCGGGGGGGTCATCTCGGCGGTAGACCTGGTCAAGGGAATAGCCAGGCTGATTGGACTTGAGTCCATCAAGGTGCCAGGAGCCACCGGTTACTACGACACCGACTACAAGGCTAAGGCCGATTATGCCCTGAAATGTCTGGACAAAGAAGATTTTGTCCTTGTCCACGTGGAGGCGCCGGACGAAGCCAGTCATAACGGCGACCTGGAGCAGAAAATCAGGGCTATTGAGAATTTTGATCAACTGGTTGTGGGCACCGTCAAGGACGGGCTTTCCAGGGAGCCAGCTTTTCGAATACTGGTTATGCCTGATCATGCCACTCCCTTGCAACTACGCACCCATGCCCCTGACCCGGTGCCTTTTGCTTGGTATGGTCTTGGTGTTATGATAGACAAGGCCGAGGCCTTCAGCGAGCGAAAGGCTGCTCAAAGCTCTTTGCAGATAACCGATGGTTACCAGCTCATGGAGCAGTTTATCGGGAGAAAGGTTGTTTAACAATGTCATTCTGAGAAGAGGCTGTCCGAAATGTCATTCCGTACTTGATACGGAATCCAGATGGGGTGGAGTGACTGGATTCCCGCTTGCGCGGGAATGACATCTCAACTTCAAACTTGTCATCCTCAGACAGCCTTGACGAAGAATCTCTCGGTTTCTTCTCCTTCCATGCGGAAGGGCGGACATATTAGCAAACGATCTCTGTAGAAAGGAGTCGCGAAGAGGAAAGTATGGCCCTGATCGTACAGAAGTATGGCGGCAGCTCCGCAGCCGATGTGGAGAAGATGAAGGCCATTGCCCGGCGCGTCATCGCCGCCAAACAAGAGGGAAACCAGGTGGTGGTGGTAATCTCGGCTATGGGACATACTACCGATAACTTGCTTGATCTCGCCCACCAGTTTACCAGTGAGCCCGACGAAAGGGAGATGGACGTCCTGCTCTCTACAGGCGAGATCGTCTCCAGCTCCTTACTGGCCATTGCCATCAATTCTATGGGGCATAAAGCTGTCAGCCTCACCGGCGAGCAGGCGGGGATCATGACTGATGCCTTCTACAGTCGGGCTCGGATCCGCAGTATTGCCCCGCAGCGCATCTTGAAGGAACTGGGAAAAGGTAATATCGTGGTGGTGGCTGGCTTCCAGGGAATAACCGACGAGATGGATGTGGTCACCCTGGGACGGGGTGGCTCTGATACCACGGCAGTGGCCCTGGCAGTTAGCCTGAATGCTGAGGTGTGCCATATTTACACCGATGTAGACGGTGTTTACACTGCTGACCCCCACCTTGTTCCGCAGGCGCGCAAACTGGAAGAGATTGACTACGACGAGATGCTGGAGCTGGCTACCTACGGGGCCAAGGTGATGCATCCCCGGGCCGTGGAAATAGGCAAGCTGTATAACATGCCCATATTGGTGGCCTCCAGCTTTAACAATAATCCTGGGACACTTATCCGTGGAGGGGCAAATAGTATGGAAATCAGAAATAAGGTGCGAGGCATCGCCCATGATCTCAACGTAGCCAAGGTCACTGTTCTGGCTGTTCCTGATAAGCCTGGCATAGCTGCCGGTATCTTTGAGCCGCTGGCCAACGCTGGCATAAGTATTGATACCATTGTCCAGAACACCAGTATCGATGGCATTACCGACCTGACCTTTACGGTGGCCCGCAGCGACCTGGAAAAGGCGAAACGGATAGTGGAGCCAATTACCAAATCCATCGGAGCCAAGGGGTGTGTCACGGCTGCCAATCTGGGCAAGATCAGTATTGTCGGCACCGGAATGCAAAATACCCCCGGATATGCCGCTCGGATGTTCAAAGCCATGTATGATGCCGGGGTCAACATTGAGCTTATCACTACCTCGGAAATCAGGATTACCTGTATCGTGGATGAAAAGAAGGTGGCTGATGGCGTTCGTGCCCTGCACAAAGCCTTTGAGTTAGAGGAGAAATAGGGGCCGAAGGGATTGAAGCAGCCACCGAGGTAAAACGAAAGGCCGTTCCTCTGGATTGTCTATGGTGAGACGTATTGCCATTGTTGGTTTAGGGCTAATTGGGGGGTCTCTAGGCTTGGCTTTGAAGCAGTCGGGGATGGAGGGGACTGAATTGGTAGGCTATGTCCGAAGCTCAGAGGCCGGGGATAAAGCGCTCCGTCTGGGAGTGGTAGATAGAGTGGAGCAGAGCCTGGCCTCTGCCGTCAGCCAGGCCGATATTGTCCTCCTGGCTACTCCCACACTAGCTATCAAAGAGACGCTGGCACAAATTGCATCACACCTGCCTTCAGGGTGTCTGGTTACTGATACCGCTAGCACCAAGGAAGAGGTGATGAGGTGGGCAAAGGAATATTTACCGGTCACAGTGAGTTTCGTTGGCGGGCATCCCATGGCCGGAAAGGAACTATCCGGCCTTGAGGCGGCTGAAGCTGGGTTATTCCGAGGCTGTACCTATTGTCTTATCCCGGGAGGGAATACCTCTCCAGCTTCTGTTCAGGGCGCCGTTAACCTGGTTAGAGAAGTAGGAGCTAACCCTCTCTTTATCACTGCCTCGGAGCATGACAACTTCGTGGCCGCCATCAGTCACCTCCCTCTGGTTATTTCTTCGGCACTGGTGAGGGCAACCACTCAGAGCACCTCCTGGCCTAAAATGTCTTCACTGGCTGCTACCGGGTACCGTGACCTAACCCGTCTGGCATCCCAGCACCCGCGAATGAACCGTGATATCTGCCTCACCAACCGAGAGAATATCGCCGCCTGGATCGATGTCTTTATCCAGGAGTTAAGCCACTTCCGCCGGTTGATAGCTGACGGTAGCGAGGCAGAAATAGAGCAAGCCTTTGTTGAGGCAAGACAAGCACGACATTCCTGGCTGAAGGATCATGCTAAGGAAAAAGATTAGCCCTTGTCCCATTCTGAAAGGTGAGATCACCCCTCCTGGTGATAAGTCTATTTCTCACCGGGCTGTCCTGCTGAACAGCATAGCCCAGGGGAAGGCGAGGCTGAGCAATTTCTCACCCGGAGCCGATTGCGCTTCTACTGTGGCTTGCCTTCAAGCGTTGGGGGTGAAGATAACGCAGGTGGCTTCTGACCCGCCTGGACTCGAGGTGCAGGGGGTGGGGAAGAAAGGCTTGCGAGAGGCTGATGACGTTCTTAACGCTGGCAACAGCGCTACCACCATGCGCTTATTGACCGGCTTGCTGGCTGCCCAGCCCTTCCTTTCCATTATTACGGGTGACGACTCCCTTCGCTCCCGTCCTATGGATCGGGTTATTCAACCACTTCGCCTCATGGGAGCCAGAATCTGGGGGAGAGGCGGCGATTCCTTAGGTCCTCTGGCCGTTAAAGGCGGGGAACTTCATGGGATAGACTATGTGCTGCCCGTCGCCAGTGCCCAGATTAAATCGGCCGTTCTAATCGCTGCCCTTTTTGCCGATGGCACAACGACCGTTCAGGAGCCAGCGAAATCGCGTGACCACACTGAACGGTTGCTCCAGGCCATGGGAGTGAAGCTGAAAATGAATGGTGCTTCCCTTTCTCTCTCTTCCCCAGTGCCTGCCTTGAATTCTATTGATCTCGACATCCCAGGTGACATAAGCTCGGCTGCTTACTGGCTGGTGGCGGCCGCCATCCATCCCAACGCCCAGGTCAAGGTGAAAAATACAGGAATCAACCCTACCAGAACCGGCATTATCGATGTCTTGCTAAGAATGGGAGCCAGGCTTAGAATAGAGAACCAGCGTCGCGTCGGGGATGAGCCTGTAGCTGATCTTGTGATTGAATCCAGCGAGTTGGCTGGCGTGGAGATTGGCGGTGACCTTGTCCCCCGTCTGATCGATGAGATCCCGGTGATTGCTGTGGTGGCTTGTGCTGCTAGAGGCACCACTGTCATCAAAGATGCCGCAGAACTAAGAGTCAAGGAAACAGACAGGATCAGAAGCCTGGCGCGCGAGCTGTCCAAGCTGGGCGCAGACGTGGAGGAGATGCCTGATGGCATGGTTATCCATGGGAGAGCAAAGCTGCATGGGGCAACATGCTCCAGCCACCGTGACCATCGTTTGGCCATGGCTCTCGCAGTAGCAGGCCTGATCGCCGAAGGCCAGACTGTGATCGAACATGCTGAGGCGGCTGGTATTTCCTATCCCTCGTTCTGGCAGGACATGACAAACATTCAGGCATTATGATCCATAGCAACGGAGGCCAATATGTTTACAGAGCTCATCCATCTTGGTTTCAGTAACATGGCGGCGATGAATAAGGCTGTAGCCGTCATTACACCTAACTCGTTACCTGCCAAGCGCCTTGTTCAGGACGGAATCAAGAAAGGCCTGATCATTGATATGTCCAATGGTCGGAAGAAAAAGGCTGTTGTTATCATGGAGAGTGGACATATTATTCTGGCTGCCATTACTCCAGAGACCATTGTCAGCAGATTAGTGGCGGCCCGCAGATCCGATTCCAAGGAGCAGAGTGGAGAAAGGGAAGGAGAAGCCTAAACACGGAGGGTTGCTTTTTGTCCTCTCCGGGCCCTCCGGCGCTGGGAAAGATGCGGTGCTCCATCGAATGAAGGAGTTTTCTTTCCCTTTTCACCGTGTGGTCACAGTGACCACACGTTCACAGCGGCCAGGTGAAAAGGATGGCGTCGATTACCATTTCACCTCGGACGCAGAATTTCAGGAGATGGTACAGCGGGGGGAGCTATTGGAAAGCGCAGAGGTCTATGGACGCTGGTATGGGACCCCCAAGCAACCGGTAAAGGAGGCGTTGGATGGGGGTCAGAATGTCATATTGAGAGTTGATGTTCAGGGGGCAGCCACCATCAAGAGTCTCGTGCCTGATGCGGTGCTTATCTTCCTCACATCTCCCTCGCTGGAGTATGAAGAGCGCCTGAAACAACGCCAGACTGAGTCCGACGGCGAGCGGAGATTACGAATGGAGAAAATTGACGGTGAAATGAAGAGCTTGTCCCTTTTCGACTACATGGTGGTGAACCACCAGGGTGATCTGGACTCAGCGGTGTCACAGGTTATGGCTATCATCACAGCAGAGAGACGCCGTGTAAATCGTCGTCTGGTCAGCCTCGAGTGAACCACCGACGCCGCCTGCTGTCTATTCTGGTGTCCTCGAAATAATCACGGTATGTCATTCCGCGGTTCACACGGAATCCAGAGTGTCCTTTGCCTAGTCCACCCCGCATTACCATTCTCACGAAAATACCGATTCACCCTCACCCTTTCCCTCTCTTGTCAAGGGAGAGGGAAAAGTCTCCCTCCCCTGGCGGGAGGGGGTTAGAGGGAGGGGGATAGCGAGAATGTGTCTAACCTCGACTCATTTTCATCTTTCGTGGCGCTGGCTGCAAGCCAGCATGAAGAATTACTTCGAAAATACCGGTAGCAGGGGCTACCCTCTAGACTGTCATTCCCGCGGAAGCGGGAATCCAGGAACCCTGTGACGGCAGCCTGCCTCGTCATTTTCATGAGAATCTCCGCTGGATACCCGTCAGCTTGCTGGCGGGAGGAAAGCGGCCCCGTTCGTACTCTGGGGAGGGGCCACCAGATGCCTCCCAGCTTGCTGGGGGGTTATTCACTCTTTGGTGGTGCTGGTGTGAGCCAGCATGGGTGATTTCGGCGAAAGCCGGAATCCAGCCCCCGGAATGTAGGCAGGGGCCTTTAGTCCCCTCCCCCACTGGTCTGTAAGGAAGTGAACACTATTAGTGAGTGTCAGGTCCCTGACCTGACCTGGAGATATGAGGAGAAAACCTCGGGACCTCCGAAGGGGAGGATACTTCGCTTTGGCTCAATTTCTCTTTAGCCTCTTCCCACAGCCTGTCTTGCTGCTCAATAGATAGGCTGCTCAAAGTGATACCCTGCTTCTGACAAACCTCTTCCATGTAGCGGAACCTTTGATGAAACCTCTCGTTAGCCAGGCGAAGGGCATCTTCCGCTTCCACATCTAACCACCGCCCGATATTGACCAGAGTAAACAATAGGTCCCCAAACTCTGCTGCTTTTTGCTCCTGGTCAGCGGTCTGCTCCAGCTCCTTTACTTCCTCCACCACTTTCTGGACAACGTCATCGACTTTTCTCCAGTCAAAGCCCACCATCGCCGCCCGCCGCTGCATCGCCTGGCTGTAGGCCAGCGCAGGCATCCCCTTGGGTAGTCCGGACAGCACAGAAGCCTCCCCTCGTTCCTCCCGTTTCAACTCCTCCCAGTTTCGAGCTACCTCTTGTGCATCCTTCACATTCGTTTTTCGTAAAAAAACATGTGGGTGGCGATGTATAAGCTTGGTGTTGATCCTTCGTAGCGCATCTGCGATGTCAAATTCGCCCTGCTCGGCAGCGATCTGACTATGGAGCACGATCTGCATCAGGAGATCACCCAGTTCCTCAGCTAGTTTCTCGCTGTTTCCGCTGTCTATGGCTTCCAACACTTCATAACATTCTTGTAACAGATGCGGTTTCAAAGAAAGATGGGTCTGTTTTCTATCCCAAGGGCAGCCCTGTGGCCCTCGCAGTCTGGCTATGATATCCACCAGAGTGGCAAAGCTCTCTGTTGTTCTTCTATAAACCACGGATTTGTCTTGGGCCTCTATCTGTTTCTTCCAGAGGGCAGGCAATGGAGATTACATCGTGACCTGGGTCTAGGTTCATCAACCTTACTCCACGAGTACTCCTTCCTTGGATGGGAATGCTCTCCTTGGGCACACGGATGATGACGCCTCCGTCAGATATGAGCATTAGCTCACCCAAAGGGGAGGTCTGCTTGGCAGCCACCACCTTGCCCACCTTTTGGCTTATACGATGGGTCAGTACTCCCTTGCCACCGCGATGTTGAGTGGGGTAGTGCTCTATCGGAGTGAGCTTGCCAAAGCCGTTGCTGGTAACTGTGAGAATGTGGGTGGCAGGACACACGACTTCCATGCTTATTACGCTGTCTCCTGGGACAAGCCGTATGCCACGGACGCCCTGGCTGGTTCGGGAGAGCGCCCTGAAATCGCTGACCGCAAACCTAATTGCCTTACCCCTCTCTGTTACCAGCATAATATCGTCTTCCTCTCTGGCCAGGCGGGCTGCCACCAGTTCGTCCCCACTTTCCAATGTTATGGCAATAAGCCCCCGCGCTTTTAGCGAACTGAATCTCTCGATGGGGGTTCTCTTTATCTTGCCCTTACGGGTAGCCAGGAGCAGAAAATTGCCTGGTTCAAAGTTCGCTGTCACCGCTGTCGATACCCGTTCCTCAGCATTGAGAGAGAGTAGGTTGACCAGAGGTGTTCCTTTGGCTGTTCGCGATGTATCCTGGGGGATTCGATAACACTTAATGGACAGGACTCTGCCCTTGCTGGTGAAGAAGAGCAAAGTATCATGGGTGTCAGCTATGAGGAAGATAGAAGCCTCCTCTGCCTCCTTGGTAACCATTCCCCTGACACCTTTCCCTCCCCTGTGTTGCAGCCTGTAGGTATCACTGGGGACGCGCTTGGCGTACCCCCTAGTGCTGAGGGTGACTACCATCTCTTGGTGGGGGATGAGATCCTTATCACTAAAGTCAGCTGCTTCTTCCAAGGTCACCTGGGTCCTTCGAGCATCTCCGAATTTGGACCTGAGTCCTTCCGTTTCCTCCTTAATGAGGAGGAGTATCTTCTTGGGGTCGGCCAGGAGCTCTTCCAGATGAGCGATGGTTTTGAGAGTCTCAGAATACTCGTCCAAAATCTTCTCGCGTTCCAGCGCTACCAAACGGCGTAGTTGGAGGTCAAGGATAGCCTGTGCCTGAATCTGAGATAAACCCAGGTTAGTCATCAATTCATCGCGTGCTGCTTCCGTGGTGCGCGAGCGACGAATGATAGTCACCACCTGATCCAGGTGGTCTAGAGCAATCTTCAGCCCCTCCAGTATGTGCGCCCTCTCTTTGGCCTGCTTCAGCTCGAATCTGGAACGTCGGACTATGACTTCGTGACGGAAATCAATGTAGTGTTGTAGGGCTTCCTTCAGGCTGATAACTCTAGGCTGCCCATCCACCAGGGCCAACATATTGACATAAAACACCGATTGGAGTGCCGTGTGTTTATAAAGATTGTTGAGCAGTTGTTCTGGGTATGTTTCCTTTCTTAGCTCTATCACAATGCGCATTCCATGCCTGTCCGATTCGTCACGTATCTCGCTGATCCCCTCAATCTTCTTATCTTTGGTTAGCTTGGCGATCTTTTCTACCAGTTCCGCCTTGTTTATCTGATACGGGAGCTCAGTGATCAGTATCTGGCGTCGTCCTTTAGGTAGATCTGTGATGTCGGCTTTGGCTCGAACTACGACCCTCCCCTGACCAGTAGTATAGGCTTTTCGTACTTCCTCCAGTCCCAAGATAATACCGCCAGTAGGGAAATCAGGTGCAGGAACAAATTGGATCAGTTCCTCAATGGTGGCCTGAGGATGGTCAATAAGAAAGGCGATAGCCAGGCAGACCTCGGTGAGATTATGGGGAGGGATGTTGGTCGCCATGCCGACGGCAATTCCGGAGCTGCCATTGACCAGCAGATTGGGAAGTCTGCTGGGAAGCACCACCGGTTCTTCCAGGGTATCGTCAAAGTTGGGGGCAAAATCAACCGTATCCTTGTCGAGGTCGATCAGCATTTCCTGTGCAATAGCAGACAGGCGGGCCTCGGTGTAACGCATGGCGGCAGGTGGATCGTTATCTACACTTCCGAAGTTCCCTTGACCTTCGACAAGGACGTATCTCATAGAGAAGTCCTGTGCCATGCGGACTAGAGCCTCATAAACCGGTGCGTCTCCGTGGGGATGGTATTTCCCTAGTACCTCACCTACAATGCGAGCGCACTTCTTGTATGGTGAGGTGTGGCGTATTCCTAGCTCGTTCATTCCGTAGAGAATGCGACGATGCACTGGCTTTAGACCATCCCGCACGTCGGGGAGGGCACGGGAGACGATGACGCTCATAGCGTAGTCAAGGTACGAGCTTCGGACCTCGTCCTCGATCTTTACTGGTTTAATTACTCCTATTTCTGTTGTGTTCACTTAGATGGCCTTTCACATGTCAGATGGGCAAGAGAAATACTTCAGAAATCAACCTCACTGAACCCTTCCATTTCCGGTTCCGCCGCCTCAAGGTCTTCGTCTGATTCTTCCTCCGCCCTCTGCCTAAGTAATCTCTCTTTGACATATGGACGAAATCTTTCCCGCTTCTTTGGTGGAAACGAAAGGCGTCCTGCTTGGCTAGGATCTTGATAAGTTTCGCTGATAAGCACCTTCAGCTCATCTTCTTCCAAGCTCGTTATGACAGCGCTATAACGGTTGCCGCCCTTGATCAGCTTAGCTAAGCGCAGTCCGAATTTGGGCTCCACCTCACCAAGGTACTCACCTTGCCCACTCTTGGCTATCAACTTCTCCCCTTCCACATAGAGGCTTATTTCTTCGCCGGGAGACATCTGAGCCAAAACCTCCTTTGAAGCCAGTTTCACAAGGCTCACCGTTCTGGCTTTACTGGTTTCCTCTACAAAAACGTCAATGACAACCTTGTGATAGTTCTCCTTCTGAGCTGACTCCCCTAACTCTGAGAGGCGTTTGAGATTCTTCTTAGCGATATTGTTATAGCGGTCCAGTTCCAAGGCACGCCCATAAGCTTCTCTGGCTGCGGCATAGTCTCCCATTTCCATTAAGGCCCTTCCCAGCCGGTTATGAGTTTCCACATCATCTGGAAAAAGTTTCAGGATCGCTTTGTTGGCACCTACCGCTTCCTGCCAGCGGCCTTGTATTGCCAGGCTGACGGCTTCTTTGACATACTGTTCCATACTTGACTTGTCGTGTTGCAAAGGCACTGCTTACTCCTAATATACAAATGCCAGAGTGTTTTCCGAGTATCCCCAGTATTCCCAGATCCAGCTCTGAGACGAGTGGATCTATGTGTATACCGCAAGGATTTTAGGGCTTGCCGAGTCAATTTGCAAGAGGCCGAAAGAAACGGGTAGCGTAACATATTGTGTGTAAAAAGAGGGGGGCGTATCCTTCTAGAGATATAGAGAAAAAGATATCTTAGAAAGGAGGACGCCCCATGGTACAGGTCAAAGACCTGACCCAACTCAAGTTAGAGGATTTGTGGCGGGAGGTCAAGGATGAGGAGGGTTGGTGGGGGGATTTTGAGCAGGAGACCTTGCGTATAGCCAAAAGGCTGCTGGAGAGCGTCATGGTAGAGGAGCTAATAGAGCAGTTACGTGCTGGGCGCTACCGGCGCACTGATTTTCGTCGGGGA
>Ga0194110_10002525_pt1 | contig 23165 bp, 16 predicted proteins | sample TA2Kig1200mmetaG_FD_146192 | JGI IMG/M metagenome (GOLD analysis project Ga0194110, IMG submission 146192) | Freshwater microbial communities from Lake Tanganyika, Tanzania - TA2015032 Kigoma Deep Cast 1200m | ecosystem: Environmental > Aquatic > Freshwater > Lake | place: Tanzania: Lake...
ATCGATTGCTTATCATCGGGTTCGCCCTTATTTTTTTTAGTACCTGTCGAAAAAAGGACGCTACTCCTCCGCAACCGACGCCTTCTGTTCCGGGTTGTGCAAGTGCGCTAGCACCAGCCAACGGGGCCTGATTCTGATGATTTTGATTTCCTTTGAACGCATTTAGTTTAGTAAGCAATTTGAAAGTATATTTGGATCTTAATTCAGATTTGAGTTATCGGATTCGTCTTTTTGAATCTCAAGTAATTCTTGGTACTGGGGAAACATCTTGTACAAGGTCAAAAGTTCATCCATAGATAAGCATGAACCGATACGTTCACTAATCTCATCAACTGTTATTACAGAGCCTCCTTCACACCAGTCCTTGATTAGTTTCCCTGTTTCTACAGAAAGCCGCTGTTCTGGTTTACCATAGAACAGCCCAGTACGGTCCTTTGATGCAGTAGCATTGTTCTTGATATCCAGATCAAAAGTTAGTGTGAACTCATATTCTAAGCCGTCACGCTGGACTGACTTTAACCCCACTTTTTCTGGGATCATCCGTCCGTTTCTTTCTACCAAAGTGTAGTCCTGCTTGGTCCTTACTGTACAGATGATATGACAGGTGGACTGTAGGATACGTTGGATAAACGCATTGTGTCTCGGTGTGATTTTGCTCCAGTTGGTAAAGCTGTTCCCAGTCATGGAAGCATGAGTGTCTATCAGGTTTTCCCACTCGTGCGTTACAGAGTCCAGAATTATTACCTCCATACCTGCTTGTTCACAGGTATGAATAGCTTGGATGTAACGCTCTGGGCTGAATGGGGCAGATAGCGGTAACACTTGGTAAGCTCCCAGGTGGGCGTACAGGTCTGCACTGTGGTTTTCACTATCCACTACAGCAACTTTGGACCAGTCATCGCAGAGTCCATTGGCTATCAGTAGGGAAGAATAAGTTTTACCAGATCCAGAGGGACCCTGCAGTCCCATTTTAATTTTTGCCCGTTTACGTTGGGCTGTTTGAAGTTTCATAAATTAGAGTTTAAATTGATAAAAATGCTGAAACAATTTCTTTTGGTTCTTAGTATGTGTATACTGTGCTTGCAATCGGTTGCCCAGCAATACGGATCATTCAAGGACCCTCGTGATGGACGAGTGTATAAGACAGTGAAAATTGGGGAGCAGGTTTGGATGGCGGAAAATTTGAATGTTTCAACCTTTAGAAACGGAGACCCTATTCCTCAAGCGAAAACAAATGAAGAATGGGATAGAGCACGAGAAAACAAACAACCAGCTTGGTGCTATTATGAAAACGCACCAGCAAATGGTGCAAAATATGGTAAGTTGTATAATTGGTATGCAGTAAGTGATTCAAGAGGTCTCGCGCCTGTTGGGTATCATATTCCTTCCGATGCCGAATGGACTATACTTACTGATTATTTGGGTGGAGCAGAAAAAGCAGGTGCTAAAATGAAATCCAAGCAGGGCTGGGCTGAAAACGGTAACGGCACCAATAGCAGCGGATTTTCAGGTCTTCCGGGCGGTTTCCGTGACGGCAATGGTTCATTCTACTACTTTGGGAAGCTCGGTTACTGGTGGAGTTCTTCGGAGCTCAATACTTACTATGCCTGGTCCCGCCTCCTGAATTACGACTATGGCAATGTCTACAGGTACACCACCAATAAGGTAAATGGGTTCTCTGTTCGTTGCCTCAGGGATTAAAATTAGGGGACCAGCTTTTACACTGATCCCCGTGCACAAAGCACCCACTAACCACAAGGAAGGTTTGATCTTACCAGTCTTATGTAGTGGTAGTGGATATCAATCCTTGTCTGTGGGTGTCCTACTGCTGTAGATACAACCTCTCCTTTTATTTGGGACTTTGTGGCTTCTTTTACAAGCTTGCTACCTCCATGACACGGGTGTGTCCAATCAGGTTTTCCTGCTTGCTGTCTTGACTGTACGCGTAGCTATGCTGCAAACGCATTACTTCGCCAGTACGTGGGTTTGTGAAATCATACGGATCACAGATTGTCCGGAGTATTTCACCTGGCAACCTTTGACCAAGCATACTTTGAGCTATGTTGGCATCAAAGGTGGACGGTATCCTGCATTTGCGTACAGTGGCATACCATTTACCTGTGTTTTGTGATTGGATGAGCTCAGCTTGCCCGGTTAGTTCTAAGCTGATGAACTTTGTTCCATCCTTGCGTTCTACTTCGTAGAAGTTGGTGATTGTTACCATGTTTGTGGTTTTTAATTGTGATTAATAGATACTAGCCAAGTCATACGAGTACTTTTCAGTTGTGCACCACTGTTGTAGTTCAAGTAAACCAGGTAGTAAGTTTATGCGGGGGAGCAGATGATTAGTAAGATGCAGGTAGAGCTGATGGTTAGTATAACCTTCTTGTCTTGGATATCCTGATTATGTCTGGGGTTAGAGAGAGGTAGCTCCTATAGCAGATGTCAGGGGGTTAGCGGAGCTTCAAAAAGGAGGTGGGGTTGGTTCATGAAGTACTGCTAACTGAGAAGTATATGGGGGGCTTGTAATTAAATTTTATTTGCGGGGGGTCATTATAGCTATCTAATCCGCATGTAAATTATTTTATCTGTGATCAAGCTAGTCGTCAAATATTCTGAAAGAGGTACTCAGTGATGATAGCTTCTTCTCTAGAATAAACTTGCGTGTGATTGGAAGTAGCAACTGTGATTTGTGATAACCAATTTATCCGTACATTCAATTATCAGTTGCGAAAATTGATGCGTTTAACTGCAAGAGAATGTATGAGTTGTTTTACCAATGTTTAACCAAAAACAAAAAACCCATCGCAAATTATTCATTTATAATGGGTTATGTTTGGTTTTCGTGACCCCGTCAGGATTCAAACCTGAAACCTTTTGATCCGTAGTCAAATGCTCTATTCAGTTGAGCTACGGGGCCTAGAGGGTGCAAATTTAATGAAAATATTTTATATGATAGGACAGGCGTATTTCTCAGTATTCGTAGCGCATGAAAGCCTCAAGGGCAGCATATTGCGGCAATCCCAACTGATCAAACAATTGAGCTGTTGAAGCATTTCTGTCCTCAGCCCTCTGCCAAAACTCTCTGCTGTCATTTCCCTGGAATACAACACCATCTTTCTGAGATTGATGAATGAAAATTCCATTGCGTTTTTCCAGAATCTGATCCGGACTCATGGGTATTGCCATGTCGATGTCCCAAATATCCCACTCAGCCCAAGCACCTCTGTACAACCAAAGTCTGCAATCAGCAACAGAAGGGTCATTGGCTGCTTTCAATCTTTTCAAAGCTTCAAACATAACTTCGAAACAAACTTTATGTGTTCCATGTGGATCGGCGAAATCACCTGCAGCAAAAATTTGATGCGGCTTGATTTTTTTGATCAACTCCATGTGAATGTGAACATCTTCTTCGGTAGGGGGATTTTTTTCAATGAGTCCGGTTTCATAAAATGGCAAATTCATGAAATGGATGTTATCATCCTTTACTCCCACATACCTGCATGTTGCACGGGCTTCTGTTCTTCTGATCATGCCTTTGATGCTTCTAATATCAGGAGTGTCTTTGTCGTGTAGCTTTTTTGTTTGGATGAATTTCTTTGCGTCTTTCCAAATGTTACTGGCTCTGCTGGTGTCTATTGAAAAACTACCGTCAAATTCAACTGCAAAATCTATTTGTCTCAATACGAACTCATCGCTGACGGCAATATTTCCAGAAGTTTGATAACCCACATGTACATCATGTCCCTGTTGAACCAATCTCAGGAAAGTGCCTCCCATGGAGATGATATCATCATCTGGGTGAGGAGAGAAGATGATGACACGTTTTTGAGCGGGATTTTTTCTTTCTGGGTGACGGGGGACTTCCTCTGTAGGTTTTCCGCCAGGCCATCCTGTAATGGTATCTCTTAGTCCGTTGAAAACCCTCAGGTTGATATCCCCAACCGGCCCATGTTTCTCCAGCAGATCGGCCAAGCCTTCGTTCAGATAATCTTCTTTAGACAACATGAGCAATGGCTTGTTGAGTTGTATGGCGAGAGCTGAAACAGCTTTTCTGATCAATTTCTCAGTCCATTTTATTTGACCAGCCAGCCATGGTGATTCATATCTTGTGAGTTTGGATGCAGATGTCTGATCCAAATGGAAAACACAATTAAAGTGTTCCTGCAACAAACTTGCTGGGATGCGTTCAGTGATTTTCTCTTCTACTGATGACCGAATGATTTCTGCTTTGCTAACACCAAAAGCCAGCAGTACAATCTTTTTTGATTTCAGGATCGTTGAGAGTCCCATGGTAAGCGCCAACCTTGGAACATCTGAAATATTGCTGAACTCATATGCGTTGGCCAGTCTTGTGCTATTGTCCAATGCTGCTATTCTTGTTAAAGAGTTTCTGCTCGACCCTGGTTCGTTGAATCCGATATGTCCATTCAAGCCAATGCCCAGAATTTGCAAATCAATCCCTCCTGCATCATCAATTGCTTTTTCATATGCAGCTGCATATGCATGCATGGATGATTTTTCTATGGTGCCATCTGGAATATGAATATTTTTCGAATCGATGTCAATGTGCTGGAACAAGTGCTTGTGCATGAATGCATGATAGCTCTGCGGAGCATCAGGTTTCATGGGATAGTATTCATCCAGGTTGAATGTAATGACGTTTTTGAAGCTGAGACCCTCTACTTTGTGCAATCTTACCAGCTCAGCATAAAGTGTTTTTGGGGTAGAACCAGTTGCCATTCCCAATACACAGTGCTCACTTTTCGCGGCTTTTTCTTTGATCAACGCGGCTATCTGCTGTGCAACTTTTTTAGACGCCGATTTGCTGTCTTCATGAATTTCTATGGGGATTTTCTCAAATGTGTCAATCATTTCAACGAATTGAGTCCTAAAGTTAATTAAAATATTAATAAACCCGCTAAAGCCTTATTGCAGCTTGATTTCAAAGATTTCAGGCCAAAGTTTTCCTGTCACAAAAATTGTTTTTTTGGCAGCGTTGTATGCAATCCCATTCAACACAGCTCCGTTGATTTGGGCAGTAGAATTGTTTTGTGACAAGTAGGATAAATCGGATTTGCTGTTTTTCCGAAGTATATCAGTTAAGTCAATAGTAGCCACCACATTGCCGTTCATGGGGTCAATTTTCAATATGTATTCATATTGCCATCTGTTGGCATAGATATATCCTTCGATCATTTCCAGTTCATTGAGATTATTAACCGGACCTATATGGTCTTTAACACTCAATATATTTTTAACCTGCATGGAATTGGGTTCAACGAAATATAGTTTATCGCTTCCATCACTGATGATGAGCGCATTGCCGTCGTTTGTAATTCCCCATCCCTGATAGTTCCAATTTTTTGTTCCGAGCAGCTTCAAGGTTTTTGCATCATAAAGAAAAATCAAATGATTCTCCCAGCTGAGTTGATATACCGTATCCCTCATTACAGTAATGCCTTCAGCAAAAATATCTTTCTCATTGTTGATTTGTTTTTTTGATTTGCCATTCATTGGCTCAACCTGTCTCAAAGTCGATTTACCGTAAAGGCCTGTACTTTCAAGCAATATTTCACCATACCATTCTAGTCCCTGGGTAAATGCAGCAGTATCATGCGGATATGCGTTGACAACTGTATATGATAAGTTTAGAGGTGCAGGCAGGGTTGGTTCGCTAGGAATGTTTTCTGTTTTGCTTTCTTCATTGTTGCATGCAGTAAAGATCAAAACAGCTAATGAAATTTGAATAGCTGTAAAAAAAAATTGCTGCCATCTTTTATTTTCTAATGACATAGTATACGCAGGTGGTTAAGAAGTTTCTTATAAATGGGATCATATTGATGATCGCAAACTGTTTTTTGGGATTCCATCCAAATTTGTCTTTGTAGATGGGGTTGATGAGGTATGGCTGCTTCTTTTCAATCACATAGTTGCTGTTCAAAACAATTTTTTCAAATCTCTCTATAGAAATGCCTGTGTATTTGATTTCCATCAACTCATGAACAGTGCCATCGGACTCTCCAAATGTTTTCAGTACTGCCCTGTAGAGGGGTTTAGGCAACAAATGAAAGTAGGGAAGGAATCCTAAGAACCTGTTCTCGCATATTTGCTGGTGCCCGCCGTGTGGCATATACCATGGGGGGAAGCCAAAGAATATTCGGCCACCGGGTTTTAAAAACTGTTTGATATAGGGGATGAATTTTTCCTGGTTGGGGATGTGTTCAATGACATCTTTGAGAATGATCAGGTCAAATTTTTCTTTCAAAGTGACCAGTGCTTCTTCTTCATAAATATTTATGTTGATGAGAGTAGCCTTGCCATTGTTGATATGTGTTGCAATATTTTCGGATGCAAATTCGAATTTCAGTTTGTTCAACTCAATTCCTGTTGCACTGCATCCCCTCTCCAACATGGCCCCCATTACACCTCCATCACCACATCCAATATCCAATACATGTGTATGTTGATCAAGTGGCATCGTTGATGCAATAAAAGGAATCAGGTAATGCTTGGCATTGTCAAATTGCTGTCTGTATCTGATCTGATGGTCCTGGTGATGGGCAAGGGACATATTGACTGCCTTTGGAGGGTTTGTTTATAGAATGGTAACTTTGACAAATGTACAATACACAAGCTGAACAATGGAAGGATGATTATTTAAACGGGAAAGTATTGCTGATTGATAAACCGCTTACATGGACATCTTTCGATGCTGTAAAAAAGATCAGGATTCTGACAGGGGTCAGCAAAGTTGGGCATGCTGGGACCTTGGATCCATTGGCAACCGGACTCCTTATCATCTGTACAGGAAAATTTACCAAGAAGATCAATGAGTACATGGCAGCTGAGAAGGAGTATACAGGGTCTTTCACGTTGGGAGCTACTACACCCACCTATGATTTGGAATCAGTCCCTGTTTCTAAAGCTGATTGCAGTGAAATTTCCACCGAAATAATCATGGGCGCAACCAAGCAGTTTACCGGTACAATCATGCAGACACCGCCTGCCCACTCAGCTATTAAAAAATCAGGTACTCCCGCTTATATTCTTGCACGAAAAGGGAAGGAAGTGAAAATGGACCCAAGGCCAATTACAATCACCTTATTTGAAATCACTTCCATTCAATTGCCTGTTGTACATTTTAAAGTTGTCTGCTCTACAGGAACATATATCAGAAGCTTGGCGAATGATTTTGGAGAGGCATTGGGATGCGGAGCTTACTTATCTTCATTGCGCAGGACACGAATCGGAACATTCAATGTGGATGATGCGCTCTCTATAGAAAAGTTTACAGAGCAGATTCAGTTACTCAAAACAACCTAATGTTCATTTTTATCGCTCTCAACAGTGGTCTTTTTCTTTCTTTCAAAGAACCTGTCAAATTCTGTTCTGAACGATATATTACCACCTGTTCTGTCTCTTTTGCCTGAAGAAGAGAGCAGATCAAAACTGCTTCTGTAAAAGAAGGATGTCCTGAATTTCCCATCCGGCGTTATTTTATATTCTACGTTCACATCCGGCAGGAAAAGAAAGTTTTGAGAGCTGGTGGCAAGGGAGGCTGCTCCTGCGGCAAAATTGAAATCACTGCCAAACGTAATGATCAATTTATCATTCATCATTGTTTTGATGAACTGAAGACTCACATTTTCCCTGAAATTATTTGGCCCTGTTCTGTTTGCACCTGCAGTTCCACCCAGTGTGGTCATTGTTCTGGAGTAGTTGAAGTTGACATCTACTGAAGATCCGAGCATTTTTGTAAAGAAATTCTGAATGCTGTTGGAAAGAATTCCATTGATCACACCTGAAATGGTGCTGTTCAGCAATTCATAGTTCAGATCGCTTGCCACTACTGCGGCTTGTGGTGCAAAGCTTTTAAATACAATCAGGTAAGTTGCTTGTTTGCTCACTTCCAACGCATCTCGGTTGATGGTTTTTAATTTGTTTTCAATGGTCGCATTGTTTTTTACAACACTTCCCTGCGGAATGAGAATCTGAAAGCTTGGATTAGGCCTGCTCAAGGTTCCAGTGAGATTGCATCTGACTTCCACATCGCTGATCTCTCTCAATACATCAGAGCTTACTCCAGAAATACCCCGGTTGCTTGGGTCAGTAAACAATGTGCTCATGCGCACTTTTTCTGCAGTATAGAGTGCATCAATATTGATGTCAGCGTCGTAGGGGTCGCCCGTCCAGCTGATATAACTGCTTCCCCCACCCAATAACCTAAATGGCTTTTTGAAAACATCCTGAAAGTTAAAATTATAGCTACCGTTTTCAATATTGTATCTGCCGATCATGCTGAAGTTTTCCTTCGATCCAGTGTGAATCTTTAGATTACCTGAGCCCTGACCGGATATAATATCACCTGTCAGTTCATCCAATACAACATTCATTCTCAGGAAAGGGTTGGCTACCAGATCCATATCTATTACAAAATTACTGCCACTTGAAATTGCCGCTGATTTCATTTCAGTTCCATAGGTCTTCCAGACAACAAAGTCAACATCAGCCGACTGTTTGCTGTTGGTTGAAGTAAGGATATTGATACTTGAGCTGTCAACCGGAGCACCACTCATATACATTTTAATCGATTCATCCGGACCAGTTATAGAAAAATTGAATCTGGCAACTGCTTTTCCGTAAAACAGGTTGTTGTCACTTCTATTTGTATTCAGAACCAATAATTTTCTTGAAGTTGCACTCAGGTTGTAATTGAATCTATTGAAAAAGTGATGTTCGAGATCCCCTTTGAAACTGGCTGTATAACCATTCGCATCTTTTAATTGTATGGTTCCGAAATCAATTTTATCCGGGGTGAACGTGATGGTTGGATCCTGAAGGGTATAGGTGCATCTTGTGAAATCGATTGTGACTTTGGCATCTGATACCTTTACAGCTCCCACCAAATCCGGCTCATCCAGATTTCCTTGTATTCTCAGATAGCCATTTCCTTTGCCACTCATATCGCTGAAAACAATTCCCAAATATGGTTTTAAAACAGACAATTGAAGATTTTGAATGTTGATGTCTGTTTCAATGGTTTTGTTGAGCGAATCTTTTAAATCAAGTTTTCCTCTTGCGTTGAGCTTGTAAAGGGGATTTTCAGACTCAAAGAAAAAGCTTGCTTTTTTTTCCAGGTTGTCCCAAAATCCATTGATAGATGTGAGTCCAATGGAGTCATCCTCAAACCTCGTTTTATCTGTTTGTGCATTCAGGTAAAGTTTTAAATGATTGAACGGATCCTCTATGGTAAGGTCACCTGTTGTTATTCCCTGAATGCGAGGTTCTTTTATAAAGATCGGAAGCAATTCGCCCAGGTTTACTTTGTTGAGTGAAAGGATAAATATTTGCAGTTGATTGGCTTCGATTGGGAGCGTCATGAGTCCGATGGACTGCTCTCCGTTCACAAACTTGAAGTTGCTGGCATCAAATTTGGATTTGCTGATCAACAGTTCTCCACCTTTCTCGGTATTCCATGTTTTTTCATTGAAAACAACTTTTGAAGGATTGAAATGAATCAATACGCCATCTTGGATATTTTCAATGTTGGCTGAGAGTCTGGCTCCATATTGCGCCAGATTTGAACTGGTGGTAAGATCAATGGTTGAGTATGATTTTGAAGAATGAATTTCAATGGTATTGGTTGGAAAAAACAGGCTGTCGTTGAAAACAACCGAACTCGCTTTTGAGCTGGTATTGATACTGTCTGCAGTTCCTCTTGTTATGAGTTCCAGGTCGTATACAGCAGTTTTGTTGTATGCAATTTTTGGTATGGTAGCATCAAGCTCAAAAACTTTTGTGGCAGAGTTGATCCTTCCTTTGATTTTACTGTTGCTCAATCCATTCAATCCATTGTCCGTCAGCGCCAAAATATAATTGGCGTTTTTTACATTCAAATCAAACATCAGGTCCTGCTCTTTCTTTGGGGCAAGAGATTTTTTGAAATAAAAAGGATAGAATTCGCCAAAATAATAACCCAGGGTGGCAGGTAATTCTTCAAATGTAAAATTCCCTTTTACATTGGCTTCGATATCATTGCTGCTCAGTGTTATGCTTCTAAAGTCCTGATGTTTTTCGGCCTTGATGACTACACTGTCGAAAATATATTTTCGCTTGTTTTTTGTAAATACAACATCTTCCAATCTTCCCTCACCGCTTATATTGTCAAGGTTATCGCCTTCAATATTTAGGATTGATTTCCCAGTCAGAGAAATGGGATTTTTAGTGAAATGCAGTGGGAGTAAATTTGATTTGTTGACTTCGAAGACAGCTGTGGTAGTGGGACTGCTGCCTTTGAAATTGATCCCTGCATACAATTGGGCGTCAAGATTTGGATCATTGATATCCAGGTTGGCAGTGAGAATACCTGAAGCATAATTTCCTGATGCATCTAAATGGCTGTAGGTATAATTGTTGTAGTCAATAGAGTGAATTTTTGTATCAAATTTGGTATTGCCGTTTTTCGAGGAAATATTGAAATGTGCATTTGTGTTATGGAGGTCATTGAATTGAAACAATTTTCCCAACTCCATCTGTATGATGTCTCCGGATGTTTTTATCTCCAGTTGATCTGAACCAAGTTTGGCGATGTCTACATCGGCTTGAACGCCTCCAATAGATGTGCTCAATTTTCCTTTTGTTTTGAGATGGTCTCCAACCATTGAAGCGTTACCCACATATTTCATGGACTGGAGAGGGGATAGGTCAACACCCAATGATGACTTGATTTGGTTATGTATTTTATAAAAATCAATCGGATTGGTGCTGATGTAAATATTATTTGCAGTGTGGCGGGTGGCTTCAATGTTGGGGAGTCCCTTGATGTCGATTTTACATTTGAGTTCACTGTTGCTTCCCCATTTCAAACTGATATTATTACTTTTTAGATCATCTACTGTTCCTGTCACAATGCCGTTTGCTGTTAATTTGATGGGCATTTCATTGAGTTCGGGTGCAAAGAAAGCAATGTCTTTTAGATCAATGATGCTGTTTCGAAAAGAGCCCCTCATGTTGATTTTGTGAATGAATTCACTCATATCATCTGTGAAGGAGAAATAATCCATTGCAAAATAGTTTTGTATTCTGCTGTAAGGAGTTATAATGCTCAAGTCTTTGAAGCTCATACTGCTGGGGTCCAACTGCATATCTGCATGCAGTTTAGTTACTTCAAATCCGCTTCTTTCTTTGGTTGAAAGATGCAGTGATGCTGTGATTCGTTCACCTGCAAATCTTACTTGATCAAGATTTCCATTGATGTTGGCAAATTGAAAATGTTCGCCATCAAAATAGGGAAGGGTGGTGCCAATTGTATCAATGTCCAATTGAAACAGTCCTTTTTCGAGTTGAATCGCATTCGCTTGCACATACCAGCCCTCTTTGTTCCAATGTTCTTTGATATTCGGATCTGAAACAGGAATCAGCGAATCCGGTCGATTGCCATTGTATTGAAAAATCTTGTAACGAGGTTTTGTGATATAAACATCCTGAATCAATATTTTCTTTTTTGCCAGATTGATTTCTGATGCATTCAGATGCAATGTCCCGATTTGGATGGATTGGTCTTCCCCTCGCCATTTGTCCTTGATCATAAACTGAACATTCTTAAGATCAAGTGATTTGATATCAATCATCAATTGGCTCGGCTGACTGGCAATGGTATCCTTGCTGGCAAATGCCTTTCCGATAAATGCATGGTTCCAAGTGCTGTCAGTTCGTTGCAATTGAATGTTTGCATTTTCCAATCCAAATGAATAGACCGTGAACTGCTTTTGTGTGAAAAACCAGTCAGTCAGGCTCACGCTTAATTTACCTGCATACAGCAGGGTGTCTTTTTGTTCATCCCGGATCAGTACATCTTGTAAATTGAAGGTGTTAAAGAGGCTGAAGTCAACTCCACCTATTTTGGCTTCGGTATGAATGGTTTTGGAAAGTTGATCAGTTGCAATATTGATGAGTTTCTGCTGGATGAAAGGAACTTTCGACAATAACCAAAACAACAGGTATAGCGTCAGGATGCTTCCAATAACATAGCCTATTATTTTAACTGCTTTTTTCAGAAACCAGGTTTCCTACAAAGTTAACCAATCTGGACCAGAGCTGTAGTTCAACAAAATGTTATAATGCAGTTTAATATGCAGCAGCATGGTCGTCGCCTCTTTTATCTGCCACTGCTTCAATGTTTTTGATTTTTTTGCCTTGCCAATTGATTTTGATCACTTCTGTTCTGCCGATTTGATTTCTCTTTTGAAATGAATATCCCATCTTGCTCAATGCATCTTGAACAGTGGAGGGGAAATCATTTTCAATGGCGACTTGATCGGGCAGCCATTGGTGGTGAAATTTGGGAAGGTTTACGGCATCCAAGGGACTTTGATTGAATTCGAGGATGTTGACCAAAGTTTGGAAAACCGAAGTTGGAATGGTGGTTCCTCCTGGTGTTCCCACTACAAGAAAAGGTTTTTTGTTTTTTAGTACAACTGTTGGGGTCATAGAACTCAACATTCTTTTTCCTGGTGCGATGGCATTGGCTTCTTTGCCGACAGCACCAAACATGTTTGGTACGCCGGGTTTTACACTGAAGTCATCCATTTCGTTGTTGAGCAGAAAACCTGCACCGGCAACAACTGTCTTAGAGCCATATCCTCCATTCAATGTAGTTGTCACGCTCACAACATTTCCTTCTGCATCTGCTACAGAGAGATGGGTTGTTTCTTCGCTCTCTGGATTGATGTTACCTGGCTTGACTACATCGCTGGATGTTGCTTTTCCAGGTATAAAATCCGACATTCTTTTTTCAAGATATTTTTTGCTTGACAGGGTTTTTACAGGCACGCGAACAAAATCTTGATCCCCCATGAATTCCGCTCTGTCAGCATAAGCGCGTCTCTCTACTTCAATCATCAATTGAACAGATGCAGGTGTATGAAAGCCCATTGATGCTATGTTTCGGCTTTCAATCATCTTCATCATTTGCTGCATGAGGAGTCCCCCGCTACTGGGCATGGGCATTCCGATGATGGTATATCCCTTGTAGTCGAATGAGATGGCAGGTCTTTCAACTGCCTGGTAATTTTTCAAGTCATCCAAACTGACATTCCCCTTGCCTCTTTTCATTTCTTCAAAGATCAGTCTTGCTGTTTCTCCTTCATAAAATCCCTTTGCACCTTCTTGTTGAATTCTTTTCAGTGTCGCTGCGAGTTCCGTTTGAATCAGTGTATCACCCTCTTTCCATGAAGTTGATTTTACAAAGACTGGTGGAATGGTATTGTATTTGATGAAAGCAGATTTGGAGCCATTGAGCGATCTTGCCTCTGCGGCAGTAATGGCAAATCCTTTTTCGGCAAGGTCAATCGCAGGTTGAATCAATTTATCAAAAGAAAGTTTACCGTATGGATGCGACTTGAAAAGTCCCGCTACAGTTCCCGGCACACCACTCGCCAGATGTCCGTTCTGACTCATTTCCAGCAGGGGATTCCCATTTTGATCCAAGTACATATTTCTGCTGGAAGCAGCAGGTGCTTTTTCTCTGTAATCGATTGTAATTGTTTTTCCTTTCTTGGTATGTGCTACTAAAAATCCTCCGCCACCAATGTTTCCCGCACCTGGATAGACCACTGCCAATGCAAGTTGTGTTGCAATGGCGGCATCAAAGGCATTGCCTCCAGCTTTGAGTATTTCACATCCAACCATGCTCGCCAGTGGGTGGGCCGAAGAAACGGCTCCATTTTTTCCCTCAGCAGTTTTTGAAATACTGTACTGATAGGGATTGACTTGCGCGCAGACATGGCTGATGGCCATAGCGATTATCCAAAATGTGAGAGCTAAAGTTTTGACTGCTTTTTTCATGCCATGAAGATATCGAGTTATGGCAAAGAAATGAATGCTAAAATCTTATTCATAGTGGCTATTTGTTTATTTTAGTGCAACAACTAATAATCAACGTATGCGTTCCATTTTCCCTGTTATGATCAAATTAAAGCACCTGGCCCTTGTAGCTTTCTTCTCGGCAATGTTATTTCAAACTTCACAGGCACAAAAGTCTCAGCAATGGAGCAGTGGTGAAATTCTCCATGCAATGAAAAAACTGAATGTGCTTGGCTCCGTTCTTTACATGGCGGCACATCCGGATGATGAAAACACGCGACTCATTGCGTACATGGCAAGGGCAAGACAGTACCGCACCGGATACATGGCGATGACCCGTGGAGATGGTGGACAAAATCTCATCGGCAATCAGCAGGGTTTTGAATTAGGATTGATAAGAACACAGGAATTGTTGGCAGCGAGGAGAACGGATGGCGGAGAACAGTTTTTTTCAAGGGCATTTGATTTTGGATTTTCAAAAAGAACCGAAGAAGCACTCAGTTTTTGGGACAAAGAGAAAATCCTCTCAGATGCAGTATGGGTGATAAGAAATTTTCGTCCGGATATCATCATCACGCGTTTCCCAGAGGATAGCCGCGCTGGACACGGGCACCATTCGGGTTCAGCTGTGATTGCCAGAGAAGCATTCATTGCTGCAGCAGATCCCAACAAATTTCCGGAGCAATTGAAGTATGGCGTTACAACTTGGAAGGTGAAGAGAATCATGTGGAATACCTTCAGTTTTTTTGGGACCAATACCACCTCCGACAATCAAATGAAAATAGAAGTGGGTGATTATTTGCCATTGTTGGGTAAAAGCATTGGCGAGATTTCTGCCGACAGCAGGAGTCAGCATCGTTCACAGGGATTCGGTTCGGCTGCAGCCAGGGGAACAGCTACTGAATATTTTGTTCATACGCTCGGCGATGCTGCCGAGAAAGATCCTATGGAGGGCATTGACTGTTCATGGAACAGGGTAGAAGGTGGGTCTGCTATCAATAAACTGGTTGATCAATTGATTGCTTCTTACAATGTCAATCACCCCGAAGCCTCTGTCAACGCCTTGCTGGAAATCCGCAAAGCACTCTCAGGCATCAAAGATGAATATTGGAAGAACTTAAAGACTGCTGAAGTGGAAAAGTTGATCAGGATGGTTATGGGATTTCACATAGAGGCGATCAGTGATAAACAATTCATCAAACAGGGCGATTCACTGAAAGTAAATCTTACGATCAACAACAGATCTGATGTGCAAGTAAATGTCTCTCAAATTGAACTCAATGCAAAGCAATGGGCCCCTAATGCTGCTCTCAAACAAAATGTGAATTGGTCTCAGTCCTTGTTGATGTCCATTGCAACTGATCATCCTGTTTCTCAACCTTATTGGTTGGCAAACTCCATGAACAAGGGTCATTTCAATGTAACAGATCAGCGGCTGATCGGCATGGGGGAGAACAGGCCAAGTTTTGAGGCCAGTGTTTCAATTCGCATCGGTAATGAGCAGATGTTGGTGAAAGTACCTGTTACATTCAGAAATGTTGATCCTGCCATTGGTGAATTCATCCATCCGGTATATGTTATTCCTTCAAAAGTATCTACAGTCGCCAAAAAGCCTGTGTTGATCAACACAGCTTCATCATCAAACAAAAGTTTACAAAGCAGCGATACAGATGATGCTCCCTTTATGCATTCTATTTCTTATGAACACATACCGACACTTGTTTATTTCAGCAAGAATGAGCAGGTGGTGGTGAAAGTGGATCTCAAGACAACTGGAAAAAAAATCGGATACATTGTAGGTGCAGGCGATAAGGTACCTGAAGCTATTCAGCTGATGGGATATGACTTGGTGGAGCTTGGCAGGGAAGATATCACAGCAGAAAAATTGAAAAACTTCGATGCCATAGTATTGGGCGTACGCGCTTACAATGTGCATGCATGGATGGACGAAAAATATGATATGTTGATGGATTATGTCAGAAACGGTGGGAATATGGTGGTGCAATACAATACAAATAGTTTCGCTGGACTCCTTGCCAAAATGAAAATTGGACCCAAGCCTTTTACTATTTCAAGAGGTAGGATCACTGAAGAAGATTGTGAAATAAAATTCATTGATCCAAAGGATCCAGTGTTGAACTTTCCCAACAAGATTACTGCAGATGATTTCAAGGGATGGGTACAGGAAAGAGGAATTTATTTTGCTGATTCCTTTTCAGCTAATTACCGCGCAGTTTTGGCCATGCATGATCAAAATGAAGGTGATTTGAATGGAAGTCTGATCGTTCGCAATGAAGGAAAAGGGAGATTTATTTATACAGGCTTGGTATTCTACAGGGAATTGCCTGCAGGAGTTCCAGGAGCATACAGACTCTTCGCCAACCTCATTTCGAATCCAAATGCCAAATTGAATGAAGTCAAGTAATCCGACCCGTTCGCCTGTATTTGGACTCATTGTGGGACTCGCCATTGGAGTTGTGATTGCGTTGGTAAGGAAAAAAATTGCATTGGGACTGCTGATAGGAATTTTAATTGCAGCAATTTTGTACAAACGGGATAGAAGATGAGTTTCATCGACTGGTTGGTGCTTTTGTTTACAATGCTTTTGGTGGTATTGTATGGTGTATACAAAGGGAGATCAACCAAGGACATCGATGGATACTTCAGAAGCGGCAGGCAACTGCCTTGGTACATGGTCATGCTCAGTGTGATTGGAACACAGGCCAGTGCCGTTACTTTTCTATCCGGACCTGGACAGGCCTACACCGATGGTATGAGGTTTGTGCAGTATTACTTCGGACTCCCTCTTGCAACCATTGTTTTATGCATCACGTTTGTGCCTATTTTTCACAAACTGAATATTTACACAGCCTACGAGTACCTAGAGAAAAGGTTTGACAAAAAGACCAGGACATTCACTTCTTTTTTATTTCTCCTTTCCCGTGCATTGTCAACCGGAATCAGTGTATATGCCCCTGCTATTATTCTTTCATCTGTATTGGATTGGAATATTTATCTCACGAATGTGATCATGGGAGGTATTGTGATCGTCTACAGTGTCAGCGGAGGTGCGAGAGCAGTTGCATATACACAGCAACTACAATTGGCCATCATTTTTGCAGGATTGTTTTTGGCTGCTTATTTGTTGATCCAAATGATGCCCGAAGGCATGGGATTGACAGAGGCATTGACAGTTGGAGGGGAGTTTGGAAAAATGAATGTCATCACCACTGGAATGACCGAGGATGGGTTCAATTGGAATGACCGTTTCAATATCATCAGTGGAATCATTGGTGGATTTTTTCTGTCGCTCTCATATTTTGGCACCGATCAGAGTCAGGTTGGTCGTTATCTTACCGCAAGCTCCATCAAGCAGAGCAGGATTGGTCTGATAATGAACGGCATTGTGAAAATCCCCATGCAGTTTTTCATTTTGCTGGTAGGTGTATTGGTTTTTGTTTACTATGCATACAATACGTCACCATTGTATTTCAATGACCTTGCCATCTCAAAGTTGAAAAAGACTGCATACAAAGAGCAGATCACTCAATTGGAGAAAGCCCATCAGTCCATCAGCGATCAGAAAAAGCTGATTATTCAAAGTGGAAAAGCGCATCACGACGAGAATGTGGTCGCACTTAAAAAATTGCAGGTGGAGGGTGAGCAGTTGCGCTCAAAACTAAAATCTCTGATCAAAGAATCAGGTATTTTGGTTGAGACCAATGACACCAATTATGTGTTCATACGATTTGTGATGGATCATATGCCACATGGTTTGATTGGATTATTGATTGCTGTTATTTTTTTAGCAGCCTGGGGAAGCATTGCAGCATCGCTGAATGCACTTTCATCATCCACCTTGATCGATTTTCACAAACAATTTATCAAAGCAGACACGACCGATGAGGAAGAGTTCAGGTTATCAAGGATGTATACTTTGTTTTGGGGTGTTTTCTGTATTGTATTTGCGCAATTTGCCACCAATTTGGGCAGCTTGATTGAGGCTATCAATATATTGGGATCCTGGTTCTACGGTGTGATGTTGGGAATATTTTTGGTAGCCTTTTATTTGAAAAAGGTGGAGGGGAACGCAGTTTTTTATGCAGCTATTCTTGGTGAATTATGTGTTTTGGGCATGTATGCCTTCACGGATATTGGTTGGCTTTGGTTGAACGTGATTGGGGCCATGGCTGTAGTCATGTTCAGTATTGTACTCCAATTTGTGTTTAAGAGAGTATGATGTAGATTTTGAGAAGTGCCCGGGGCGGGACTTGAACCCGCACTCGCTTTTTCGGCGAACAGGATTTTAAGTCCTGCGTGTCTACCAATTCCACCACCCGGGCGAAAGCAATACGACTCAAAATAAAAAATTCCATCTGAGATGGAATTTTTGAGCGGAAGACGAGATTCGAACCCGCGACCCTAACCTTGGCAAGGTTATGCTCTACCAGCTGAGCTACTTCCGCAAGTATAAGAGCTTTTGTGGGCTGCAAAAATAACGATTAATGCAATCCGACAAATTATTTTCTTACTTGTATTTTGGAGTATAAAGGGAGCTTTCCTGCACTTCAACCTTTGGTTTTCCTTTGTAATGCTTGGAATAGAGGCCATAGCAGCCACCCATTACAAATGCGAGGAATGCAAATAGCTGTACATGGAAAAGAAAGCGTGAGGAAGAAACCCAGTTTCTGCCAAAATCTTTTTGTTCCTCCGGATTTACATGACTTTGTTGCATGAGTATTATTTGCAGTGCAAAGGTAGCAAAACCGAATAAAATCAACAGCTTAATTTTTAACAATTTCGGAGAACCGTTTTTTACCCAGTATAAAATAATCCCATACGATCTTTCCCTTGTAGATTCCCTTGGGTGAATGAACTCTTTTTTGAGGAAAAATACTTTGTTTTTTATGAATCAACTGCCATTTCATAAAACTAAAATGTGCTCTGGCAATGGATGCAAAAAATGGAAAATTAACAGAAAGCAATCCTTTCCATGCACTGATGGCATCCAGCAAGAGACGGAATACAATGACATACCATTTGTGCAGCCCCCTGTTGTTTTTAAACAACATGATCAGGTTGTTTCTGAAGTTCAGGTATGTTTTTTGTGGATTTTCTTTTTGAAGTGTTCCGCCACCCACATGATAAACGATCGATTCAGGACATGCCATGATTTTGTAACCAGCCAATTGGAGTCTCCAGCAGAGGTCAATTTCCTCTTGATGTGCAAAGAAATATGGATCGAATCCACCAACTTCAAAAAAACATGCTCTCCTGACAAACATCGCAGCGCCCGACGCCCAAAAAATGGCTTCTTTCTGATCGTACTGATTGAGGTCCTTTTCTACTTCATCAAATATTCTACCCCTGTTAAAAGGATATCCCAGGCTGTCAATCCAGCCGCCTGCACCACCAGCATATTCAAAATGATCTCTTCTTTTATAGTCCAGTATTTTGGGCTGGATCGCAGCAATGTTGTTGTCACTCGAAAACATGTCAACAACAGGATGGATCCAATGGGGGTCAACTTCTATATCTGAATTGAGCAAAACCAATATTTCATCGTCTACATATTTCAGCGCTTCGTTATACCCACCTGTGAATCCGGCATTCTGTTTCATTTCAATAAGGTGAACCCCCGGGAAATTATTTTTCAGAAAAACTAGAGTATCATCTGTAGAACCATTGTCAGCTACATATACTTTCAATGCCGGGTAGTTACTTGCCATTACTGATGGCAAGAATTGCTGAAGAAAATGCCTGCCATTCCAATTGAGAATTACGACTCCAACTGAAGGGAATTGTTGTGAAAGATTCATGTATCCAACAAATTTAGGCGCTTCTCAATGAAAATAATTTGTGTAGATGTTATAATTCATCAAATTTGTTTACCCGCTCTCATATGCGAACATACTCTTTTTGGAAAATAGCAATCTTCATCGTAGCCATTGGCATTGTCATCGGTTCATATTTTTATTCAAATTTTTTGGCGGAGGAGATTTCAAAAAGGGAGGAGAAGACCATGCAAGAGTGGGTGGCTGCACAGAAAATGATCGCCAATGCTTATCCTGGTGATGATTTAACCTTGTCAGCTGAAATCATTGCCGAGCAAAAAAATATCCCTGTTATTGAAACAGATGAAAAGGACAGCATCATGAGTTATCTAAATGTAGATGCTGAGAAAGCAGTAAAGGACGAAAATTATTTGGTAGACCGCCTGCAGCAATTGAAAGAAAATGGCAGTTATATAACAACCTACTTGTCGGAGGATCGAAAAAAATTCAATCGATATTATTACGGTGAATCTTTGTTGCTCAAACAGGTGAGGTATTTTCCCATGATCCAATTGTTGATTGTTGTCATTTTTTCAATCATCATACTGACATGGTTGAGCAATCGACACAAATCCATTCAAAATCAGCTCTGGGCTTCACTTGCAAAAGAAACCGCTCACCAATTGGGTACTCCCATTTCTGCATTGGCTGGCTGGAATGTTTTATTGCAGGAGGGCAAAGAGCCAGGTATGGTATTGCCAGAAATGGAAAAAGACATCGATCGGTTGAAACTGATTGCAGATCGCTTTGGTATGATAGGAGGTGTTCCTAAAAAAACCGAGACCGATATCGTGTCATTGGTGTTTCATGCAGTGGACTACATTAAAAAAAGAGCATCTGAAAAAATATCAATTCAAATTGTCAATCATCCTGCGCATCCAATAAACTTATTGTTGTCTGCTGCATTGATAGAATGGGTGATTGAAAATATTTTAAAAAATGCATTGGATGCGATGGAAGGTGTTGGTATGATCACCATTGAAATTATCGAGCAAGCAGAAGAGGTACATGTTGATATCACTGATACAGGAAAAGGGATATCTGCAGCTCTTCAAAATGAAATTTTCAACCCTGGATTTACGACTAAAAAAAGGGGTTGGGGACTCGGACTCACACTGGCCCGCAGGATTGTGCAGGAATACCACAATGGCAAGCTGACGGTTAAAAATTCAGAATTGGGTAAAGGAACGACTTTCAGGCTGGCTTTTATGAAGTGATTAGTCATTTTGCTTCCTATTTTTCATAATTTTACATTCTTCTTGCCCAGGTGGCGAAACTGGTAGACGCACTACCTTGAGGTGGTAGCGCTGGAAACGGCGTGCTGGTTCGAATCCAGTCTTGGGCACTTTATTGAACTGAAGCCGATTCTTTGATGAATCGGCTTTTTTATTTTTCGATGAATCGCCCGCCAGCAAAGGGATTGCTTCAAATAAACTATTTACTCTCTGAGTTCGAACCACCCCTTTTTGCTTACTATATTTTGTCCACTTTATGCTGACGATTTACAACACCCCCTGAATTTGGCCATAACCGGTTGATTTCGATTTTGTGATAACGTAACTAACTAAAAAATAATGCCTTCATTTTCTCAAAAAATCTTCTGAAACCTACTGGAAACTTCCAGGACATTCAATAACATCCTGCATGGTTCTTGAATGTCCTGACTCGCTTTCCAGACGGGAATTGCAGCCCTATTAATCTGTCCTACGAGGAAAGCTTTCGCGATGTCCTAAGCTTTTCAATAATTGTATAGCAACAAGTACCTTCGGAGAAGATGGCAATTTACAAGCACGTCCTGATTTTATCTATTGTCATGGGGCTTTTAGCTACCACCTACGCACAGCATACCTTGGGGGTACAGGAGAAGCTTGACAGTCTGGTGAATGCAAAGAAAATACCGGGCATTATAGTAGGCATCAGCCAAAATGGCCAACGTAAATTCATTTACTCCGGCTATGCTAATACAGAATCAGAGTTACCGATGCAGCCTGACAGGCAAGTCGAAATTGGCAGCATCACCAAAACTTTTACAGCCTATATACTTTGTAGGTTATTGCAAGATCGAAAGATCAATGATACCACCAGTTTTAACCGCTGGCTACCTGATTCAGTACATGCTAATGCTAACCTGATGGGAAAAAGTTTTCTACAACTGCTCAATCATACCTCTGGATTACCACGACTTCCCTCAAATCTTAAGGGTACCAGAGAACAACCATACGCTGGATACAGCGAGCAAGACCTTTATAGCTACCTAACAAACGCTAAGCTCGATACGGCTTCCACCTACTCTTACTCCAACCTGGGTATGGGGCTGGCCGGGCAACTTGCCTGTCTACTAAGCAAGCAATCCTATGCTACGCTAATTGATCAATATATAGTACAACCCCTCAAACTTACTTCAACAGGTTTAGAAGCTAACCCCAAACTGCCGATTTGTACAGGCTATATAAATGGAAGGGCCACTCCTTACTGGCAAATGGGCGCATTGCAAGGTGCAGGAAGCATTAAGTCAACTCCAGGAGATATGCTCACTTATCTGGAATTTATTGCAGAAAACCAGGATGATCCAATAGTTAAAATGATTATTGCACCCACAACGAAAGTAAACGAGACACTATCCATTGCTAGAGCATGGCATTGGCTACTACTACCCGATCAACAAAAAATTCTCTGGCACAATGGTGGCACCTATGGATTCTCCACCTTTTGTGGAATAAACAGTGCCTCAAAAACCGTGGTTTTTGTAGCAGTTAATTCTTTTAATGCCAATAATATAAGCGACGGAATCGGCATAAACATTCTAAAGTAAAGAAATAAAAACTATCCAACTTATGGCTTATCAGACCTTTTCAGGAGGCCTAGGTGAAGGCTCGGTACAGCCTACCAGCACAAGTACAAATAGAATTTGTAGAATTGTTGTTTTATCTGTTAACATGAGTCCATAATTTTATGAGAGTACTCATAGTACAGACTTTTATTCACATTGCACAAATTTAGATTAATCTGATTAAGTCACTAACCAGCTTTTTCGAACTCAATCCAGCAAAGGGCGGAAAGATAATTCAGTTTAAACCCTCGATTGGTAAAAGGGTAAATGATCCTACATGGGCACACTCATATTTACAATTAAGAAGCACAGGTTAATAAATAATTAATTGCTATATTCATTACTAAAATCAACTTTATTCAATTAACCAAAATAATGCAATATGAAAAAAATCACCTTTTTATTAATGCTAAGCGTCATAGTGTTTAATGTTTCAACTTATGCTCAAAACGCCATAAACTCAGTACATCTTTACGACATAAAAAACGAAGCAATGGAGAAAACATACATTGCTGGTTTGAAAGAAATAAATACCATTATGGCTGAAATAGGATTTTCAAAAAATTATTATAGCTATTTAAAGTTAAATGCATCTGACACTACTAAAACATATCGAAGCTGTACAATCGGGCATT
>Ga0194110_10002540_pt1 | contig 23085 bp, 19 predicted proteins | sample TA2Kig1200mmetaG_FD_146192 | JGI IMG/M metagenome (GOLD analysis project Ga0194110, IMG submission 146192) | Freshwater microbial communities from Lake Tanganyika, Tanzania - TA2015032 Kigoma Deep Cast 1200m | ecosystem: Environmental > Aquatic > Freshwater > Lake | place: Tanzania: Lake...
ATGCGGTAGTGCGACCGGTCGAGAAATGACCCATGTAAGTAGTAGCCAGCGTGTTCGACACGGCTGTTTGCCGTGTAGGTGAAGCCCGAGACAACACCCACTTTCGGGTCGCTGAACGGTTGGATCAATTCTTCCGCCCATCCCTCGCCCGTTGGCTCGAGGGCTTCACTCGTGAACACCAATACATCGGCAGCCGAATCACGCGCCATCAAATTGAACTCAACGGCACGTCTACCCGAACCAGGCACCGCCACGATATTGACAGCACGGCCCGGGGCCCTCGACAAGTCAGCAATCGTTGCGGCATGGTGCTGGTGCGTCACGCCCCAGACGTCAGACGTGGCCCCGGTATCCGGCACGAAGACATCAACAGCCGCATCGATACTCACCCGCCGCGACAACCGGTAGTTGCCCGGAAACTTCAGCAGTCGTTCCACGGTTCCGTCAACGCCCGACCGTTCGAGGTGCGCTTCGATTGCTCGCTGGCCGGCGTCGTATGCGTACGGCTTCGCCGATGCGTTGTTAGCCACCGAGCTCGCGGCCATGCGCCAGTGGTACAGCAACTTCGGCACATGGCCGACCTTCCGCGCGTTCTCTGTCACTCGGAGCATCAAGTCGTAGTCCTGCGAACCGTCGTAGCCGGTTCGGAATCCCCCAACTGCAAGAACCAACTCACGTCGAATCACCGAGAGATGGCACACGTACATCTGGTGACGAAACCGTTCGGGTGACCACCCCGGCTTGTGGAAGCACTCAACGATCATTCCCTTTTTGGTCATGAGCGTCTCGTCGGTGTACACGTAGTCGATTTCCGCGTCCGAGACCAACAGGTCGTTTACCAATTGGAGGGCATCAGGTTCGATCACGTCGTCGTGGTCAAGCAAAGCAACAAATTCACCCTGTGCCATGGCCAAACCGTCATTCGACGCCGCGACGATGCCGCCGTTCTCCGTGCGGTGCATCACCCGAATTCTCGGATCGGCAGCAGCTGCACGCGCAAGTATCCTGCGAACGTGTCTATTGGGCGACATGTCATCGACCAGACATAATTCCCAGTCGGTGAAAGTTTGGTCGAGTACTGAGGCGATGCACTCCTCCAAATCACGCCGATTCGTGTTGTAAACCGGCGTCACCACCGAAAAGCGCGGCGTCATCCCTTGCCACTCACAAATGCGACTGCTTCGCGCGCAAACGATCCATCAAGCCCACGACGAGGTGATATGGAAATAGCACCACTCTGCCAATCCGCCACGTCCATGAGCTGTGAATCTTGTGCAGACGGCGCTTTAGGCGAATGTTCTCGCGGTTCAGGTAGTCGATCTGCAACTTGAACTCGGCCGCACGCATTGCCTGGTTACGCGCAAATTCGCGACTTTTCGAGAAGTCCTCATCGCGCGCAGCCATGAATCGATATTACGGGGCGTTGGAGACCGTCGTCTGTTTCGCTAGCGTCCAATCTGTCATTCGGGCGAGTGGCGAAATGGCAGACGCGCTGGCTTCAGGTGCCAGTGTTCGCAAGGACGTGGGGGTTCAAGTCCCCCCTCGCCCACCATTGTTCGGTCTCGAGTCATCGTGAACTCGATGAACCCTGCAGGCGCTCACTGATTTCTCTGTCGAGGCCTTGGTAGCGGCGCTTCGGGTCGATTTCGAGGTGTCGGATACCTCACCGTCGTTGGTGATGATGCGAACGTTGAGGTCCGCGACGTAGAGCTAGATGCGTTTCCCGGACTGTCTGCGTCCGATCATGACGTGGCAGAGGATCGCGCCGTGGCGGAGTGTGGTGCGTCCGGATGAGTCGACTCTGTCGGTTCGGACTCTGAAATCTGTGGATGGTCGGGCGGCGCCGGGTTGGGCTTTGGTGCGTGCGGTGAACGCTTGGTGTGGGGTGATGTTGCCGCGCGCGGAGTGCGTGTGGTGGTTTGGAGTTGACCTTGCTCTGCGGACGGGTTTGGTTGGATGATTATGCCTCCTCGATGAGAGGCCTGTTTTGGTCCATTGGAACCCCTTGTTGGGCGGGTGTCCACTTTGTCGCGAGAGATGCCGTTCACCTTCACCCCCACGAGAACACCCCTCTTCCTCACGCTACATATGCACCATGATGACTCTCTTACTGCGAACAAGTCCGTTTGGACCTAGCCTAAGTGTTATGTCCGGAGGAAATAACAGCAGGAAAGACGACTCAAAAAATATTCGTCTTGAGGCAATAGCCGACTTTCTCGAAGATCAACAGCAGTCGGAGTGCTCTGCTACCGAGCTTGGGTTTGTGTGGACTGCCGGAGATCGTCTGCTGACATTTGCAACCTCATCAGAGTTTTTGAGTGAAGCGCTGAAGAGGCCAAACATCAGCGCCGTATTGTTGGACAGCAGCGTGAGGTCTGACACATCCGCCAGCAAGGGATCTCAACGCGTCATAAGAGTTCGTGACGCGCGACTGAACTTCTTTCGACTTCACAATTCGTTGCGCGCCGAGATGTCATTTTCCGCAACGCAGGTCGATCCAACGGCGAAGATCCACCCAACCGCTTTGATTGATGAAGTTGGCGTCACTGTCGGTGCGAACACCACTATCGAAGAGTTTGTGACGCTCAAGAGCGGCACCTCAATTGGACAAGACTGTGTTATTAGAGCAGGTTCAAGATTAGGAAGTGATGCGCTCGACATCAAGACAGATGAGGTCGGGAATCCGTACATGACCGACCACCTTGGTGGTGTTCAAGTCGGGAATAACGTTGAAATCGGCCATAATTCGGTGGTGGACCGCTCAATCTTCCGGCAAACCGCCACTGTCATTGGCGACCACACCAAGATCGGATGCCTCTCCAATATCTCTCATGGAGTCCAGCTAGGGGCCAAGAACCGCATTGCGGCCGGAGTAAAGATCTGCGGAAGCGCCGTTGTCGGAGAAGACAATTGGATAGGCCCGGGAGCAATTATCTCGAATTTGCTCAAAGTTGGATCACGTAATTACATCGCCCTAGGAGCGCACGTCTTGGCAGACTTGGAGGACGACTGGAAGGTCGTCGGAATTCGCGTGTTTAAGGACCGCAAACTGTTTTGATGTCTCAGGGGACCGGTGACTTACACCATCTGATCGACCTGCCCTGTCCGTCGAAACACGAACAGCGGAATTAGACTTTCAATCCGAGCCAAGAAAGAGAAGTTTTGGAATGAGTACAAGAGAGGCCTACGAAAACATTTTCATCGACTGTTTTGGCGTCGATCGAGAATTGCTGAATGAAGAGTTTGTCTATCAATGTGTGCCGTCCTGGGACTCCGTCGGCCATATGGCTATGGTCGCTCAAATCGAGGACACTTTCGGCATCATGCTTGAGATGGATGACATCATTGACTTCAGCTCATTCACTGTTGGAATTGCGACCCTCAAGAAATACGGCGTAGACGTTTCCTGAATCAGCGAATCGTGAACCTCTTCGAAGATCTAGATCGGTATGGCAATCAAGTCGCCGCCGTGGTCCCGAATCAGGACTCACTTTCATATGACTTCCTGCTATCTCGTGGGGGAGGGCTGAAAAGCAAGTTGACTGAACGTTCGTTGATCTTGTGTTTAGCCAGCCAAACTACGGACTTCATCGTGGGGTACGTCGCGCTTCAACGGGCTGGGCACGTTCTTCTGCTCCTTAATCATGAGAGCAACATTGATCAATACGTTGAGCTCTATCAACCTGGCTTCCTTTTCGTTCCCCAAGGCCGTGTGCCCTCTGAGAGTCGGGCCCGAAATCTCGTTGCGACTGTTGGCGAGTACAAACTGGTCTACACCGGTCATTCCAAGCACGACCTTCACCCTGAGCTTTCCTTGCTGCTCACTACTTCGGGTTCAACTGGTAACCCGATGCTTGTTCGTCAATCGAGAGAAAACATTGCCGCGAACGCCCGTTCAATTGCCCAGAGTCTCGGGCTAAGCCGCTCAGACCGAGCGTTTCTCAGTCTCCCGTTGAACTACACATATGGCCTCTCAATGTTGCACGCCCAGTTGGCAATTGGCGGTTCCTTCGTAGTCAACGATCGGCCAATGACCGATCGTCAGTTCTGGGAGAATCTCGAAACAACAGAAGCAACCTTGATGGGTGGAGTGCCCTACTCATATGAGATGTTGCTTCGTCTTGGATTGGATCGATTGTCGCGAACCTCCCTTCGACTCTTGACTCAAGCTGGGGGCCATCTCGACACAGCGCGCGTAATCGAAGTTGCCACCAAGGCTCGGGGTCTATCGATTGATTTCTACGTTATGTATGGACAGACGGAAGCAACCGCAAGGATGACCGTGCTCCATCCGTCGGATTTGCCGTTTAAGGCCGGGAGCATCGGGCGCCCAATACCTGATGGACGCCTTGCGGTTGTTGACACCGAGACAGGTCGGTCACTCTCCACGAATGAAACCGGAGAACTCGTCTATTCGGGCCCGAACGTCATGATGGGTTATGCCAACTCAAACCTAGACCTGGCAAAGGGTCCCGAACTTGATGGCACTCTGCACACCGGGGACATTGGATATCAAGACAAGGATGGCTATTTCTTCATTACCGGACGACTAAAGCGCTTCGTCAAGCTCTTTGGAAATCGCGTCAACCTAGACGATGTCGAACGCCAGTTGAGTAATCTTGGCATCGTTGGCGCATGCGTTGGTACCGACAAGAACATCTGGGTTTTCACGGAACGCGTCATTGATCTTGAAATCGCTGGGCTGCAGTTGCGCATTGCTGATTTCCTTCGCGTTCACCAAAGCGCCATTCGAGTCAAGGCAATTGATTCGCTTCCGCGAAGCAATGCCGGGAAAGTCCTCTACAGCGATCTTCTTCAGCTAGTGAGCACCTCATGAGCGATGACTCTGCGCCACTGGCACAACGACTAGAAACTTACCTTAGTCAGGGTCCAGACTTGCGTAGTGGCGATCTTGATCGAAATGAATTTGCAGATCTCGTCTCGGACTTAACACGTCTCCATGTTGACAAATGTATTCCATATCGCAACATCGTGTCTCGTTTGTTTCCGACAAGAGAAGGCATTGGCGTCTCAAACGAGCCCTTTATCCCCGTCCGATTATTCAAGACTCTCAATTTGCGGAGCATAGATGCCGTAGATATCGCGAAGACCATGACATCGTCTGGGACAACCGGCCAAGAGGTGTCCCGTATTTTTCTCGATAACACAACCGCCCGCCTTCAGACGCGGGCACTTGCTCAGATCATGTCGTCACTGCTCGGTTCACAACGACTACCGATGCTCGTTATCGATTCATCGCAAGCCGTAGCGAATCGGACGAGCTTCACCGCGCGCGGGGCCGGGATCCGCGGCTTTTCAATGTTTGGTCGCGACGTAACTTATGCCTTGCGAGACGACCTGACACTTGATCACGAAGCCATCGCTTTATTTCTCGACAAGCATCGCGACAGTCAAGTTTTTCTCTTCGGATTCACTTATATCATCTGGCAAAATTTCATCCGTGAATTGGAAAAACAGGGAAAAACACTCGGCTTTCGCAACGGTCTACTTCTTCACGGCGGTGGTTGGAAGAAGCTGATTGACTTGTCAGTATCGAACGAGTCATTTAGTGCGCGTGCGGCAGAGATGCTGGGTGTCTCAAGAGTAGCGAATTACTACGGCATGGTTGAGCAAACGGGCTCAATCTTTCTCGAATGCGAACAGGGGTTCTTCCACACATCTGCGTATGGCGACGTCCTGATTCGGGACTTTAAGACCCTCCGCGAAGTAAACGACGGTGAACCTGGGTTCATTCAACTCATCTCGATACTTCCCGTCAGCTATCCGGGTCACTCCATCTTGTCCGAAGACATTGGGACAGTGATTGGTCGTGGCGACTGTGCCTGTGGGCGCTACGGAAAGCGCTTTGTCGTCCACGGTCGAGTTCAGAACGCTGAAGTTAGGGGTTGTAGTGATACGCAACCTTGAACGAGTCGAGGTTCTCGTGGGTGATTCTCGCGAGATCTTCGACTGCAGTCCATGGAAACCATTCGACCAAAGGGTCGTAGAATTCCTGATCGACTTTTCTCGCGTGGCACTTGCGCTTCCTCGTGAGACAACTACATCCGATGTGTACGCGCTTGCATATTGGTGTCGACGAGCAAATCTTCTCCGACTATCCCAGTCGATTGGTGAAACAGAGATTCGCAAAGGGGTTGGAGTTGTATTTCATATCCCACCAGCGAATGTCCCTTTGAATTTTTTTTATTCACTTGCCATAGGTTTGTTATCTGGCAATTCAAATTTGCTGAGGCTCTCTTCGCGCGACTTTGCCGAAGTTGATCTCGTCATTGAACTTCTCAAAGAAGTTCTGATTAATCCCGTGCACGATGAGGTTCGAAAGAGAGTCTGCATTATTCGATATGGGCACGATGACGGCATTAGCGGGGAGATCTCTCGCCTCGTGGACGGCCGGATCATCTGGGGTGGCGACCGGGCAGTAGAAAACATTCGTTCTCTACCTGGTAGGCCGCGACTGGTTGATGTGCCGATGGCAGATCGAGTTTCATTTGCTCTGATCAGAAGCGCCGCTGTTGTGGAAGCTTCGAATGAAGAAATTGATCGGCTTGGCGAGCTGTTTCTTCGAGATGTGACAACTTTCGATCAGAATGCTTGCTCATCCCCGAAGATGCTCGTGTGGGTCGGCTCGTCGCGAGAGGCAGATGCCGCACAGGCGCGATTCTGGGACGCGATTGACAGGCACATCAACGCGGCGGATTATCTGAAGCCAATTAGAACCATCGATCGACTTGTGGAACTTTGCGAGGCAACAGCGGAGGAAGATTCGAATATCTCTCAAGTCCACGTCGTCGGGCCCTTTCTGCGTCTCACACTTGCCGACGAATTAGACTGGCCTGCCGCGGCTGTATTTCGATTCGGGACAGTCATTGAAGCGTCCGTTAAGACTGTCTCTGAGGTCGCAAGATTGTCGTCAGGGAGGGTGCAGACGGTAACTTCTTTTGGCTTCTCGAGTGCAGAGCTCGTTGAGCTTGCCCGAGCTGATCAATTGATTGGGATCGATCGATTCGTGCCATTTGGTCAGGCCCTAGACTTCGAGTTGGTGTGGGATGGATTTGACCTTGTTCGTATGCTGTCTCGACAGGTTGTGGTGAAAGTTTGACGGTTGGTGTTCTCAGTGGGGTCTCGATGAGTGATCAAGGTTTCAGTCTCGACGCGATCGAGCTTCAAAGGTTTCAACCCAATCGATATCCATTTCTGATGATTGATCATGTTGAGCTTGTGGTGCCCGGCAAGCTGGCTCAGGGTTTCAAGAATCTGTCACTGAACGAGTGGTTCTTTCCGATCCACTTCCCGGGTCACCCGAACATGCCGGGAGCTCTGCAACTCGAAGCTCTGGCACAGATGCTTACAGTCGCTGTCACAACGCAGCCTGGACTAGAAGGGAAGGTCACCCATGCCCTCTCCCATACGGTTCGCTTCCGCAAAGAAGTAGTGCCAGGTGACAGATTTGAAATCGAGACCGAGGTGATTTCTTGGTCTCGAGGTATCTGCAAGGGACGTGGGATCGGTCGAACCAACGGCGATATCGCCTGTGAGGCCGACATGCTAATTACTGTTCCCGATATTCTCGAGCAATATCTCCCGCGTCCACGTTGAAGTGAGTAGTCAAAGACGCAGTTTCGATTGCGACGTAGTCGTGGTTGGTGCGGGTGCCGCTGGTGCTGCAGCATCATGGCGCTTGAGTACCGAAGGTCTCAAAGTTGTGTGTTTGGAGCAGGGATCGCGTGTGGATCCAGCCCAATACCCCTCCACCAAATCAGATTGGGAACTCGCGCAACTCACCGATTTCAGTCCTTTCCCAGGGGTTCGTCAGGGGCCGTCTGACTATCCAATTGATGATGGTGATTCAGCCATCGCAGTGGCAAACTTCAACGCAGTCGGGGGGAGCACGATTCTCTACTCGGGACATTTTCCCCGATTTCACCCCTCGGATTTTGCAGTTGCGACACTTGACAATGTTGCGGATGACTGGCCGATTTCTTATCGCGACTTAGAGCCTTACTATGCCCTCAACGACAAGATGATGGGCGTGGCAGGACTCGAGGGCGATCCTGCATATCCCCCGATCAAGAACCTCTTGCCTCCAGTACCGATGGGCAAGGTAGGCGCAGTTCTCGGAGAGGGCTTTAACCGTCTTGGATGGCACTGGTGGCCAGCGTATTCAGCAATCGCCACCCGCGCCGTTGGGCATCGTGCCCAATGCATCAATCTCGGCCCCTGTAACTCCGGTTGTTCGCAGGGGGCAAAAGGGAGTGTCGACGTCACGTATTGGCCAATAGCGCTAAAGAACGGTGTAGACCTACGAACCGAAAGTTGCGTTCGCGAAATTGTCCTCGACGACGAAGACTCTGTGCGCGGTGTAGTAGTCATTCGGTCCGACAAGTCCGAGTACTTTCTTTCCGCCCGAGCGGTCGTTTTGGCTTGTAGTGGCATCGGGACTCCACGCCTACTTCTTGCGTCGACTTCGTCTCGGTTTCCTAACGGTCTTGCAAATAGCAGTGGGATGGTCGGTCGTCGCCTGATGATGCATCCATGTGGGTATATCGAAGGGCTCTTTACCGAAGAGCTGGAATCTCACCTCGGTCCACAAGGTTGTGTGATTTCGAGTCAGGAGTTTTACGAATCGGATCTGTCACGCGGGTTTGTTCGCGGATTTACGTTTCAGGTGCTTCGCGGTCCGAGCCCGGTAGAAGCAGCGGTTAACGGAGTTCTTCGCAAAGAGATCAAGTGGGGTGACAACCATCACGACGATTTTGAAAGGCGTTTCGGCCACATCGCAAGCATGGCCGTCATTGTGGAGGATCTTCCTGATGTTGAGAATTGCGTGACACTTTCAAAGAACCAAGTTGATCGCTTCGGGCTTCCAGGTGTGAAGGTGTCTTACAAGCTCGGCGAAAATAGCAAGAAGATGATGTCATACGCCCTGTCGCGAGGCCGAGAGCTCATGGTGGCAGCAGGAGCCCATCGCACAACAGCTTTTGGCCCAGTTAGAGAAACTGGCTGGCACCTCATGGGCACGACGCGGATGGGGAATGCAGCTTCGGACTCAGTCGTAGACCGATTCGGCCGCTGCCATGATTTGAAGAACCTCTACATTGCAGACTCAAGCGTCTTCGTTACTTCTGGAGGAGTCAATCCGACATCCACACTCCAGGCTTTGGCCCTGTGGATTGCGGATCATTTGAGGGAAGATCTTGCCACCCACGCCTAGAATAACCTCATCGACTTACTGCACTTAATACAGAGTATCTCTCGTCTCTTGATTCCTGGCGACATTGCTCGTGGATTGCCATCGGGTGACCAAATTAAAATTCAGGGCGGTTGTATCAAAGACACAGACGAGCAGACTGTGGCTGATGTAGTCACTCGAATCGAAGCATTGCGGCTATCACAGAGTGCATTTGACTGGTCGTCTGTGACTTCTGTTGATTTTCTGAGTTTTCTCTCTCGCCAGAGCAGCGAGCTTTCGATCGTGCTCAAAGAGTTTGGGACCATACTTCTTCGTGCCTATTACATTGACTCACGTGTGCGCGATGCGGTCGGCGTTGGTCGCCGTCCTCCATTTCCTCTCGGCTACGCCATGCCCGAAAACGATCTCTACGCTCTTGAGCCAGTGTACGATCGAGGTTTGATTTACCGTGAAATTGAGCACTAGTGGATGAATCTGACAGTCCTCAGAAGGTAGCGCTGGTCTCGGGATCGAACCGTGGAATCGGTTTGGCTGTTGTGAGGCGGTTGGTAGCCGATGGCTTTACCGTTCTTGCGGGAGTGAGACATCCTGATAGTGACTCTTCGGCTCTGCTTCAGAACATTGCAACGAACAGTTTGGGCGCCTTAAAAATTGTCAGTGTCGACCTTTCAAACGCGGATGTTGCCGTCAAATCGGCGAAGGAGATCGTGCAGGAGTTTCCTCGCATTGATGTTCTAGTCAACAACGCAGGCGTCGCAGCTGGTGGTCTATTTCAAATGACTTCAATACCCGCGTTACGAGACGTTTTTGAAGTGAATTTTTTTGCAACCATGGCATTTACACAGGTGATCGTCCGCCGGATGATGCGTCTGACTGACAGTGCCATTGTAAATATCGCATCGACCGCAGCCATGAACGGTGACACAGGAACGTTTTCCTATGGCACCAGCAAAGCAGCCCTAATTTATGCAACTTCTGTTATGGCGCGTGAACTTGGCGCTCATGGAATACGGGTCAATGCTGTTGCTCCAACCGTGACCGACACAGACATGGCGGGCGAGATGGACTCCGACTCTCGAGAGCGCCTTATCAGTGGCGGCATCATCAAGAGGCCCGCCACTCCGGATGAGATCGCCGATGTTGTTTCGTTTCTTGCGGGGCCCAACTCAAGCATGATTGTGGGTCAAGTGATCAAGGTCGACGGTGGACAACGCGGAAGATGATGATGGATCTTTACGAACTAGAGCATCTATGCCTACGGATGAGACGTCGGATTCTCGACATGAGTCTTCGTTGCGAAGGACCAACCCACCTTGGTGGAGGTTTGTCAATCGTCGAGATTACGGCAGCTCTCTACGGCTCGGTTCTGAAGTTTGACCCAAACAACCCTCAATGGGACGACAGAGATCGGTTTATTTTGAGCAAAGGTCATGGCGTCCTGGGGCTCTACACCGCGTTGGCAGAAGTCGGTGTTATTGATGAAACGACGTTTTTGACTTTTAAGCAGACAGACAGTCACCTCATCTCTCATCCTGTCATGAATGTTGACCTCGGCATTGAGTCATCAAATGGAAGTTTGGGGCAAGGCCTCTCACTAGCGATCGGTATTTCATGGGGCGCAAGATTCCTAGGGAAGACTCACCATCAGTACGTCCTCTTGGGAGATGGTGAGTGCAATGAAGGTTCTGTCTGGGAAGCTGCCATGGCAGCAAGCCAGATGGGCCTGCAAAACATCACGGTCATTGTTGACAATAATGGTTTCCAAAGCGATGGCTCGACCGAAGCGATCATGACCTCAACATCGCTCGCAGAGCGTTGGTCGAGTTTCGGTTGGGACGTCTCAGTGGTTGATGGTCACAACTTGGATGAGTTGTGTAGCGCCTTGAGAGCTTCTCCTGATCACCAGCAGCCGCGCTGCATCGTGGCTCGGACAGTCAAAGGGCGAGGCATTTCATTCATGGAAAACAACAACGAATGGCATCACAACCGCCTAACGCAGGCGTGGTATGACAAGGCGATCGAAGAGCTAGGGCAAGGATTCGAATGCTAGAGATCACCCCATCGAATATCCGACAGTGGTCGCGATTCGGTTCCCGGGCGGTCTACGGACAGGCCCTACTTGACGTGGCAAAGGATTTTCCGAATGTTGTGGCATTGTCGGCCGATTTGGGCAACTCCTCAGGACTGGATCGCTTCAAAGCGACTTTTCCGGAGCGTTTTGTCAACGTAGGAATCGCCGAGCAGAACTTGATCGGCGTCGCGGCGGGTATCGCGAAGGAGGGTTTCAACGCATTTGCGTCCTCATTCGCGCCCTTCATAACAATGAGGGCATCTGAACAGATCCGAATGAACTTGGGATATATGGAGTTGAATGTCAAGGCCGTTGGTATTGGCAGTGGCCTCGTGATGGGCTTCCTTGGTAACTCGCACTTCGGATTGGAAGACGTTGCAGTCACCAGAGCAATACCCAACTTGACAATTGTCTCTCCGGCAGACTGCACAGAGATTGTCAAGGTGGTTCGAGCGGCTGCGGAATTTGAAGGCCCTATGTACATTCGTCTCACGGGTGGGCCGAATAATCCGCCCGCGTATCAAGGGGACTACGACCTGACCATCGGTCAAAGTATTCAGATGCGTGATGGCAAAGATGTTGCGATTGCGGCAACTGGTTCAATGGTCGCGGCGAGTATTTCTGCAGCGACACTTCTCCAGTCGGACGGCATCAGTACAGCTGTTTACAACTTTCACACCCTCAAACCGATTGACCAGGACTGTCTTCTCCACATGGGCGGGCATTACAAGTCGATTTTTGCAGTCGAAGAGCACTCTGTCGTGGGCGGACTTTTTAGTGCCATTACCGAGACCCTGGCCTCAAATCCCCAGCGTCCACCTATACATCCAGTCGGACTGCCGGATTCATTTGGGAAAACAGCCGATTATGGGGTTCTTCTGGAGCGCTACGGACTTACACCCGAAGGTATTCGTGCCCGCATCCTGTCTGAATTTGCTAGTGACAAGATCGCGTAATTTTTCTTCTCGTAGTCAGGAATACATGTGAGAATTGTGGTTTTTGCACCCTTCTTTCCCCCCGACCCAACTGGTTCTTCAATTTTTGCAGAGCAGCAGGTCGCAGAGTTGGCCCGCCAGGGCCACGAAGTTCTTGTAATAACAAATCGAGCGGACAAGACCGCGCCGACCCGGATCTCTAGTCCACATGATTCGGTGAAAGTTCGGCGCGTGAAGGCCGCACGAGTGAATCTTGGGCAGGTGACGTGGAACTATCGCATTCCATTTAGTTTTCTCGGTTTTGTTCTCTCGCATGAGGTGCGAGCGATTCGAAAATTCAACCCCGAGGCAATGATCGTTCATTCCACCCTCTTTGATCTCAGCCTTCTCGGACTGATTTGTGCGTGGCGGAGGCACGTTCCAGCAGTAATTGTGAGCCACACAGCACTGTGGCACGACCAGAAAATTGTCAATGATGCGATGCGTCTTTACGGTAAATCACTGCTACGGGCTTTGATACGACTTGCGAATGCATTCGTGATTTGTGTCGACAAGTGGACTTATGACAACGCTTTGGAGTTGTTTACCAAGCCATCGAATTGTCATACGGTTCCGGTACTTACCGATTATGAGAGCGTGCAGGGTGGAGAATCCGGCGCGGTTTTCCGACAATTTCCAGAAATCTCAGGTCCAATTTTGCTTTCCTTGGGGCATGTAGTGGCGCTGCGCGATCGAATCAACCTAACAAAAGCCCTTCCCCTCATACTGAAGCAGCATCCAACTTTGTCTGTTCTTGTTGTTGGCATGGTTAAAGACCCAAGATTCTTAGCCCTCGCCGAACAGTTGGGTGTGCGTGATCGAATCATAATCGCTGGAGCAGTTCCACACAATGAGATTCGGCACTACCTTGCTGCAGCGGACATCGAGTTGCACGACTTGGATGGCAGAGGGCTCGGGATCACCTCAGTTGAGGCGATGGCTGCAGGTGTTCCGATCGTGGCGTGGGCGATCGACAACAATTACCCGGGTGTAAGCCTGCGCTCGTTTGGGGTTTCTGGATTTATAGAAGATGGTGAACCCGAATCAATTGCAGACAAGGTCAACCTAATTCTCACAAATAAGAAAGTTAGGGAAGACGTGGTTGCCACTCAAAAGAAGATCGTCGAGGCCGTCTATTCCGCGCGATCAATTACAAATCAATATTTGGCAATTCTGTCCATGTAGTTCACGAGCGACACGTTGCTTCTTCGATTCGGGATACCACTCCGTGTGGGAGAAGGATTGAATCTAATTCCTTTGCCCGGTCGGCCTCATCACGAATCAATGCGACAAAGTGACTCAACTGGAGCATTAGAGGTTCTCCTTGATGCTGAACGACCGGTATCTCCATAATTGTTTGCTGGCGATAGCCACTTGGAGCTTCTACAGGTGCCTCCAAGACATGCTTATAGATGGTTATGTCTCTCCGCAAGAGGTCAACTTCAATTAGCCGATCGGTTTCAACAATCGACATTGAGCGAACCTTCTGGTGCGACTGTCTGGTGGCAGAGGCAGTTGCGATGCAATCCCCCTCGAATTTCAGTAACGATTCAACCGTTTCTTCAACTTGGGCCGGCCACGACATCCGATCGGAAATTGCAGCGATGCTGACGGGCTCACACGCCATCAACCTCAGAATGAGGTCTATATCGTGAATCAGAAGGTCACCAATAACTCCGGTTGTGATGCGCGTAGCCGGCGGGGAGTGTCGCGTAGTACGGATCTGAAGTGGATTGACGATCAAATCTGCAACGGTCTGCACGGCTGGGTTAAATCGTTCCAACAGCCCACATTGTAGAATGGCGCTCTGCTCACGAGCTTCGTCGACGAGTGAGGATACCTGTTCAAAAGTTTGGGCAAGCGGCTTTTCAACTAGTAGTGGCTTGCCCAATTGGATGAACCCCTGAGCAATCTCAAAGTGTGTTTGGGTTGGTGTTGCAACAACGATGGCATCCACGGATTGAGGGTCCGGTTGGGATACAAAACGTGAATCAAATCGTTCCGCTATCGACGTACCGAGAGTCTGATTCTGGTCATGAACCCAGACGAGCGATGTGTCCGGATGGGTCGAAATAACCCGTGCATGCAGAACCCCCATGGACCCCGCGCCGATTAGTCCGATCTTGACCCTACTCACAAGACAGCCGTTCTCACGGCGTCCGCTATTTGTTCAATGTCACCATCGCTGAGAAATTGATGAACGGGAAGAGATACGCAGTTTTGCGCTACGTATGATGCATTTGGTGTTGGATCGCTGATGACACGCCTATCAGATATGTAACAGGAATAATCGTGGACCAGCCGTGGGTAATAGATACCAGCTCCAATGCCAGACTTATCGAGGTGAGTTAAGAACTCTTCGCGTGAAATTCTTGCGTTTTCGTTCAACACAACCGTGTATTGATGCCAAACGTGCCGCCTGTCTGGTCTGACCGTCGGTAGTCGCAACCAGTCAAGGTCTGATAACAAGGTTGTGAGACTCATGGCGTTCTTAGTCCGCGCTGCGATGAGTGCCTCGTAGTTGCGAAGTTGTGGGAGACAAACTGCAGCTTGAAGGTCTGTCATCCGAAAGTTATTTCCAGCCATCTCATACTGGTAACGCTGTCGCATACCCTGATTACGCAACACTCGAAGACGATCGGCGATTTCGTCGTTGTCGGTCGTAATCAATCCCCCTTCACCGCTGGTCAGATTCTTGGTCGCGTAGAGAGAGAAGCACCCGACACCCCAATTGCCTGCGTTGATACCGGAAACTGAAGCGAGGTGCGACTGCGCGGCATCCTCAACGACTCTTGCACCTGTTCGCGCCGCAACTTCGGCGATTGGTGCCATGTCAGCACACTGACCGTAGAGATGGACCGGCATCAAGACTCGGGTGTTATTGCTTAGCACGGGATCAATGGTCCGCCTGGACAGACAGAAGTCATCCAGTTCGATATCTGCAAATCGCGCTTTTGCCCCTGCGGCCAAGACTGCGTTCAGCGTTGCGACGAAGGTAAATGGGCTCGTTACAACTTCATCATCAGGCCCAAGGTCTAACACACTTAGAGCAGCAATGAGCGCTGTCGTTCCATTGTTTACGGCAACTACGTGTTTCGAACCGTTCATCTCGGCGAACTTCGTTTCCAGTTCGACAACCTTGGGACCTTGGGCGATCACACCAGAACGGATGACGCTCAAAACCTCTTCTTCAACATCGACTCCGAATTGAACTTTTGTGATTGGGATCAAGGTTTTGTCTCCAATTCTTTCACGATCTCACACTTAACGGCCTTATTCCAAGACAACTTGGAATGAGAGCTTGACCACTCAAAACTATACGGGTATCGCCGAAGGAACTTTCCGCGCCGCTCCAAAAGCAGTTAGCGCGATGACTGAGGCAAGTTGAACCTCCAGTCCCCTACATCGGTCTGGCAACTCGCAAAACTATATGGCTTTCTTGTTTCTAACAATCCGACACCCAGTCTAAGAGATAGAGCACTTATTTTCATGCTCAAAACGGAGGGCTGAGACCGACTGTGTCAACTCTTCAAAGTTGCGTTGAGTAGGTACACTTCGTTGCGTCAAAATCTTTAAAGACGACATTCAGCGAGACTGAAAGCTGGGAGTGCTGCGTGGGCTTAAACAATCGCAAGACTCGATTGAGTGTCGTTGGTGCCGTTCTGTTTTTCTTAACGATGACATTTCTTCCAAACCATGCAGCCGTTGGGCCGATTGCGGCATTGATGATTGCATTCCTGCTGGGCATTTGTTTGCGCCCCGCCGAATTTCAGACCGACCTCATAGTGGTTGTTTCCTCGCTTGGTGGCTTTGTACCTTTGTTCGGATGGTTTAATTCGTCGGATGTAGTCAACCCGATCACGTTGACCGCAGCAACTTGGATCTTCTTTTCTCTCAATGCGAGTGATAGGCGCTTCCGAACTTCGGTCTTGAAATTTTCGCAAGAAACAAGGCAAGTTATGATTGCGGGTGGGGCCTCGTTGTGGGGGTATCTTCATTGGCGGAGTTTCGCTCAGGGCGGAGCAGAAACGGTCCTTGCCAAGATGATAAGGGTCTGGGACACCTCGACCCATTTCTGGTTCTACTACTCACAATTTTTGCGCGGTCGTTACCTTGCAACATGGCCCAAACCCCTCGCCGGGACATCCAAGGGTTGGTTAGGAACGGAATACCCCGCGGGGATTCATTACGTCTGGGCAAGAGCCATCAGACACCCAAGTTCGGTCGAGGCTGGTGAGGCGGTCAAGCTTTTTGCGTCCTCCGTCATCGTTACGAATGCAATCGTCGTCGGAATCGTTGCCTTGGCAGTTGGTCGGCTTGCAACGACGCCAAGTGGTCGCACTGCTGGGACGGTAATGGGCGCCTCAGCCGGACTTGCGCTTCTCATCTACGGGCCAATGAGCCAAACCATGTCTACTGGTTTCGTCAACAATTCGGCAGTTGTAGGCGGATGTGCGATCGTCATTTCCTTGATGATCAAGCCAATTCCTTCAACCAATGCTCATCTCGTCGCCCTCTTAGGGAGCGTGGGTACGGTTGCCTACAACTGGTATCCGGCTGGAATCCTTTTTGCCCTGGCCTGTTTAGTTTCAGCCGCGGAGATTGTCTTTCGTGAAAGGCCTTCGTTGAAAAAGACAGCCCTTATTGTCATTTGTCCAATTGTTGTTGTCCTTCCTCCAGTAGTTCAGACGTTTTCCCTTGGCCTCTCTCACATTGATGGACGAGGCGGGGCCGTACCGTTTCCGCAGAATTACAGCATCATCTTTGTGGTCATATCGATTGGGTTCGTAGTTCTCGGGGGCAAATTTGGACTTAATCGCTCAGTCAGGTCTTTGTTTTGTGGTCCCTTGTTGCTGCTGGGGATAGTCGGCCTCTACATCCGTCTACACAACGGCGATTACACCTATTACTTCCAAAAAAGTGCGCTCTTTTCTGGCTCATTCTCGTTCCTCGCACTGATCGCAATTCTCGTTAAACTTAGTTCTCTAGTTCTTGAGAAAGTCAAGAGTCGGTTCACGTCCAGAAGGGCGTTTGTCGCATCCAGCGCTTTGGCAACAGTAGTTGTTTCTGTATCGATTTTGCAGTTGTTCGGTTACGTAGGCCCAGACGGCCTCAAGTATGCGGGATCAGCTCAGGCTCTGGGCATGACAGCTGTCGAAACCACCCGTCAAGTTCCCAAGGAGGAAGTGGAACTAGCAGGTCGCGTCTTAAAGACGGCAAAGAAGATTGCCCCGATGCCAATAAAAGAGCAGCAGTTTATTGTCTTGGTTCTCCCCAATTCTACGACCCGTTTCTCAGACTCGAATGCGATGCGATTAATGATGTCAAATCGATGGCTTCACTCACTTGCCGGCGGGCTAACAAACTCAGCGCGAGAAACCGCCGACCAAACGCAACATTTCGCTCATCAGGGCGCGCTGGGTTCCGATAGTGATCTAGCAAATGCCGCGAAGAACATCTTCCAGCCAAATTCGGTCTTCTTGTTTACGACAAAGAAGGTTACGGAATTCTTGTCCCTAGAGAATCTCGGCTGGCGAACTCAACCTCACGATCATTGACCGAGTCTGATCACCACCAAATTCAGCCCGAATTCATCAAATGAATCAACTACATCCCCGCAGGGGACGTTTGAGGGGTCTCCCTCAATGAAGAACTTTAGCTCTAACTTCTTTTGAATCGACTTGTCACAAGGGTTTATTCCAAGTTCGACAACATCCGTCTGCGCCAGATTTACGGTTGGTCCACCGTCCGATCTTCTTGGAAAAATATGCGCATATCTGTTCCAAACCGGTGCGCTCTCTGCAGGCAAAGCGAACGAGTTCCAGAGCTTCTTATCTGGAAATGGGCTGACGAACGAAAGTGTCTTAACACCAGTCGCGGCAATTGTTCCACGAATTCGCGGATCCCCCGTGAAGGTATTCCAAGACCACTTACGGCCCGGATCCCATTTCCTGATTTCGTCGACCACCTTGTTGTGAGTGAGTTGCTCCAGCCCAAAATGAACTGGGTTCACTCGAACTCCTAGCGACATTGACAAGATAAGCAGCGGTACCACCCTGAACGAGGAGGAGATCGAAACAAACGAGACAACACCGAGGACAAAAGCAGTTGTCCACAGCCAAACCGCTCTCATTGATAGTGGAAGATCATTAACACGGTATGAGTTTCCTACCGTGAGAAGCACTAACGTAATCACGGCACTACAGCTAATAATGGCTGAAACAGACCGCACAATATGCCGACTTACAATCCACACACCCGCCAAAAGAATCGTCGGGAAAATCAACATAGGCAGAAGACGACCGGGGGGAATCTTGTCGAACAAGACCAACCGGCCCGCCCAGGAAGGAATCGGGACCGATATCCACGCCAGAAGAAGAACAACTAGTACTCGAAGGTAACGAAAAACCCTGTTGTTTGTATCCTCAGGCTTTTTTACAATTGCGTGAGCGCCAAATATTAGGAAAACGAGATAAATCGGCAAGGTTGAGGCATTCTCAGACTGGTTAGTTCCGTTGACTGAGGCTGAAATCGTTCCTGATGAAAACCAGTCGAAGACTGAACCGAAAAGCCTCGAGATTGATACTTGGCCACCGTTTTCCCGCCGGGAGCCGGGATAGACGGTTTGGGTCAATGTCTGGAGAGCAGAGTGGTGCCGCGCGTAGAAACCAATTGCCAATCCACCTACCGTAAGCAAAGCAGGGAGGAATCGTCGAAAAACTCCCCAAATTCCTTGTTTTCGAAGCTCGTCAAACTGAGAGCTTGCAAAGAATACCGCGCAAGTTAGAAGGATCGGTATCTGAAACGGTGGATAGAGGACCACGAGCCCACATGCGAATGACCAACCACAAGTAATTGAAAGAACTCGATGGCGCCATCGATGGTGACTGCTAAGGCAACGGATTCCGACATAAGTCGCAAGACCGAAGTAAATAAAAATAGTGAACGTCGAATTCACATTCCACCAAAGTAAACCGCAGCTTGATGCCGTCATTAGACCTAGTGATAGCGCAATGCCTGTATTCACGCGGATGGTCGAGAGAAGTAGGGCCATAACGGAGACGGTGCCAGCCAGCAGAAGCCACCATTCCGTCGCAAGACCCTTCTCGAGACCGAGCAGAACGTATGGGATCAAATGCGGACGAACCAGTAAGTCAATGGAGTGAGATGGCAGATCGTAAATCACGCCGGCATCATGGATCCCGACGGTGTTGATCTGATCAGGGAATCCATTTGCAACTTGCGATGAAAGCCACGGCAACCGCACCAGCCACTCATCCGACCGGATTGGTCTATCCGGACCCGCTATTAGATGATTTCCTGTTACCGACTGCGCATAGTTTCCAACAGAGGACTGGTTAAGTCCGAGGCAACCAAGGAGAAAGGCCAGAAGAAAAATCGCGAGCAGGGCTAAATACAAAGGTGAATGCCGTCGCTTCAAAAATTGTTCAGGCAGCACTTGAATACCCCAACTACGTAGATGATCGATGCGAATCCGTGGCGTCTCCACTAAGGGATTGGATAGCACAAGTCGTGGCTAAACGTCCGACTCCAACGTCGAGTGAGGAGGTCAAATTCAATTGTGGACACTTGAGGTTTATGCATCATTGATTCATAGTGAAGGATACAGAATTGTGGTGTCCAAAGGATCCGATAATTCAGATTGCGTATCCTCAAACAAAAACCTACGTCCTTAAAGCAAATTACGTACTCATCCCACCAGCATCAAAGTAGACATCTCAACGTAAGGCCAGCGCAGCACTAGTTACCGCACTACTCTCTCTGTCGACCGCCAGAATTCCGGCGGTATCCCAGTTCGGTCGGGTCCGGATGATCCTGTGGCACATGTTTGGGGTGATGCGCGTGAATGTTTTGACAATTAAACTCATCGAAGCGGTGCTGTCCTGTTATTTCCGGCGCGTTGAGGTTTATTCGCCGGGACACTTTTTCACGGCTGAAGATGAACCGGTCTACATTTCCTGCACGGCCGTCGCGGACCTCAATTGATTCGGCAGAATTTGTCGTTGTCGAAATAGCGCAACCAACGTCTCGCCAGGAGGTTGAATTCGTGCTCGGGAACGGACGCGTCGCGCGTTATCGATTCGTAGTGAAAGAGTCGGGCATGGGGAGTCCAGATGATTCGGTAGCCCAACTCCAACACTTTGCAGTTGAGGTCGACATCGTTGAAGCAATTGGCAAACCTCAGGCTCATTCCACCGGCTTTCATGTAGACCTCGCGGCGCATGAGCATTGCCGCACCGGTGACGCCACTGCACTCACGGGCGACAGTCAGTATTCCGAATTCATCCGGTTGGCTTGGAGAATGTCCACAACGAAAGTTGTGAGGAGTTGGTATATTAGAATGCCCTGCGCTTTGGATTCGGCCGTCCTCCAGAAGCAGCATCGGACCGACGATGCCGACATCGGGCTCCATAGTCAACGGGACGATCGTGGCCAGCCAGTCGCCCGTGATGACCTCGGTGTCATCGTTCAACAGGACGATGACACCACCTGACGAACCAAGAACGCCAACATTGCATTTATCCGAAAAATTGAATGGCTTGTCATAAGTGATGATCTTGGTTGAGGACTTTGATCGAAGTTGATTTAGTACGTCAATTGGCGTAGCGGTGTCGGCTACGACTACGATTTCAAGGTTCTGATATTGATGCGCGTTGTCCAGGATGGATTCGACACACCGTAGGACCAAAGATCGATTCGACCCGCGAACAAGCTTTGAGTCACCGCGTGTTGGAATGATGATGCTTACAAGGGGTTGGTCTTGGAGATTTCGAATGATCCTGTGATAGCCAAAGCCCGCGTCATCCACTGTGCCACGAATGCCGACACGGTCAAGGTGGTCCTGAACAGCTCTCCGGGCAGCATTGAGTGCATAGGGCTTTTCCTCGGCGGATACCGCCGTGGAGCCTTCGACCGCGCGCCAATGGTAGAGCACCTTTGGAATGTGGTGAACCTTTCGAGCCCTCTCGGTGACCCGAAGGATCAAGTCGTAATCCTGAGAACCCTCAAATTCCGAGCGAAAGCCCCCGAGACTCTCGAAAACACTTCGCCGCATCACGGATAGATGACAGCAATAGTTCTGTCCACGTAGCCGTTCGGGCGACCAGTCTGGTTTGAGAAATTCGTCGTAGTGACGGCCACCTGTATCGATTTTGTCTTCGTCTGTGTATACGTAGTCAATCGTGTCGTCTCGAGAAACTGCTTCGGCGACTTCTGTGAGAGAGTCAAGATGAAGCATGTCATCGTGATCAAGCAAGCATAGAAATTCGCCGGTTGCCATTGCGGCCGCATCATTCGATGCCGAAACGATGCCGCCAGTTTCACGTCGATGGGACACTCGGATTCTTGTGTCGCGCTGGGCAAGAAGATCAAGATGTTCCTTGAATTCAGAGTTGGGTCCAGAATCGTCTGCAAGACACCACTCCCAGTCTACAAATGTCTGACCTAGGACCGACTCCACGCATTTCGCGAATGCGTCATGGGGAGGATTAAAGACGGGAGTCAGGATGCTAAAGAACGGGGACTTTTCGCTCATCGTCGGAGAAGACGCCGCACGATGCGAACCGGCAACATGAAGAAACGTCCAACACGCCAAGTAAATGATGCGTAAACCGCATTCAATTGATGCTCGGCCGCACGAGAGTGGATGAGGTGCTTTTCGGCTTCGTACGCGCGGGTCATTTCCTTGGCGAGAAGTTCGGTAGTCTTACTGACTTCTTTGTTTGCTGCGTCGAGGGCCGCATCCTTGTGGAGAAGGAGTGCACGCGTTTCTCCAAGTTCAGCAAGGAGTCCAAGTGCGTAGTCGCGCATTGCCAGATCCTCACTGGCGGACTTAATTGCAAGACCTTCGACATGCTGAGAAAGATTGGTGACTGCCACCATGATCTCTTCGGTTTGTTGCTCTACTCGTTCCATGGTGTGACGAACCTTCTTTAGAATTTGGACCTCTGCTTGAAGTGATGTGAGCGAATGGTCTCGGGCAGACAATGCGGTCTCGTAAAGGCCTTTGAGTGATGGTTGAAACCCGTAGTTTCTGCGTTCTGTTATCGGAGGTTGGCAGCAATATTCAATCGGTGTGGCTTTAACCACGTACTGATAGACGTTGCTGAGAGGGTCGCGCAGGACAACATCAATTGCGGCGCTAGGGATCGACCCGAGATCAGGCTTGATTTCTGTGGTGCCGACTGGAATAGTTGACGCGAAAATCTCAAGGTTGTGGAACCCATTGGCTGTGAGAAATTCGATCAGAGTTTCTCTGGTGAAGAAAGTGCGGTGCGTGCGATCAAGTATTCCCACGTCGCGGTAGCGGAACTCACCATTGAGTAGGGCCAGCCGAACATCACCGTGTGCGATGTTGGGTACAGAGATAACGAGATAGCCACCGGGCTTCAGGAGTTGTCGAATTTCTTCAAGAATGAGCCTTGTATGAATTGTGTGTTCAAGTACGTCACCAGCAAGAACGACATCGAATTGTTCCCGTGCGACTTTGTCAATGAGGTCGAGGTCATCGAGATCGGTAATGACTACAGAATCAGTAATTGCTTCAAGTTCTCCGCGGAGAGCTTCTTCGATCTCGACAGCGACGACCGAATTGCCTCGCGCTTTGAGTTCTTTCGTGACGTGACCGTTCGCCGCCCCGAGTTCGAGCACACGTTTGTCCGTTCCGACAAGCTGCAGGGAAATGCCGTGTGCATCATTGGGCCGAGCGGCACTGACTAGGCTTTCGTAACGCGAAGGCACGACCAAACCCTACTAATTCTGGAGCAGAGATTCCTACGATGGTGATCGACGAAGTCAAGAGTATTTGG
>Ga0194110_10002554_pt1 | contig 23012 bp, 26 predicted proteins | sample TA2Kig1200mmetaG_FD_146192 | JGI IMG/M metagenome (GOLD analysis project Ga0194110, IMG submission 146192) | Freshwater microbial communities from Lake Tanganyika, Tanzania - TA2015032 Kigoma Deep Cast 1200m | ecosystem: Environmental > Aquatic > Freshwater > Lake | place: Tanzania: Lake...
GAGCATGTCCAGCTTTTAGTTGAAACTTTTTGGAGTGGCTCATTAAAAAGTGCTTTTAAGATAACTGAGCGATGCATGTTCGACTTCGATGTTGGCCAGTAGTGCCGGGATGTGCTCATGGCCTTTGACGGTCCGAAAACTTTTCTCTCCATAAAGCAACACACTGGCCAGCCAGCGCTGGGCCATGTGGGAGTCGCGGTAGCGTTTGATGTTTTTCTCACACAGGCGCACGCGCGAGAACAGGCTCTCGATCGGATTGGTGGAGTGCAGGGTCTGGCGCAAGAGCGCCGGCACTTTGAGCCGGTGCAAGGCCAACAGTTCCCCAAAAGCTTCTAGTAAAGAATCAGCCGCTGACTCGTTGATGGCGCGCAGCCACTTCTCCAATTGCCTTAAGAGCTTTTCGGCTGCTTTGTAATCATTCTGCTCCAGGGCCACTCGGAACCGGCGGTGCGCTTCTTTGCCATACTGTTTGGGCAGGTGCGCCTGCAAATTGCGGTCCTTGTGGATCGTGCAGCGCTGCACCAAAAGTTTGCGGCCGTAGCGGCTTTTGAGCGTTTTGGCCAAGCCTTTCCCGCCATCGATAATCAACAGCACTTTGGCGTTAAGTTTGAGGCCGCGCCCTTCCAGATCGGCCAGCAACATCTCGGCCACTTCGGCATTTTCGGTGGCTCCTTCCCAGAAACCCAAAGCGCGTTTCTGGCCTTGCACATCCAGGCCCAAGGAGCCAGAGCATAGGGGTCAACTCCTAACAATTAACATTTGACGGAAGAGAGTGGGTCGCTATGCTGCGGACATGACTAGGCCATTGCGCATCGAGCAGGCAGGCGGATGGCATCATATCACCGCGCGAGGCAACGAACGCAAAGCCATCTATCGCGAGGAACGCGTTAATCCCGCGTGGGTCTCGCTGGGCTCGCCCATCCTAGGCACCGGAGCGGTAATCAGTGTTCCAGAAAATCTCCCCTTGGCCGGCAGCACACAGCGATTTTACCGGCTCGTGGAAGGTCCGCCGTAATGCCTAAAGGCCGCAATCTGGTAAGGATCGACTCCACTCGGTCCTACTTGTTACCCGGTGAGGCCGGAGAAGTTGCAAGTAAGGCGCCGTGGTAATGCATCGAAATCCGGGACCGAGTGGAATCGGTCCTTACCAGCGTCGGAAAACCGCGAGCGGTTTGGCGACGCTCGATTCGACTAACAACGCCAACAATCAATTAATCTGCGGGTGCGAGACTTGCTAAATTCAAAGCTGACTCGCATCGGTCATGAATCCTGAACCTCTGGCGCAAGCTCGGGTTAATTAATTCTTGGGCGTTGACGCCATCAAGGATTTTAAATCCGACTCAGCGGCCTTTACTTTGTCTTCGGCATCGCGAAGCTGTTTTTCAATCGCTGCTTCTTCGCCGGCAAGTTTCCTTTCCTCGCCCTGCAGTTTCTGCAGTTCCCGCGACAGGCGTTCCGAATCTTTGCCCGCGCTGGTTGCTTCGAGATTCTTTCCTGCCTTTTTTAGGTCTTCAACGGTTTTTTTGTACTTCTCGACTTCTTTGTTTACTTTCCCAAGCCGGTCCGTCAGATCGCCGCGTTTATTCTTGTTCTCGTCCGCTTTCTTCCTGGCCTCAGTCAGATATTTGTTCGCCGCATCCAGCTTTTGGCGCGCTTGGGTTAGTGCGGCTGAGTTATTCTGGGGCGTCGGTTTCCCTGGGGATCTTTTCGAAGGACTGGTTTCTCGCTTTTTCAAAGCGTCCTCAAGCTTCTTCGTTGCGTTGTCGGCAGGGGCTTGTTGTTTGATGGGCGCCTCCGCGGCCTGCAGGAACAGTGCCGCTGACAGAGCGATCATCAATGCGGCGCCTTTGCGAGGTGAAAAATAATGTGTGGTTTGCATATTGGGGATATGTGAACAGCGCTGTTTCTCTATGACCGACGTTGATCTCATATAGCGCAGCTCTATTGCTGTCAATTGTCGAATTGGCATCGAATGCCAAAGCAGTGCATCCCGAAGTTGTCGGCAGCGGCGCTGCGGCGATTATCGGCGATGAATTGGAAGCCTCAGCACTTCGACAATTTTTCGCGCAATCAAATGTCGCCGGTCTTCAGTGACTTTTCCTTCTCGGTCGTCGAATTGCGCTTTGGGCAGCAAGTGAACCCTATCGCAGCGGACCATTGTTTTCCAATCGAGCCCGTCCGCCTCGTCTAACACTTCCTCGGTGGGTTTTGGCGGGCGATTCATTTTCGCCGACGCGCAGAGCAACACGTTGATTTCTTCAATATCGCTGTTCTGGCACGTTTCGTCATTGGAGATAATGACTGCGGGATGCCGTCTTTCTTTGCTGAATGGAAACATGAAAATGTCCCATTGGCTAAAGCTCTTTTCTTTCATTCAAGGTCTTGGGGAGGGCGAATCACGGAGGACTTGGCAAGACGGTTGTCTGCCTCAATTTCCGCTTTGCTATAGGAGTTGGCGAAATATCCCAGCGGACGCATGGGGATTGGATCAATTGGCGGGATTTCCTGTAAAATGAAGCGTTGCTGTCCTCGCACAATATAGACAACTTCGCCACGACTAGCCTTTTCGATTAGCCGGCCCAGGTACGTCTTAGCATTGCTGAGGCTGAAACTTTCCGATTGCAGATTGACTCGAGTTTTTTTTGCCGAACGACTCACAGTTTTCATAGCCTGAAAATAGCCTGTCCGCAGCTTGCGTCTAGGGCTTTTTATCACGCCTCAAAATCGGTTGCGCCGGAGCTCACGGCCGTTTTCGGGCTTCTTTTCGGCTCAACAAACACCGACGAAATCCTGCATCGCCTGCTCGACGGAGGCGTTGATCTCGGCGTGGTCAGCCGATGTGAGCCACACCGAGCATTGGCTTCTGCGCCTTTAGGCAAACTTGAGTTTTGCCTGTTCGCGCCTGCTGCGTTGCTGCCGGCAAACCCGAAACTCAAAATCAAATCAGCTATTCTCGGACATTTGCCGTTGGCGATGCTGGAAGGCAGCGCAGGAATTCGACAGGCGATTGAACACGAAGCGCAACGCATCGGGATCAAACTGAACGTGCGACTGCGGTTCAGTTCTGCCCGGCACGGCGTTCGGCATGCAAGGTTTTCCACGATTTCTGGGGAATGGCGCAGAGCAAGCCCGACTCTGGATGGACGAAAAACAGGCTCCAACCGTATCGCCGCTCCGTTACGGGAACGATGCCGCGCCCACGATAGCCCGCGTCCAGCACAGATACTTGTCCTTCGTGCATGAACGTGTGGCTTTCTACAAACTCGAGCAGACGTGTGCGCGGGTGACGCTGCCGGGCTTAATCATGGGGTCGGTCGCGCGAGCGACACGTCATAGCCGGTCGAGCCAGGCTTGTGTGTTTAGCCTTGGCCTATCCAGGTTGTATGACGGTCCTTATCTTCCAACCGGACGCGCCGGACCGTCTTCCTTCCGGTAGTCGAATCGGGAAGACTCAGTTGCGCGTAGAACGCGCCGTTTCTCTCCCAGAGTCCCTCGAACTCTTCGCTTGCGCTGGTCAAATACCTTGCAGTAATTTCCCACCGCATGTTGATGAACTGCGACAACCGATTGGCCTGTGTTGCTTGGCGTTTCATTGGATTTCACGCCAAATCAGCAGCACAGGGTCAATTCTAGAGAGCAATTACAGTAGTAAGTGACTCGACATTAAATGTTGCCAGAGTAGCTCAGGGGTAGAGCAGAGGACTCATAAGCCTTTGGTCGGGGGTTCAATTCCCTCCTCTGGCACCATCCTTTTAGCTCGCTAGGTCCTTCATCCCTGCTGCGACGGCGGAAAGTTCCGGGCGCGCAGGCATCTTCGCCACCACGCACTGGAGCGTCCTTCGCAATTGTGAGTGGAGGCTCTCAACAACCGTACGGGGACATTGCTAAGAAACTCCGCCCTTTTCGCCAGTGTCTTTGCCTTCAACCTTTTGGCGCAAGAGCCGCCTTCGCTCAACATCCAGCGCTCTGGCGAGCAGGTCGAGATTCGCTGGCGCACGCCCGACAAAGCTCCGGCTGATCGCCTGCCGAGCAGCTTTCAGCTTCAGATGAGCGCATCGAGCGCATCCATCTTTCCCCTGGTTTTTGGAAACCGATTCAGCTTAAAGTGGGCGGAACACAAGTCAGGCGTCTGGAGTAAGATTGCGGTCATTCCGTCATCCGCAGTATGACGGGGTTATGAGAGTTGAAAGCGATCGGAGAATTCACAATTCAAAGTCTATGCCTACGTCTCTCTCATCCGATACATCTGCCTCGTCTCGAGGTTTTACTTTGATCGAATTGCTGGTCGTCATCGCCATCATTGCGATCCTGGCCGGCATGCTCTTGCCGGCATTATCGAAATCGAAAACGAAGGCTCAAGGCATTCAGTGCTTGAGCAATCTCAAACAGCTTCAGCTTGGCTGGATCATGTATGCCCACGATCATGAAGACAACCTCGTGTTCAATGCGCTCGATCCCTCCTCGCCTGGGTGGGTCAAGGGAGTTCTCAATTTTGACGGCAATCATCCCGATAATACCAACCGGCTCTTCCTCACCGAGCCTCAATACGCGAAGCTCGCTCCTTATACCGCGCGAGCCGCTGGTATTTATAAGTGTCCGGCCGACAAGAGCACGGTCAAGACCCGCGGCGGGACGTTGCCGCGCGTCCGGAGTCTCTCTATTAGTCAAGCCATGAACTCGCCCGACGATTGGCTCAATGGATCGCACGGGCGCCCTCATTATGCGGCTGGCAGCAAATTCCGAATTTTCCGAAAGTTGTCCGATATCGATCTGTTGGGGCATGCGAAAGCGTTTGTGTTGATTGACGAACATCCGGACAGCATTAATTACGGCGATTTCGCGGTCATCTATCGCGACGGGTCCGAACTGCAAAAAACGAGAATTGTGGATATGCCTTCGAGCAGCCACAACGGCGCAGGCGGGCTTTCGTTTGCGGATGGGCATGCGGAAATCCACAAGTGGGTGGACCCACGCACTAAGCCGCGCATCCTCTACAATGCCAATGCCTGGCAAACCTGGATTGTGAACTGTCCGGGAAATGCCGATATGATCTGGTTGTCCGAGCGCACCACCATCCGCGAAGACCGTCCAGCCAACTGACTACGCCAGTTGAAGGCTGATATTGACTCCTCGAATGTCATCGCCGTTACCGAATAGCGTGCTTGTGACAGACTATGACTGCTAGGGCGGGACTTGCTTGAGTCCTCAAAGTCGTTCTAAATAATTCGAGCCATGCGCCAGACTATCCTGCTTTTGCTCACGTTTTTTAGTTTTCCCATTGCCAGTTGTGCGGCCTCCACGAGGATTGCGTATTCGAGTTTGTTCGGCGGCCCGTTGTCGGATGATATCAAAGCGATGACGGTCGATCCAAAGGGCGACATTTACGTTTTGGCGACTGCGGGGGCGCGGCTGCCTTCGACATATATTATCTCCGAAGGCGGCGATGAAACGATTCTGGCCAAGGTGTCGGCGGATGGCCAGACGATTCTCTATTCGACCTTGATTGGGACCTTTCTGGGAACTGGGATTACAGTGGACGCACAAGGCAATGCGTATCTGGTTGGACTAGCCAGGGGAGAATTCAACTTTACTACCAACACCGTCGCGCAACCCAAACATGGCGGGGGCAACAGTGATGTAGCGATCTTCAAGCTGGACAGTCATGGCACTAATGTGGTTTACGCGACTTATCTGGGCGGCAACAACGACGACATTGCCCGCTCGATTGCAGTAGATGCGACAGGCAACGCCTACGTGGCCGGTTTCACTCGCTCCACGAATTTCCCGGTGGCGCCAAATGCCGCGCAAACCGCGAGAGGCGGCCGTGAAGACGCTTTCGTCGCGAAGCTGAATGCGTCCGGTTCCGCGTTTGCGTGGGCGACGTACTTAGGAGGCACGAACATCGAAACTGGGAACGGCCTCGCGGTGGACAATAAGGGAAGGGCCTATGTGACGGACATTACCAAATCCACAAAGTTTGCGGTTGGACCGGCGCCCACATCCTTCGGTCTGCCAGATGCCAGCGAATCTGAGGACAATCGAGGCGACGCCTACGTTGCCCGGCTGAACGCGGGCGGGTCCGCGCTTGAATACCTCGCATATGTGCGGGGTTCTGACGTGGACTTTGGCGTTTCCGTGGTGGTTGGCCGTGATAGCCGCGCGGTGGTGCTCGGATCCACGTCATCTGCGGATTTTGGAATCGCTCCGCAGAACGTGGGACAGCCGTGGCGTGGATGGTCAGATTTCTTCGTCGCCCGCCTGTCGGCGGACGGCAAAGGCTTGGATTTTTCCACGTGCCTGGGAGGTTCGGGGTTCGAGGGGTTTCAAGGGGGATTATTTTCCGAACTTGCTCCAGAACGGCAGCCTGGCATTGGATCGAGAGGAGAACATCTACATCGCCGAATTTTCACAAGGCGGTTGGTCCGGGAGAAATGAACCAGAGTCCGTTGCGTCCAGCAGCGGGGTCACGGCGGCAAAACTTTCGCATGATTTTGGCGAGTTGGAATGGGTAAGGTTCTTGGGGAGCTCGGAACATGCCATTCCGTGCGGCTTGGCCGTAACTGATCCAGGGAACGTCTGGTTGGCAGGCGCCAAGCTCAGAAGCGTCGCCTTGCCCACCTATCCTGCCTTGGAAAGCAGTCTGCCGTTTCAAGGCGGGTCGACGGATGGTTTCCTCACGCGCATGGTCGAAGGCACTGCCCTTCCGAAAAACACAAATCTCCTTTCGAGCATCTTATTGAGCCGCGTTCCGACCTCGAACCCCTTTCATATGCCGTCAAAAGCCCAAGACGCCAGCGAGGCTGGTTTGTGGTGGAGCTACACGCCACCCACGAACGGCGTGTTGACGGTCCGAGTGGACCGCACGATCACGAATATTTTCGACCCGGTGCTGAAGGTCTATGAGAATGTCCGAGGCTCGGTCATTCCGGTCTTGACGAACCTTGTGAACGGCGCCGCCACGAATGAGATCGAGTTGACGGTGACGACTGGGAAGCTATATGCGATAGCGTTCGGCACGGTTGGCGCAGTCGAAGCGGAAGGAGTGTTGAGCGTCCAATTCTCTGGCGAAGCGAATGACGACTTTCGTCAACGCGCTATTATTCCCAACACTTTCCCAGTCATCGTTACGGGTTCAAATATTCATGCCACGACGGAAATCGGCGAAAATGGCGTTAACCCTTATCCCTGGACGCTTGGGTATGGCCACTCGGTGTGGTGGGAATGGACTTCCCCGACCAATCAGGAGGTGAGAGTCTCGGCAGCCGCCGATGGTTTTACCGCCTTTATCCAGGCGTACACCGGGCCGGATCTCGAACATCTCACCGCGGTTACGAGTGGGCCATGGGATCAGATCGCATTCGAAGCGAAGGCGGGAACCACTTATTACCTTGCGCTTTATGGCCAAGACGACACCACAGGCAAATTCAGCTTCAAGATCGGGGACCCATCCCCGCCGGCCAACGATCGATTTGCAGCCGCTGCGAATTTATCGGCGAACGGAACCACTTCGACCGTCTCGAATCGCTTTGCCACGCCGGAGCTTGGCGAGCCGGCCTTATTCGATGAAAACAACGGCTTTCACAGCCTCTGGTGGAGGTGGACCGCACAAGCTCATGGCTACGCCCGGGTAACGGTTTGGAGCGGCGACTTTCCGCCAGGGGTCGGCCTCTACACCGGCAACGCGCTGGCAGACCTGAAGATTGTTGACCGCAATATCCGAAATGCGAATTACCGAGAGGTTCGCGAGTTGCAGTTTCAGACCTCGCCTGGCCAAACCTATGTCGTGCTAGCCAACGACGTTCTCGGAAGCATCGGCGGACCGGTGAATGTGCGTCTGGAGTTCCTGCCCTATCTCATTTTTCGCGAAAGCGCAAAGACCGAGGCTCGAGGCCAGTTCCATTTCCCCGCCGCGGCTGGCAAGACCTGGCTGACGGGTTTCCTCTTCTCAGGAATTCTCAGGCGCAAGTCGTTTTCTATAGCGATCAAACGGTGGTCATTGAAGCTACGGAGAACTTGCTTTCACCTGACTGGCGCTCGATCTCGACCAACACCATCACCGCAGCAACGTCGCTGAAATTCAGCGACTCAGACGCCTCGAAATTTTCAAAACGCTTTTACCGCGCGGTCGCAAAGTAGGGTTCGACCTGGCTATGAACATTTCTTTCCTTTGCTTCAGCAGCGTCCGTTCGTCTCTTTCGTTAGCTTCTCTGCCTATTTCTTCGGTAGCTGTTGTCGTCCAGAGTCGCATAGGATCAGCACGATACGGGGTGCCAATGAACGTGCAAGCTCTCAAACGAATTGACGACGCAATCACAGCTTTTCGCTGCGGATGAGAAAGCCGAGCATGTCGGGACGACTCCGACGCGCTTCGACAAGCGGAGTTGACGCAGCGCACGGCGACGTACATGCTCCGCCTTGAAGCGTATCCATCCCATGAAATGAAAACCTTCAGACCCTCCCTGATTTCCCGCACCGCAAGTTCGCTCGCCATTGTTCTCATTGCTTTTGCCGGTTTCCAACTCACGCATGGCACTACCGGCCCTGCCACGCCCGCGCTCGATCAGTTCGTGGAGAAATGGCTGACCGACCACAAAATCTCCGGAGTAAGCATTGGCCTGATCAAAGACGGCACACTCGTCCTGGCCAAAGGCTGCGGGTTGGCCAATCGTGAAACGAAATTAACGGCCACGGCGGACACGGTCTGGTCGATGGCCTCCTGCTCCAAACCGGTGGTTGGACTGGCGGCGCTTAAGCTCGTCGATCTAGGCAAGCTCGACCTTGACAAGGGTGTGAGCGATTACCTCGGCTTCGTGTTGCGCAACCCGAATTTCCCCGAGGATAAAATCACGATGCGCCATTTGCTGGCGCACGTCTCCAGTCTCAATGATGCTGGCCAGGCCAACATCAGCAACTATCCTCGGCCCGACCCGCCGCAACAGCTTGAGAAGGACATTCGGGCCTGGCTGCGAATGCCGCGTTATCTCTTACCGGATGGGTTGCTGTCCCATCGAATCAAGTTGTTGTCGAAGGCGCCAATAGGGTACTCACCGAAAGCGGCGCCGGCACAACGCGATTCTATCGGTTGCGGAAGAATTAGCGGCTGCAACTGCGCGCTTCCGCCGACCTGGAGGCTTATGAACCACTGGATGGGCGACTTTTTGCGTTCGCCAGCCACAGTCCACTAGCAGGTTCATGAAAGGCTGGCTCGCAACATTCCATGTCATGGTTGTTTTCCATGAAAGAGCTCTCCGTCCTCATCGACTCCAGTTCCGAACGTTGGTTCTGTGGACTCTGTCAGTTGGTTCCATTATTCCGGCCTTCCCCGCGGCTTCTGGCGCCGCGCCACAGCGTTTCGAATTCACTCGGATGATCGCGCATTGGTCCGATTACGCTGATCCAGGTTATCTTTCTTTCGTCGAGGACGCACGGCCGGAGATTGTGCAAGTCGGCTTTTACGGCGCGCATTTCTGGAGCCTGGCGGATACACCGCACGGAAAAGGTTATCCCGCGCATTTCCCAGTTCAAGGTCACCGCGAATGCGCTGACTGGTTTGCTCGACTCAACCAGGAAATTCATCGACGCGGCGCTAAAGTGATCGGGCATATGAACGTGAAGTTTCTCGTGGGCGATCCCGAAAGCGCGGAGGGTCCGCGAGGATTCTTCCGGTTTTATCGACAGCAGTGGGACGAGCAAACGCTTGGTCCAAAGCCTGTCGAAGATCCGATCTCGCTCCTCGAGAAAGATCGGAATGGCAAACCGATCTCAAACCAAAACTACAGCATTGGCGGGATGCGCGAATACTGGACTTGCCTCAACAATCCCCAATGGCGCGAGGTCCTGAAGGCTTGGACTCGATTCGGGATCAAGCAAGGCGTGGATGGGTTCGTCATCAACTACTTTTACCGGCACGATTGCCATTGCGAGCATTGCGTTCGCCAATTCAGCAGCTATTTGCGCAATCGTTTTTCGTCCGCTGATCTTCAACAACGTTTCCAGATCAATGACCTTGCCACGCACCAATTCGACGAAATCGTGGCCTGGCATGACCCGGCCAAATCGACACCGTTACGACGCGAAATGCTCCGGTTTTCCCAAATCGCGAATAAACGGGCGTTCGACGACGTCTTTGTGAAGTTCGGCCGTTCGATCAAACCGGATTTGATTGTCGCGCAATGGAATCACTTGGGCGACCTCGATCAAATCAGCGGCGATGAAAGGTCGTTGCTGCCATCAGAACTATGGGGGCGCGACGAGGATTATCTCTGGTACAGCACGGGAGGCGCGGCGAACTTCACAGATTTGCCGGCGGGAATTCTGGGTGAAGCAACCCTGCAGGCGCGCTACATCCGCGGTGCGTTCGATGACAAGCCATTCACGCTCGGCAAGTATGAGGGTACGAGGATTCGAACCGCGATTGCTGAACTAGCCGCGAATGGCGGCGCACCGATGGGTTTCTACACACGCTTTACGGATCCAGCCGCTCGGGATGAGATCGTCCGCTATTACAAGTTCTTGCATCAGCATGACACGCTCTACCGCGGTAACCGTTCTCACGCGGAAGTGCTGTTGCTCTTTCCGCGCAGCGCCGTTCATAACGGCAATGCTCAAACAGTCACTAAGTTTAAGGAACTCGGCCGCAGCCTTTTGGACGCGCACGTGCTTTTCGATGTCCTGCCGGACGACGCGTTGAACAGAGCGACGAACCGATTTCTTAGCGTGGTCAACCCATTGAATACCGACGTGACTGCCGCAAATGTTCTAATGCAATTACCGCGCGGACTAAGCAAATTCGACACGCCGGCAACGATCCGCGTATCTGCCAGTCGTCCTGCTACGAACGAGAATGAAATTGTTCTTCACTTCGTCAACTACAACCGCGAGGAACCCGCGCAGAAGCGAAGCCCAGGCAGCGGGATCAAGGACGAAAAGCCGATCTCGACGTCTGCGTTCCAGGGACAATTTCGTATGCCGGAGGGCTTCGATCCAGCAAGAGTTGAGTTTCTATCTCCAGAGCTGCCTGAAGCAAAACCCATCACGTTCGAGTATAGAGACGGCCGGATACAATTCGAAGCGCCGAGCTTTTTGGTTTACGGTGTTATGCGAATTGTTTCTCACACGCAGGGCCGATAAAGGACAATTCAACTTCCTCCGTGAAAATTGCATTCCAGCGGATTCCAAGGGAATCACTGTCAAACAACTTTTCGTGGATGCCATCGAAGAAACGGTGCGGCGCAATGTCGGAAAGCAAGAAGATCCAGCCGAGCCTGCGTGGGTGAAGCTCGCTGGCGCCTTCGGAAGGACTTCTGACGCGCGAGCTGAAACACGACGCATCCAGAAGGTAATTGACGCGGAGTTTGAACGGATAGAGCCGGAGGATCGCTGATGATTCTCGACGCCAATGCGCTCTCTGCCTTTGCTGAAGGCAATCTACGCGTTCGAGCGACCCAAAACTGCTATTTAATCGCTCAAATTGGGTGAAGGTCCATCCCATCATTCTGCTTTTAGGGCTGGGAATGGTTTGCACTTTTGGCATCAACATTCCTCTTAGCACAACAACGGCCGTCCGATTCGCGGACGAACGGCGGGCTGCGACGGAGTTGAGTACGGTAGATAACTTCATCAAATCCCTGAGTCCGTTTGACCGAGCGGCCCGGTTGCAAACGGACAAGGCAGTGGCACAAGATGAATTCCTCAAGTTTGTTTCGGCTCAAGCACTGCCTTGGAACTCTGAGGAAACGAACCGGCTGGCACTTATCATCAGTTCAATTGGCAATAAGCTCGCGCCTTTCGCCCTGAAATTTCCAGAGACAATTCTGCTCGTGAAAACGACCGGCAAGGAAGAAGGCAACGCGGCTTATTGCCGCAACACGAATGTGATCGTTCTGCCGCAAAGCAAAATTCCCGAAGCCACATCGAAGCTCGAAGGACTTCTCATTCACGAGTTATTCCACATCTTGAGCAGGAACAATCCCAAACTCAGAGACTCTCTGTATGCGCTCGTCGGCTACAAGCCCTGTTCGGTGATCGAGTTGCCCGAGACATTGAAGTCGCGCAAGATTACGAATCCTGACGCGCCGATCATCGAGCATTACATTGGAGTCGAGGTTGGCGGCAAAGCTGTGCTGGCAGCGCCTGTCTTGTATTCCAGTCAGCCGCACTACGACGCGGCCTCTGGCAAAAGCTTCTTTGCCTACCTCACATTTCGATTGCTGGTAATCGAGCGGGAAGGAGAACAATGGCGGCCAAAGCATCTGGGGAATAGGCCGTGGCTGCTCGACGCCTCGGAAACGAAAGGGTTTCACGAACAGATCGGTCGAAACACCGGTTACATCATTCATCCGGAGGAAGTGCTCGCTGACAACTTCGTCCTGCTGGTGAATGGCAAACGCGATCTGCCTTCACCAGAGATCATCGAGAAGATGAAAGGTCTTTTGCTGAACTTTCCATGAAACCTCCTTGTGAACTGCAGCTGGCGAAGGCAAAAGCAAGCCCCTCTCCCTAACGCTCCCCCCATCCGATCGGGCGAGGGAGTGCTTTTGCGTAATTCAATGCAATCGATTCACACTCATCCAATCCATACGCGTCCGCATCTTTTCCCTCGCCCCATCGGATAGGGAGAGGGGCTTTATGCACCCCGGTTCATGTCCCAATGCGCGAAGTTTCGTTCACGCAACAATCTCCCAAATTGGCTTGCCGTGATCGATCTCGAGGCGTTTGCGACCGGGCACTTCGAGCTTTCGCGAATCGAGTCCGAGTTGATGAAGAATTGTGGCATGGATGTCCGTGACGTAATGCCGGTTTTCCACGGCATGAAAACCGATCTCATCGGTCGCGCCATGGACAACACCGCCTTTTAGCCCGCCGCCCGCCATCCAAACCGTGAACCCAAAGATGTGATGATCGCGTCCATCGGAGCCTTGTGAGCCGGGAGTTCGTCCGAATTCGGTCGCGAACACCACGAGCGTCTCATCGAGCAGGCCGCGTTGGCCGAGGTCCTCAAGTAACGCGCCAATAGGTTGGTCCACCGCGAGAGCAAGGTTCGAGTGATTCGCCTTTAACCCGCTATGGGCATCCCAGGCGCCGGCCCCCCCGCCGCCGTGCTGAATTTGGACGAAGCGCACGCCGCGCTCCACCAACCGTCGCGCCGCCAGCAGTTGCGATCCAAACTCGCGGCAATGCGGCAAGTCGAGGCCATAAAGCGCCTTGGTCTGTTCGGATTCCTTTGAGTAGTCGAGAACCTCGGGCACGGATTGCTGCATGCGAAAAGCGAGTTCGTACGAAGCGACTCGCGCGGCGAAGGTGGGATCATCCGGATACTCGACGCCGCGCAACTCATTCAGTTCTCGCACAAGGTCGCGCCCTACAGTTTGAGCGGCCGCCGAGAAGGATCGCTCCGGTTGACCGAAATCGAGCGGACTTTTGGGATCGATGCGCAACGGCACGGCGTCATGGGCCGGGCCCAGATAAAATCCATCCTTGTTGTTCCAATACTCCCGCGTCCCGATGGAAATGAACTGCGGCAAGTTATCATTGAGCGAACCGAGGCCATAATGAACCCAAGCACCGAGCGTCGGAAATTCACCGTCGAGCATATTGCGCCCGGAATGAAATTGAGTTTGCGCGCCGTGATTGCTGTCGGTGGTCCACATCGAACGCACGACGGCGAGACGGTCCACGTTCCGCGCGATGTGCGAAAACCAGTCGCTCACCTCAATGCCACTCTGCCCATGTTTCTTGAAACCGATCTGCAGCGGATAAAGCGTGTTGCGCTGATTGCCATTGGCGTCTGGAACGATGAGCCTCTCGATAGCGAGTTTCTTTGGGTCCTGCGCATCGGCGAACGGCGTTTCAGCAATCGTCTTTCCGCCGTACTTTGTGAGCATCGGTTTGGGATCGAAGCTCTCCATGTGGCTGACGCCGCCATTCATGAAGAGCCAGATGACGCTCTTGGCCTTCGGCGTGAAATGCGGCAAGCCGTTGGGAGACGCCCATTCAGTGGTATGACTCAGAGCGTCGCGGTGCAACATTGCTCCGAGCGCCAACCCTGTGAAACCCATGCCAAGGTCGGCCAGGAACGCACGGCGATTTATCGAACGGCAATTGGGATGTTGACAGTCAATCATAGGTGCTAACCGCGAATTTACGCGAATGACGAAGCTCATTCTTCAACAGCGATGCGTCATTCGTGTTCATTGGCGTGATTCACGGTTCAAATTGATCGGCGCCGGCGCCTTCTCTTTCATCGCAGAGTAACGAAATCGTTATGATTCAGCAGCGCCCAGATGAGATGGGCGCGCGCCGAGTCTGGTTTGCCGGAAGTTTCCGGTTCCTTTTGCCAATGTTCCAAGGCCTTTCGGCAAGCGGCGACTTCGGAATCGGCAGCAACGATGCCGAGCGTAGACAACATCGCCCGCCGGATAAAATTCTCGTCGTCAACGCCGCTTTGGCCGGACACATCAGATGAACCTTGAGCCAGACGCATTGCAATGGTCTTCGCAGAATCGAGCACTAATTTGCTGTTGCTTAATGCCAGCGCCTGTTGTGGGACGATGCTTTGCTCTCGGCGATAACACTCTTTTACTCCGGCCCCGTCGAATGTGGTCAGGAACAGATTGCGGTCATTGTTAGAATGAAAGAAATAAAGGCTTCGGCGCTTCGAGTTCTCCTGATTCGCCGCGGGCACGGCCGGACCGCCGATGGTTAAATCAAGCGTTCCAGCCAACGCCAAGATCGAGTCGCGCACGACCTCAGCTTCGAGTCGGATGGGGTTGCGTCGCCAGAGGTAACGGTTTTCCGGATCCTTCACGATATTCGTCCGGCTGTCGGTTCTTTCATGCGGCATGCGCGCGTCCGCCAACGAGGACGACATGCGATAGCTCGCCGAGGTCACGATAAGCCGGTGCAGATGCTTCATGCTCCAACCATTCTCCATCAACTCAGCAGCCAGCCAGTCGATCAGTTCAGGATGTGCGGGCATTGCGCCCTTACGCCCAAAATCAAACGGCGTCGAGACGAGCGGCGTGCCGAAGTGACGAGTCCAAATGTGGTTAACCGCCACGCGCGCGGTCAAGGGATGTCGGCCGTCCGTGATCCATTCCGCGAGGGCCTTTCTTCGTCCGCTGCTCTCCGCGGGAAATTTCACCATCGGATCATCCGCTGTGGAATTCAGGAATCGCGTGGGCGTCCATTGCGCGCCCCTCAGTTGAGTGAACTCATCCTCCGGCTTAATGGAACTTTCGGCCAACTTGACAGCCTTCTCGAGCGCTTCGCGGGCGTGCTCAACCTCTCTCTGGACGGAATTCTTTTTGTCGTTCGCCGCTTTGGCTAACCGGTGCTCTGCTTCAATCAAGGTCAGTCGCGCTTTGGCCGCGAGCGCTTCCCGCTCGGCTTTGACAGCTGCCACCGCTTTCTCGGGCTGCGTGGCCATGGACGCAGGGTCTTCATCAGTCCCCAACCAACGAGCCTGCATGGCCTGCGCGCGACGCTCCACGCTGACAAAATGCGCTTTGGCGGCGGCGAGGGCGGACTCAGCGACGCGCAACGCGCCTCGACCTTCCTCAACGGCAATCTTGGCTTGCTCGAGCGTCAGCGTCCGTGAAGGTGATGACCCCGCTGCTGTGGGTGCAGTATCGGATTCAATCGGCGCAAGGAGGTCAGCTTCCTGGCGCAGCGCCGCGGCCAAGGCTCGCTTCGAATTGCGAATGCCTGCATTGGCCTCATCGAGCCACTTTCGTGCAGCAGTTGTGTAAGCGTCGAAAACCCATGCGCGACGCTCGGGTTGGTAAGCTTCAACCGGGAGTGGGACGCGCTTAATCGTCAGATCTCCGAAGGCAAACATTTCGGGAACACCGGGCGTGATCGTGGCGGATTTGTCAGGTTGGCTTTCTTGCCCCCGGATAAAGCGATAGGTAGGAGTTTCGATTTGTCCATCAAAGACGCATGGAATCGCGTCCACGGTCAGGTCGGGTTCACCAGGAGCCAAGTCGAGTCGGACATGATACGGCTCGAAGAACGCGCGCATCTGATAAAAGTCAGTTTGTCGAATTGGATCGTATTTGTGGTCGTGACACTTGGCACAATTCATCGTTAAGCCAAGCAGTCCTTTGCTCACATGCTCGACCGTCTCTTCGAGCCATTGGTTGCGGTTGAAGAGAAAGTAATTTCTGGCAAGGAATCCGGTGGCGCGCAGTTTATCGAGATCGTTTGGATGCAATTCATCGGCGGCGAGCATCAATCTCACCATTTCATCATAAGGCGTATCGGCGTTGAGCGATTGGATGATCCAGTCACGCCAATGCCAAATGTGTTTTTGGCTGTTGCGCAATTGATCGCCTAACCCCCACCAATCGCTGTAACGCCAGATGTCCATCCAATGCCGCGCCCAACGCTCGCCGTGGCGCGGATCATCGAGCAGGCGCTGCACGGTTTCTTCGTACCAACGACTCGACCGATTTTGCTTCGCTGCCACAATTTCACCGGCTGACGGCGGCAGGCCAACGAGGTCAAGGTAAAGTCTGCGCAGCAGAATTTCTCGAGGAGCTTCGGGTTGTGGTGTCAGCCCTTGCTCCGTGTGCCGCTGAGCGATGAAAGCATCAATTGGATTCTTCACCCAGTTCGAGTTAGCGACAAGTGGCGCCGGCGGACGCACGCACTGGCGAAAGGCCCAGTGGTCTTTCGGGTCAGCTTCGCCTTTCTCATCCGCAGGCGCGAGCGCACCGGCCGCAATCCAATCACTGAGCAGCTTCACTTGGGCGGCGGTGAACGGTTCGCCCTCGTGTTCGGGCGGCATCCGTTCATCGAGATTCGTCGCAGTCACGCGCTTGATGATGAGACTTTGGCTTGGCGCGCCGGGTCGAATCGCAGGGCCATCCGAGCCACCCTTCAACATTGCCGCCACAGTGTCGAGCCGCAACGATTTCTTCTGTTTAAGCGCGCCGTGACAAGTATAACACCTCTCACGGAGAAGTGGTTTGACATCTCGGAGATACTCCACCGTCGCATCCGCTTGGACACTCGTCGAAGCAGTCGCTGCAAGGATTGACAAAGTTAGGAGCCAAGAAACTTTCATCTCGGTGCACATTTAGCACACAGCGCCAAATAAGGAAACGGAGACCTGTCTGCGGCCAAGCAGGACTATCCGCTCTTAATCCTAATCATAATCTTACTCCTATTCTCTTCGCAGTCAGTTTCGTTCTGAGGACGACTTCGCAGCCACGGTCAATGCCAAGGAGCGCGCTGTCTTCGCTCGCGATGCGAAGAACGCAACTTTCGCCCTCCACGTCAATCCGGCAATTGAAATTCGTAAGTCCGCCCTCGAGTCGGGAAACTGAAAGCGGTCGGCCGCGCAGCGTCGCCACCAGCGCGCCAAGGCCTCGATTCGTTCGTCCAGAGTCATAACGGTTCACGAAATGGCGGATTTGGCCTCGCTGCACGAACAGACCTCTGTCTTGAAGTAAGCGCGAATCGGAGCGCGGATGCCCACATCCGCGCTTATACTTGGCCGCCAGCCCTTCGGCTGCGCGGATGTGGGCATCCGCGCTCCTAAACCACAGCGCCGGAGTGCTAATTTAACTAACCGACAACTTGTGGATGCACCGCTCCCAAACGATGGCCGGCGCCAACGTTCAGGCAACTTTCCCTTTGCTGGTAAAAAGCGGCGAGACTTTGCGTTGACGGCGTCAAGCCTTCGGCGCTGATCGCGCTCAAAATCCGCTCTTCGGTCATAATGAAACGGTCGCGTTTGTAGAGAAGATAATCACCACGAAGCTCTTTTGGCGTCAGGTTGATCGTGACCAGATTGGCGCCACAACGCAGGCCGCGGCGGTAGCCTGTGCCGGGCTCCGCCAAGTTCAAAGCACTCACAGCGGGAATAACCCAGCCCGGCCGCATCAACCTTAGACCAGCCATGCAATTCAAAGTCAGATCGATGCTGCCAGACGGCGCGGCCGCCAACGGCGTTTCATCACCGGGAATAAAGGGGCTGACACTGCATCCGTCCAGAGGCAATTCACAAGCAAACGCCAGATTCGCCAGAAGGTCCTGGGGGCCCTGGCCCGGGAGTCCAACGATGAAACCGGAACTGACATGCCAGCCCATCCGCGCCAAAGTGCGAATATGATCGACCCGCTCGGAAAGGGCGCCAGGTCCGCCCATCTCGGAATAATTTTGAGAATCAGCCATCTCGAACTTCATGATGTAGATGCTGGCCCCGGTTTGTTGCAAATTCGCGTAAAGCTGCGAATTCAATGTGCCAAGGCAGACGCTGATCCCCAATTGCGTCTGGGCTCGAAGCGTCTTGATCAAAGGCAAAACCACTTCGCGAACAACTATCGGATCCTCACCCGCTTGAATGTTGATGTCCGTCACACTTGACGGCCGGTGATGAAGCAGCAATTCCTGCAAGAGATCAAGCCGCGCCCGAAACCGATCAAGCCGGCGATTGTCGCGGCGCATCCCGCAATAGCGGCAATTCTCCCGGCAGTAATTTGAAACCTCGACAACCGCGCGTACGAAGACGCGCCGCCCAAAGCAGGTTGAAGCGATCTGACGCGCCTGCTCGTGCAATTCGCCTTGGGCTGCTCCAATGGCAACTAACGCGTCCAAGGTAGCGAAGCAGAGGCCTTCAGTCACCGTTTTAGTTAAATCAACCGACCTCGACAGAGCAACCCAATTTCGCTGCATACATGTCCATTTTACCGCACGGAGCGGATAGCGCAAAGGGCCGATAGGGCGGTTCTGAGCAATTGTGAACGCGCGTTCACAATTGCTCAGAACCTGTTGTAAAAGTAGCAGCCGAGGTAACGAGGCTCTGAAACGGTTCTGTCTGGGACTGGGATTATGTCTGGCTGTCGAATCAAATCAGAGCCTCGTTACCTCAGCTGCTACGATTTGATGGAATTCTAAAACACGCTCCCATCGCCTGTTCTGCGCCTGCCCTGTCGGCCCTCTGCGCTATCCGTGCTGGGCGGTAAAATGAACATCAAATTTTGACTTGGCCCCTGAAGGCATTCCAGTACCGTTTCGCTGTGGATTGGTCTGGCCAATGTGCGGTTTTAATTCCTTGCCTGAATGAAGCCGCCACGATTGGGACTGTGGTCGCTCAAGCACGACTTCACCTTTCCACAGTGGTGGTTGTGAATGATGGCTCATGCGATCGGACGGAGGAATTGGCAGCGCTCAACGGTGCGACCGTGCTCCGACATGATCGGTCACGCGGAAAGGGAGCCGCTCTGCGGACAGGTTTGAATTGGCTTCACGAACAGAACTTTCCCTGGACACTGATGATGGATGGAGATGGGCAACATCTCGCGGATGACATTACTCACTTTTTGTCGCGCGCCGAAACCACGGACGCTGCGCTGATCATCGGCAACCGAATGCTCAATTCCGCGTCGATGCCCTGGCTGCGGCGCAGGGTGAACCAATGGATGAGCAACCGGCTTTCTGCGGTTGCCGGCAAGACATTGCCTGATTCGCAGTGCGGCTTCCGGCTTTTGCGGCTAAGCATATGGCCATCTTTGGAATTGCGAACGAATCATTTTGAGTTTGAATCGGAGTTGCTTATTGCGTCGCTCGCGTCGGGCCATCGAGTCGAATTCGTCCCAGTCCGCGCAATCTATGGACGCGAATCGAGCAAAATCCGGCCGATTCCGGACACATGGCGCTGGCTGAAGTGGTGGATTTCACTTCGGACATCGCGAGCAGGGCCGAACAGGGTCAAACGAAATCAGCGCCCGGAAAATGAAGTGAACGGGCTCCCCTCAACTATTGCTTCTCAAAATGAACAAGAAGATTCTGATCACCGGCGTCACACGCGGTCTTGGATCAGCGATGGTCCATGAGTTCATTGAGCGCGGCCATACGGTGATTGGCTGCGGTCGCTCGTCAAGCAGGATTGAATCGCTGAGAGCCCGCTATGCGACGCCTCATGCGTTCGATGTTCTGAATGTTGCGATCGACGACCAAGTCCGAGCTTGGGCGCGCCGAATTCTCCCCGCGCATGGGCCGCCTGACTTAGTGCTGAACAACGCGGCTCTAATCAATCGTAACGCGCATTTGTGGAAAATCAGCGCCGCTGAATTCTCGGATGTCATCGACGTGAACCTGAAGGGAAGCACGAATGTGATCCGGCATTTTCTTCCACCGATGATCGCCTCGGGACGGGGCGTTGTTATCAATTTCAGTTCCGGTTGGGGACGGTCGACAAGTCCCGAGGTTGCACCGTACTGCGCTACCAAATGGGCTATCGAAGGCCTGACTCAGGCTCTGGCGCAGGAACTTCCAACCGGCTTGGCGGCGATTTCGTTGAACCCCGGCATCATCGACACCGACATGTTAAGGAGTTGCTTCGGAAATTCGGCGGCCGCATATCCAAACGCAGCCGAGTGGGCCAAACTAGCCGTGCCCTTCGTACTCACCTTGGGCTCACGACACAATGGACAAGCGTTGACCGTTCCAACTTCTTCGTAACTTGTAGAACATGGGAGGACAGCGCGTCTCGCCTGTCTACCTAAACGCGGCGATTCAAACGACTAAAAACACCAAAGACACGAAAAAGAAGGACTTTAGTTAGTAGTTGATTTTACTCAGCGAGTGAATTCCCTGGTCTTCCCAATCTTCTCTTATTTCGTGTCTTTCGTTTTTTTCGCGGTCACAACCGCGGTTTCTAGGGTGACTGATTGGCTGTGATCCTGCTATCGCGCGCTCGAACTAATCTCGCCTCTTCGCAAAAGAAAACGGGGCGGATGTTTGTTCCGCCCCGTGAGGTGATTCGTTTTGTAAGCGAGCTTAAGCCTTCTTCCAGTTCCGAGAGGCAAACAACAGGAAGAATCCGCCCACCACCATAAGCGCCCAGTCGGCAGGTTCCGGAATGATCGTAATTTCCAATCCCCAACTGTCCAGCGTGCTCGTGCCGCCTGGAGCCAAATCAGCCAGGAACAACGACCATTTGCCGTTTGGATCCAACGTATAAAACGAGTTTAAGAACGCGCTGCGGCTATCGGTGTCGCGCACAAGACTGGAGTCCGCGGTGCGAGCGTCGGGCGCCCAACTGCCACTCAACGCTCCGCTGAGCGAGGCACTGTGGCTTCCCGACAACTTGAGGCGATACGTATGGATATCGCCATTGGCGGCGGAATCATCGAACTTGATGTCCATACCACCGTCGCCATATCCCAAGTCATTACCGGCGATGCGGCCGACTCGATTCAACAAGACGGAATAACCCGAGTTGTGTGTTAGGAACCCGAACAAATCTCCGTTGAAATTGCCGGAAATTTTCAGTGTCACATTGACATCGCCAATTCTGTCAATCGAAGGCGCAACGAAGTCTTTCGTGCTTATTATTCCCGACGCGTTGTTGTCGGGAATGGGAAGATTCACTGCGTAGTTTGTAATGACTTGCGTCAATGTTTGCGCGAGCGCGCTAAAGCTTTGACCGACGCGGTTCGTGACCGGTTCGAACGACTGAGCCAAAGCACTGGAACATAGACCCGAAATGAGTGTAAAGGTTAAGAAGGTTTTGGTTTTCATTTTACGAATGTTACTGCCTTCCGATTGCAGCCCATCTTAGTTTTGCTTTTAAAGATTTCAACTCTTTTCGTAAGAATCTTTTACTACTGCGGAACCGTGCGGTAAAAGCGCTGCGCAAACCGTCCGCCATCAGGATCGACAAACGTAATGACCCCGCGCGCGCTAGCCGTCGCTGTGCCAACGTCGGTCCAAGCCGCGAGGTTGGAGGACGCCTGGATTCGATAAGTTCGCCCAGGAATTCCGAGGAACTGAACGATGACTACGCCAACCTCAGACCGCAGCACAGAAACGACGTTTTGCGACGGCGCATTGCCAGCCACGACAGAGACATTGACTTTGCCGCTGGCTGTGCCGCCTGCCGCAGATGCGATCGTATAGGTGAAGTCATCCCCGCCCCTGAACCCTGTTCTCGGTGTGTAGGTGACCGTTCCACTGGCGAGTCTAACCGTGCCGCCCTGGGAACTTGCCGCGCTCACCGCTGTGACGGTCAAGAGCCCACCGCCACCCGAATCATTGGCGAGCAATTTCTCGGCGGGCACACTGACCGCCGTATTCTCAGTGGTCTCGATGGTGTCAGCGCCAACGGCTGGCGGAACGATCTGGCCTCCGCCCGCCCGAATGCTGCTTAGTCCAGCGGCTTTGATGAGGATATAGTCGACATCAAAGACTGAGGCGCCGCCTGCACTGCCGGCAGTAATTCCAGCAAACCCGCTGCGTATGCGCGCTTCGGCTGGATGCCTGTCCCACGTCGTCTGCCAATCCGCCGGTTCCGGAGTGGTGCCGTCAGCCGCCCATACTTTGGCGAAGGCATCAGCTTGGCCAGCCGCTGTGCTAGGCGCGTATTTGAGGCGCATCCAATACCAGTTGTTGGGTTCCCACTTGAATCCAAACTCTGGCCCCCAAGAACGCAGGTCATCCAGGAATTCTGTATGGACCCCTAGCGAGCCTTCGTTCCGGAAGTGATAATTGATTCCTTGACTATCAGTCCCGACAGCCACGCCAATACCAGCGCGAGGTTGGTCGCCGGTCCCGAAGTTCTTGACACGGACACGCACCAACACTTCTTGATTGGTCGAGTTGTACCCGGCCACCTCGTAGAGCAAGTGGTTGGGATCACCCGTGCCGTTGGTAACCGAGAGGAAACCATTGCGAACGGAATAAGTGCTGGCCGGGGTCGGACCTCTTGCCACCCAGCTCGGACTGAGCAAAGTGCCATTGAAATCATCCTGATACCCGTTGACGATCTGGCCAAACTCGGCCGGCAACGCCGGCGCGGTATTGATGGGGGTAAGCGAGCCAGCCACGATGGTGTTCGGCTTAGCGGCCAAGTCCTGCACTCCGGAGACGTTCACTGACAGACCAGCCAAACCTCCGCTAGGCGCTGGTTCAGCCGGGCCAGCAGCGGCGATCACTTCAAGGTTGTCAATCGCCCACCACCAATTGTTTCCGGCATCCAGATACCCGAAGGTGATCACCATGCT
>Ga0194110_10002560_pt1 | contig 22994 bp, 21 predicted proteins | sample TA2Kig1200mmetaG_FD_146192 | JGI IMG/M metagenome (GOLD analysis project Ga0194110, IMG submission 146192) | Freshwater microbial communities from Lake Tanganyika, Tanzania - TA2015032 Kigoma Deep Cast 1200m | ecosystem: Environmental > Aquatic > Freshwater > Lake | place: Tanzania: Lake...
GGCACTTTGGAATCCTGCGGCTACCGCGTCTTGACCGCCAAGGATGGCACGGAAGCCGTCGCGCTCTACGCTCAACACCAGCAAAACATCCGCGGCGTGATCACGGACATGTCCATGCCGTTCCTGGACGGACCGGCGACCATACGCGCCTTGCAGAAGGTCAACGCCGCCGTGAAAATTCTCGCCGTCAGCGGTCTCGCCGAGAATCCCGGCCCGCTCGACGCCGCGCATCCTGGTTCCGTCCGATTTCTCCAAAAGCCCTACACCGCCGAGGAGCTGGTGAGGACGCTGCACGGCATGCTGCACGAACCGGTGCTGGGCCAGGAGCAAGTCTAGACTTCTTCGTCATCTTCCTCTCCCCGCGAGGAACGAGTGGGGAGAGGACCGAGGAGAGGGGCGAGCCAATAAAGACGGCCCTCCTCTCCCCCGTCCCTCTCCTCCCTGCCGAGGGAGAGAAGGAGAAATCTTGAAGCAACTCTCGATTTCATCCCTTAATTCAACAGCAGTGCGGGCCGGGCGTGGGTTCGCGGTCACCATGCGAGATCGCGGAATCGTGGACGTCATCCAGGCATCTCCGGACTGCGGCAGTGAGCGTGGGGGGATTGAACGGTTTGGCGAGGAAATTGCGGCCCTCGCGCAGAATCGGGCTATACGCTTTCAGGTCAATGCTGTAGCCGCTGGTGTAGATGATTTTCAACTCGGGCCGTTCAGCCTTGAGGCGTTTCGCCAGTTCCATCCCGGTGGGTTCCTCCGGCATCACGAGGTCGGTGAGCAAGAGATCGATTTGCCGGCCGCTGCGATTCCATATCTCCAGCGCCTCGCGGCCATTGGCGGCGGTCAGCACGTTATACCCGTGAAGTTTCAGGATTTTTTTGACGAGTTGGCGGAGAGACGGCTCGTCCTCCACCACCAGAATGGCTTCCGCTCCGCCCGCCACACTTTCGTCCGCGGGAGGCGGGGCTGACTGGCGGTCGATCTCCCCTGCGCAAGGCAGGTAAACCCGGAAGGTCGTGCCGGCGCCCAGGCAGCTTTCCACTTCGATCCAACCCTGATGCTGTTTCGCAATCCCATAAACCAAAGCTAATCCAAGGCCGCTCCCTTTGCCGACGTCCTTGGTTGTGAAGAACGGCTCGAACACCCGGCTCAAGGTTTCCGGCGCCATGCCGCAGCCGGTGTCCTCGAACGTCAGGCGGACGAACGCGCCGGGCCGAGCCTCCGGATTTCGGCGCGCGTAAGCAGAATCGATTTCCAGCGCTGCCAGGCTGACAACCAGCTTCCCGCCCGACGGCATCGCATTGCGCGCGTTGAGCGCCAGGTTGATAATCAATTGCTCGAGCATTCCGGCGTCGGCGTTCACGAGCGGGAGATGGCCAGGATAAGCGAATTGCAGTTCGATTCGTTCGCCCAGCAATCCACGCATCATTCGCCCGGCGTTCGTGACCACCTCGGTCAAATCCAATTGCAGGGGCTGCATCATCCGTTTCCGGCTGAAGGCGAGCAACTGCGCCGTCAAATTCGCGGCGCGCTCGGAGGCGCCGGCAATGTGGTCCATGGATTCCCGGGCGTCCGGATCGAAATGAGGAAGAGTGGAGAGCAGATTCACATGGCCCTGAATGATGGTCAGGATGTTGTTGAAATCGTGCGCCAGGCCGGCCGACAACTGGCCGACGGCTTCCATCTTTTGGGCGTGCCGGAGTTGCGCCTCCAGGTTCAATCGGTCGGTGATGTCGGCCGTAACCGAGCAAGCGAGTCAGGCTTTCGTTCACGTCCAGGAACCGCTCATCGCGCAGGCGCGTGATGGCCAAGGGGAGCGGGCTGGATCGAAACGCTTTGGAGAAACGTTCCTCAGAGCGGCGCACCTCTTCTTCGCTCTGTTTGCGCTCGGTAATGTCTGCGACGGCGCCAATGGTTCCGATGATTTCGCCGTCAGGAGTGCGATAAGGCGCGGCGTGAATCTCCGCCCAGAACCGAGAGCCGTCTTTTCGTTTGAGAATCAGCTCATAGCGTTCGGTTGCTCCGGCAGCGCGGCGCTCATTTTTGCGTTGAATTTCGTCCCAGGCCGCGGCGGGCACGATCAGTTCATACGAGCGGCGCCCGATCATTTCTTCCAGAACATACCCGCAAAGCTCGGTCATCCGGCGGTTGGCGTAGAGGATGATATCTTCGAGGTCGGTGATGAGAAGGCCTTCGCCGATGTTTTCCACCACGGTGCGGAAGCGCGTTTCCGAAAGGCGCAGTTCTTCCTCCGCGCGCTGGCGTTCCGTGGCTTCTTGAATGCGGGCCAGCGCGCCGGCGGCGTGGTTGGCCAGAGTCTGAAAAGTTTGCAGGTCTTCCGGCGTGTAGGCATGGACCGCGTAGCTTTGAATCGAAAGGATGCCCACGGCCCTTTCCCCGTCGCGAATCGGCACGAACATCAGCGACGAGGAGCGCAGCGACGTGTTGCCAATCGGCCGCAGCTCCGGTTCCGGGTCCGGCCCTCGTCCGCGCAAGATCAATTGCGGGCCGTCACTCAACACCCGCCGGCTGATCGGCGTGGGTTTCATGCCGATCAGGGAAGGGGACACTTCCGTCTTCCGCCCGTCGATGACGTCCAGGGTGATGATTGGAATCATCTCGTCGGAGGCCGCCGAATACAGGTGAAGAAATCCAGCGTCCCACCCGAACAAATCCTGGGCGGCGTGAAGGATGATTCTTCCGGCTTCGACCGGCGTGGTGGCGGCGGCAAGCTTTTGGGCCAGGTTGGAGAAGACAGCCAGGCGCATTTCCGACTGCTTGCGTTCCGTGATGTCCCGGTAATTCACCACCACGGCGTGAACGCTTGGCTCGGCGAGCAGATTCGTCACCCGGGCCTCAACCCAGACCCAGTGACCGTCTTTGTGTTGCCGGCGGAGTTGCACGGCGACCGTGGCGCCGGGGCTGTTCAGCAAGGCCACCAACTGGTTCGACAGCGCGGCGGAATCGGATTCGTGAACGTGGCTGAGAATGTTCTTCCCCACGACTTCGGGCGCCGCGTAGCCGAGCATCCGGGTGATGGCCGGGCTGGCGTAAAGCACGGTTCCCCGCGGATCGAATAACACGATGCCGTCCGAGCTTTTCTCGATGAGCGCGCGGAAACGGCGGTCGCCTTCGCGCATGGCAGCGTCGATCCGATCGCGCTGGCTCCGGACCCGGTAAAGGATTTCCACGGCGGCGAGGAGGCCGGGCGCCAGAACCAGAATCGTCCTCACCGAGTTGATCGGATTCTCACGAAGCAACTGAACTACGATTCCGGAGGTGGCAATCGTCGCAAACAACATGCCCGGCGCGATGGCGCGGCGTGGGTCTGGGAACTGGCGCGGGTCAACTTTCCCGGCGCCATTTTGATCCTGGATTTCTATCATGCCATGCAACATCTCCATGGCTTGGTCGAGGCGCTCTGCGGCAAAGACACCGTCGAAGGCAAAAAGCGGATCAGACTTTGGAAACGATGGCTCCTTAAAGATCGAGCCCACCGCGTGATTGAGCAAGCCAAGGCAGAAGTGGCGCGGAGTCTGGACAAAGAAAAAGCCGAGAAGGAGATCGCCTGCCTTGAGAACAATGGGCAGCGGATGACCTGCGGAACCTTTCGTCGCGCGGGCTATTTCATTGGTTCGGGCGTGGTCGAAGCGGGCTGCAAAACCGTCATTGGAAAACGGATGAAAGGCTGGGGAATGTTTTGGTCCGAAGAGGGTGGGCAAGGCATCTTGGATTTGCGCTGCGCCTTCTTGAGCGACCGATTCGATGCGTTCTGGCAAGACCGCGCCAACAGGCACGCAGCCCGAAATGACGCTCTGAAATTCGCCGCCTAAAATTCCACTACCGTCTTATTCACCACAATTTTGTCCTGCACCCCCTCGCGCGTTGACTCACGGTTTTTGCGTGACAATGATTAGATCACGAATATATTCCATCACTCTTTCGGTGACCCTATCGTCTAGGGGTCTAGGACATCGCCCTTTCACGGCGGTAACACGGGTTCGAATCCCGTTAGGGTCGCCAATTCTTCTTTGCACTGCGGGCCTACGGCCCTTCAGGGAAGCGTGATCAAACCCAACATTGAGCTGCCGAACAATAGCCCCTTGAGCTTCAGCAATCGTTTTCCGGACAGCCGGATGTAAAAAGCGCGGCGAATCCAGTTCTTGTCCCGCATATTACGTCCGTAAAAAAAGTTCAGTTCGCTTCTAAAGACGTCCGGACTCCGCATTTGATCGATTTCACGAATGAGATCGAAATCCTCTCTGAAGAAGTCTGGTTTACACCAGAAAATGAGGGCTGCGGCTGGCAACGCGTGCCGATAAAGGCATCGCCAGAAGACCTTCTTTTCGTACAGCTCAGCCGGGCATTGGTACTTATCACAGAAGGCTTCTTTAAAACTTTTTGGCCAACCCGGCGACGGCGGTTGTGTATCCATTCGTTTGTACCCAAGTTTTCTTTTAAATTTTGCGGGCGCGAAGGAGCGTCAGTCTGCAAATCGCTAGCGGATACGTTTCGGCCAAGACTTCAGTTGGATTGCCCGGATCAATTTCGTAACGGGCGAACCAAGCTTTTTCAACGATCCCGGTCCGGCCATACATCAAGGCCACGCCGTAATTAGCTTCCATTATCTTTCTTAGCTTATCAGCCTCGCGTTCATCGGTAGAATAACACGGCGGGACTTGCTGGGGGGAATGGCCAATGATATGGCAGTGAATTACGGCATCCAGATCGGGCCCGGCCGGCATTCGGTAAGGGTCGAGTTCTTGAATGCTCTTGGCCCATGAAATCATCCTCTCATAAACTTCGCGATGGGCATCCTCAGGCAGCGGAATATCTTGAAGGGTTTCTTCCCAGATAAGGCCGAAACATTCCTCCATCGAAAAACGCTTGGCGATGCACCGCAGCAGCGCACGTTGAAATCGCTGTTGAAATTCATCTTTCGCTTCGTCCTGAGTGACCAAGGTTCTTTGCATCGTTTCGACCGGATTGTTCATTGGCTCAAATCCTGTGATTTGAATTGCTACGTGTGAGAATCCAAGAGGGCTGGAACGCCTCGAAGGCGCCGTCCTACGAAGCCGAGGAGATGCGTTGGTCGCGATCGCGATCGAGGCACTGGCGAACGAAGCGCAGCAGCTTATTGGGATCGTACGGCTTATGCAGAAAGTTTGTTCCTTCGTTGCTTCCGGGTTTTCCTGAACGTATTTTGCGCCGATGGCCACCGCTGTTCTGCTTCGGAGACGGAGAAGCGAAGGTCGTATCTTTCGTCACCAAATCTTAGGACGATCTGTGCGGTGGTTAACTCGTGTCGCAAGCAAAAGTGAAAGGCAGTTGCAGAGCACGAGAAACCGGCTGCCTTAGCCTCGTCTTGGGTCCAACTGCCCAGTTGCTTTAGGTAGAGGCCGGTGATTCTATCTCGGACAAGAACCCGTGTTTTCATTGATCAGTTCTCCCGCAGGGCGTGACACCCAAGGTTGTTATCGGCACTCAAGCGCAGAAATAAATGCTGCGACTCCATCTTCGAGCAAGCTGCATGCCCTCAGCGTGGAATGATAAAGTCCGCCCAACGACAAGCGTTGGCGCTTGATAATTGGACAGTTAGCTCCAGCAAGTTCTCGGCGATCTGTTTCTGCGCTCGTTAACAAGATTGTGGGCCGTATTTGCCAAGTGGGAAATAGGGCGCAGAAAGACTGGTTCGGAGCGCAGCGCTTCAGTCGCACGCCTTGGCGATCTAAGCCGCCCTAAACAGACGCATTTGAAACAACGAGATCCATGCAGGCCAACTGCAAAGTGAGTTGCAAAATTCTCCCTATCAACGATAAGAACTCTGGCAGGGCAATAATCACGAATCATGAACTTGGATGATGCGCAGAAACAACAGGTAAAAGCCTGGATCGACGAGGGCCTTACGCTTTCGCAAATCCAAAGCAAGCTCGCGTCGGAGTTGGGCAAGTCGATGACTTACATGGAGGTGCGGTTCTTGATGGACGATCTGAAGCTAAAGCCGAACGACAAGCAACCGCCTTCAAGTGTGGCGCCCACCGTTCAGCCAGGCCCGGCGCCGTCGGAGCCAGCGCTAGGTCGTGGCGCCAAACCGACCGCGGAAACGCGCAAGGGCCCGCCACTCAGCGAGCCAGCAGGGACGGCCGCCGGTGGTGTATCCGTCACCGTGGATCGCGTTGCTCGCCCGGGCGCGCTGGTCAGCGGGAGAGTTACGTTTAGTGACGGCAATTCTGCCGAGTGGTACTTGGACCAGCTCGGGCGGCTTGGGCTCGCCGCAACACAACAAGGCTACCGTCCGTCTGAAGAGGACGTGCAATCGTTTCAAATGCAATTGCAAGAGGAACTTCAAAAACTTGGCTTCTAATTAGAGTATGTGCTCAACGTTGCCCCCTCCCCATGAACCTCCATCTGCGTAGTCCCGCCTTTAGGCGGCAGCATTTGCTGGTCGCGAAACAGCTTTTGCGGATTGCAATCGCTCCGGCTAAAGCCGAGACTACATGCCGCAACGTCAGGTTCATGGGCGCCGTGCGCGAAAATGTGTTTCGGAGAAGTCTCCCCATGAACCTGGCTCCAGGAGCGTGGCGTTTACGCCGCTTCAAACACCGATGAGTTGCACCAACAAAGATTTATGGACTTAACGCGCACGGCATACGGAATCTGGAGCGGCGGTCGGTTCATGCATTTCGGTGAACCACTCGATGAAGATCGCTTCATCAATGTGACCCGACTCGCCTACGACAAAGGCATCCGCACTTTTATGACGGCCGACGTTTACGGCAATGGCCAAGCGGATGAAACGCTCTCGCGCGCACTAGCTGCTGCTCCCCGTGAAAGCTATTGCGTCGTCGGCGCAGTGGGGCACGATTTTTATCAAGGGAAACGCGAGGGTGCGAAAGGTTATCCTCGCTTCACGCATCCGGCCCTGCGCGGTCCGGACGAATACGCGGATTACCTCAAGATGGCGACCGAGAAGCAACTGGCCCGGTGCCGAGTGAACAAGCTAGACTTGCTGTTGCTGCATAATCCCGATTCGATCGGCTATTCGAGCGAAGCCGTTTGGAAAGGAATGCTGGCGGTTAAAGAAGCGGGATTAGCCGATCGGCTCGGCATTGCGCCAGGGCCCGCCAACGGGTTTACGCTCGACCTCATCGCTTGCTTCGAGAAATTCGGCGCGTTGATCGATTGGGCAATGGTTATTCTTAATCCGCTCGAACCATGGCCTGGCCGTCTTTGCCTGCCCGCCGCTCGGCAGCACGATGTCAAAGTTATCACGCGCGTCGTCGATTACGGCGGGCTTTTTCATGATGATGTCAAACCGGGTCACACGTTTGGCGCGCAGGATCATCGCGCTTTTCGTCCGGCGGGCTGGGTGGAGGCGGGTAACGAAAAAATGGACCGAATGCGGACGATTGCGCAAGCGCACGGGCTGACGATGCTGCAGCTTGCTTGCCTTTGGAACCTGTCTCAACCGGCCGTGCAAAGCGTCATTCCGACGTTAATTCAAGAGGCAGCGCCGCAAGCCAAAAGGATTGAAACAAAAATCGAAGAATTAGCTGCGTTGCCCGACATCAAACTGACAGACCAAGAATGCCGGCAAATTCTCGAAACAGGGGACAACCAAGGCTGCATGTCATTGAAAGGGGGAAATCCGGAACACGAAGGCGGACCTCAAGCGGATCGATGGCCGCTGACACCGGAATTGCTGGAGGTAGGGCGGCGTTGGGGCATCGATCCAAACCGCGATCTTGTTTACACCCACGGCGCCACGAAGGCGTAGGCTGAATTGTTCGGCCGCGCGATTCGTCCAAAAGAGGAAATCGCAAGTCACTTCTCACATATGAAAAGCGAGAACTCGCTCGTCCTATTCACCGCTTGGATTGTTCTTGGTGGCAGCCTGATGGGTTGCCACGTGAATTTCACGACGGTTTCGCGCGGACCAAACCCCCACCTGAAACTCAGCTTGAACAGCGAAAGCTCCGGTGGCTCGTGGCGGAGCAGCGGCGGCCTATTTCCGCCGGGCCGAGAATTGTGGCTCAACCTTTCAGTCCAGGATGAAACGTCGACTTGGTTGACGGGTTTCAACGTCGCAGCGTCGAAACTCGCGCTCGTTCCAGAAAAAAAACCTCGCGCATCATCAGGCCCGGTTAAGTTTATATTGCAAAGCGAGGGCGGCGCCTTTCGATTCGCCGGCGAGGGAACAGAAAGGGAAGCTGCCGGCAATTTCCAGTTTGAGGGAGCGCCAAGCTTCATGCAGCGCGTCGAGCCATTGCTCGCCGAAAAGCCTGAAGTCAAAGATTGGCTGCTTTTCGCTTTGAGCGAAGTAACCGCGGATTACGTCGCGGAAATCAAGGCTGCTGGCTACGCAATCACCGCCCGTGATGTATTGCGTTTGCGCCGAAGCGGAGTCCCCGCTGAGCATCTCACCGCTCTCCACAAGGGCGGATGCAATTACTCGATTGAAGATATTATCAGGTTCCGGCACGCGGGCATCGGCGCGGATCATCCGGTTGAGTTGAAAAAGGCGGGTTACGCGCTTTCAGCTGAGGAAATAGTGCGGTTGCGCCGTGCGGGTGTGCCGTCGGAATATTTTATTAAGACAAAGGGCGCGGACCTAAGTCTGTCTGCCGAGCAAATTGTTCGGTTGCGGCACGCCGGTGTCTCCGCAGATTCTTTTCATGATTTCAAAGAGGCCCAAGCGAACCTAAGTTCGGAGGAAATAATTCGACTGCGCCACGCCGGAATTTCGCCCGAGTATTTTGCGAGTTGGAAGAGCTTCAGTTTCACCAGCGAAGAGATCATTAAAATGCGGAACGCCGGAGTTCCAACCGAATACGCCACCGCCTTGAAGGAATCGGGCTATTCCCCCACGACGGACGATATCATCAGACTTCGGAACGCTGGAATTGTTCCCGAGTTCTTCACGGCTGCGAAAAAAGCCGGCTACGATTTTACACCGAACGAGTTAATTAGGTTACGGCAGGCCGGCGTCACTCCTGAGTATCTGGCGGGCTTGCATATTCCGGGCCAAAGAAATCTTTCCGCCGATGTCATGATTGATCTGCGGCGGCGGGGCATTCCTGTCAAAACGGTGAAACAGATACGATCGAGCGCAAACTGACTGTGGCCCTTCGTCTTTACGACGCTCATAATCACTTGCAGGATCCGCGGCTCGCACCGTACCGCGCCGCGATCATGCAAACCATCGGACGCGAAGGAATCGTCAAGATGGTCGTGAATGGCTCGTGCGAGGAGGATTGGCCGCAAGTCCTCGCGTTGGCGCGCCAACATTCGCAAGTCATTCCGTCATTTGGTTATCATCCGTGGTACGTCAAGGAACGCACCGAAGCTTGGCAAAAAAACCTCGTGGATTGCCTCGACCGAGTGCCGGCCGCAATTGGCGAAATCGGGCTCGATCGCTGGATTCAAGATTACGATGCTCCGCAACAGGAGGAAGCATTCGTCTGGCAATTGGCCCTGGCCGCGCGGCGCAATTTGCCTGTGAGCATTCATTGCCTCAAAGCTTGGGGAAGGCTGCTTGAGATTTTGCAGAGCGAACCGCGGCTGCGGCGCGGGTTTTTGTTGCATTCGTACGGAGGGCCGGCCGAGATGATTAGGCCGCTGGCTGAATTGGGCGCTTATTTTTCGTTTCCCGGCTATTACGCGCGCGAGCGGAAGGCGCGTCAACGTGAGACATTCAAGCAAGTGCCACCCGACCGATTGCTCATCGAAACGGATGCGCCGGACCAATTGCTGCCGGATGATCGTAACGGCTATCCCTTAACCGATGGCGTTTCCGCGAAGCCAATCAATCATCCAGCAAATTTGAGCGCAGTCTATCGCTTCGCAGCGGAGATGCTCAACGAACCGCTCGAAGCTTTAGCCGAGCGCGTGGAAAAGAATTTCCATCGGCTCTTTGGCTTCGGGAACTTGTAGGACACGCGTCTCGCCTGTCTTGCTTTTGGCGTACGCAGATGCTGGACAGGCGAGACGCCTGTCCTACGACCGGGCGCAGCTAACGCATGGCCAGCCTTTGCACAACGCGACTGGCGGCAACTAAACCGAAGACGCCGGTCACGAAGCTCGCCGTGCCGTAGCCGCTGTTGCAATCAAGCCGCAAGTCGGAGGCTGCATCGCCTCGCGGACGCGGACAGACGTCGCCGCTTTTGTCGGGATAAACCGGCGGCTCCAACGAATAAACGCAATCGACGCCGAATGGTTCGCCTCCACGAGGAAAACCATGGCGAACGCGCAACTTTTTTCGAACCTCCTGCAACAAACGATCGTGCGTGGCAAGCGCCAGGTCGATGACTCGAACGGCCGTTGGATCTCTTCGTCCGCCCGAACTGCCGACTGTGATCACAAACATTCGCTTATCGCGGCAGAGGTCGATCAACAGACACTTCTTCGACGGACTATCGATGGCGTCTAAGACGTAATCGAATCGCGGTTGGAGAATCTCCTGCGCGTTTGATCGCAGGAAAAAAGAACGGACCGGATGAATCGCACAATCGGAATTGATCGCTCGAACACGTTCGGCCATCACCTCGACTTTGGGTTTGCCAAACTCACCGGCGACAGCGTGCAACTGGCGGTTCACATTGCTGACACAAACGTCGTCCAAATCAACCAATGTCAATGTGCCAATGCCGGAGCGCGCCAACGCTTCGACGGCCCAGGAACCAACTCCTCCCAATCCAACCACGCAAACATGCGCCTGCCGCAGACGTTCGAACGACTCAACCCCATAAAGACGTTGGATGCCGCCAAACCGCGCGTCGTAATTACTCATACCGTGGCAAGATTATCACGAAATCGGGTCGTCCTGGAAGGTGCGGACGGTCTGCCGACTGCAAGTCTGCGCTACGCTAAAGCCACGGAGTCACGCGCCCTGCCAAATTGAGATTCGGATCAGGCGAATATTTCCTCGACGACTCGGGCCAGTTCAACTCCCGTGAGTGATTCATCGCGCCCTTCAAAACTGAAGGTCACCTTCCTATGGTCGAGGCCAAGAAGATGCAGCACGGTGGCATGGAAATCAGCCATGGTCACTTTGTTCTCGACCGCTGCGTACGAGAATTCGTCCGTTGCGCCGTAAATTGTGCCACCTGTAACGCCGCCCCCAGCCATCCAAAAGCTAAAACCAAACGGATTGTGATCGCGCCCATCTGAACCTTGCACAACAGGCAAACGGCCAAACTCACCGGCCCAAATGACCAACGTGTTATCCAACAAGCCGCGTTGTTTGAGGTCCCTAAGCAGAGCTGCGACGGGTTGATCGGTCTCATGGCAAGATTTGGTCAAGCTCTCCTTCAGTTTGCCGTGATGATCCCAATCGTTGCGAATCAGATGCACAAACCGCACGCCGGCTTCGACGAGGCGGCGAGCCGTTAGACATTGTGTTCCGAAGCGTTTGGTCACGTCATTTTCCAGGCCGTACATGCGGCGCGTCGCGGCCGTTTCGTTGGACAGGTCGATGTTGCGCAGCGCCTCCACTTGCATGCGTGCTGCGAGTTCGAAATTTTGAATGCGCGCGGCCAGTTGCGGAAGATCACCGCGTGCGCGCGCATGGCGCCGATTCAACGCTTGAGTCAGATCGAGGTACCCGCGCTGATCGGCGGCACTCATGCTCGACGGACGTTCCAGGTCAAAGATCGGACTGCCGCCTTTGATGTTCAATGGTGTTCCCTGGTAGAGCGCCGGCAGCCAGCCGGAGGAAATCGAATTGCGCAACCGTTCCGGATCGGTTTCCGGCAAAGCGACGTAAGCCGGCATGCTGTCGTTGTCTGTGCCCAACGCGTACGTCACCCAACAACCGAGCGACGGGAAACCCGATAACGGCCGGCCGGTGTGCATCATTAGCAGCGCTTCGCCATGATCGATGCGCGTCGTGACCCCCGAACGCACAATCGCGATGTCATCGACCACTTCAGATAGATGCGGCAACAACTCCGACAACTCAATGCCAGACTGGCCGTACTTCGCGAATTTGAACGGGCTGGCCATCAGCTTCACCGAACCCCCGATGGCCCGTTGCGTGATCGAGAAAGGAATCGGCTGGCCATGGTGCTTCGTGAGGGCGGGTTTCGGATCGAACAAATCCATTTGGCTCGGTCCGCCGCCCATGTAAAGGAAGATGACGTTGCGGGCGCGCGGCGTAAAGTGAGGGGGCTTGGAAAGCAAATCGAAGAGCTGCCGGTTCGTCTGCTCAGAAGCGATTGTTTCGCGGGCAAGAAGCCAGCTGCAAGCAATGCCAGCGAGGCCGCCACCGAACTCCGCCAGCATCTGGCGACGAGTCAAGCAACGGACGCGCGAAATGTTACGGCCGGCGCTCATAGCGCCAGAAATTGGAGATTGGTGGCTGGTCTGTCTGGCTGGCGACGAGGAGCCTTGCGAATTCATACCTCTGAACTCTATCACAACTTTGGCCTAAGCCTTGTTCTCTTTATGCCATTTGCCGAAACTCCTCAAAGCAATTTTTCTCATCGTTTTCAGCGAACCAGGTCGTGGGTATCGAGCAGTAGCTTCATCCCTTGTACTCGCTGAAATCCTCGCTTAACTTGCTTGGCTGGCCAGGAGTTGCGATCAAGACTGGCGTCAGGCAGCGCAGCGTTTACGCTGCAGAAACGTTCGATGTGCAGCGCAGCGCAGCGCGCAAACGGATTGCGAAGGTCTGTCATGCCTTGGCGGCAGCCGCGGTTCGAGACAAGCGCATTCCGGGAAAGCGATTTCGCAACGTTGATGTTTCCCTCGTCATATCGGATCTCGTCACAAGACGCGTGTCCCTGCCAGCTTGGATTCTGGCTTATCGGTGCGGCGGCCAACTCTACCACGTGGTCATTCATGGCCAAGCCCCCGGCCATATCCTTGGCGCCGCGCCTCGATCCTCGTTGAAGATAGCGGCTGTCGTGTTGGGATCCCTGGCGCTCGGTGGATTGCTCTTCTACTTAATGACGCGCTTGTGAGGTTGAAGCGGACGTATCGGCGCAACGCCGCTCGAATTCAGCAACATTCTTGAGGCACCCATGAAACCGGCCGGTATGTAGTCCCGCCTTTAGGCTAATGCCTTTCGGTAATTCAAAGAGCATTTGTCCCGGAGGGACAGAGCGAAAATAGCCCGGCGTTGAAACGCCGGGCTATTTTCACGTTGTCTCTTCGGGACAACCATTTGCCACACGGCCTTGAATTACCCAATGGCACCGGCTAAAGCCGGGACTACATACCACAACGGGCGGTTCATCGGTTCCAATGCGCGAAGTCCAACGACGGGTTCAATCGACGTATAAGAACTCATTCGAACTTAAGAGGGCGTGGCAAATGGCTGTCCAGCTCTCGAGGGTGAGCGGTTTATCGCCTCCGCTTGAGATGGCCGCGTTACCATGAGACTCGCCGAATTTCTTAAACAGCGCGACTTCGTCCGGCTCCGGTTGGCGGGCGTAAGCCAAAGCAAAGGCCCGTCCCAGACGTTTCTCGAAAATTGGTCCGCCTTCGCGCAAGACGCGCCGCGCAAAGTGCTCCGAGCATTCGAGCGCAAACGAGCTGTTCATCAGAGCGAGGGCTTGTTGTGGAATAACGGAATCATTCCGCTTCGGCCAATTCGTGTCCATCGACGGCGCGTCGAAGGCAGTCAGAAGCGTCGGCACTGTCGTTCGCCGCGTACTAATGTAAATGCTGCGCCGAAGCCGCGTCGTGCTATTGGTCGAAATATCTGTCCGGCCATCGGGCAAGCGCTGCGTAGGCAAAGACTCCCCGAAGAGCTGCCTATCAAGAAGACCGGCGACTTCCAACAAGGCATCGCGGATAGCTTCGGCTTCAAGCCGGCGCGAGGGAAAACCTGCTGCGGCCGCGCCGGTTGACGCATGGGCTGCCGTTGTATCGTCACTTGCCAAATTAGCATCAGCCTCCCTCCTGACGGTCGCAGCTATGAAGGATGTTTGGCGCCACGTCGCAGAGTTTAAGATCAAGCGGTGGATATGTTTGATGCTCCAGCCGTTGTCCATAAATTCCGCGGCGAGCCAGTCGAGCAATTCGGGATGGGTCGGCCTGGCTCCGCGTTCGCCAAAATCATCCGGCGTGGCCACCAAACCCATTCCGAAATGATATTGCCAGAGGCGATTCACCATGACTCGAGCGGTCAATGGATGTTCGCGATTAGTCAGCCAGCGGGCGAGCGCAAGACGACCGCCGCTCGTGCGCGAATGGGGAACCTTTGCAACATGGAATGGGTCGCCCGAAGGGCCGAGCGCCCGCAGAACGCCTGGCTCCACAGAGTGCGCGGGCTGCTCGTAATCGCCGCGATGAAGCAAGCGTGCCGGGGATGGATTTGTCGAAACGTCAAATGTCGCCCAAATGAGCGGCGGCAAGTTTGCGTTCTCTTTTCGGATTGCCTCAATGCGGGTCCGTGCGGCGGCGAGTGCGCCGGCGAATCCGGGATAAGCTTTTTCGAGCGCGGTCTGCGTTGCGCCCAAGGCCTCGACTTGGGAATCGATAAATTTCTCGTCGTCTGGCGTACGCTCTGCGCTGGCTTTGCTCAAGAGCGACATCAATTTCGCGCGCGCCGCGTCATCTCGAATTTCTTCCGCACGCGCTTTCATATGGCGGTCGCGCCACGACCGAAGAAGTCCGCCGTTGATTTGCTCGTTCAGATTGTGGCGTTCGGCTTGCCAATTGCGTGTCCGCCGTTCGTACTCTTCGCGGCCCGGGCGGTCAAGCACAGGAATGGCGCGGATGGGTCCGGGATTGCCTGCGCTCCAAATCCCGGCCAGCCAATTCTCCGGGTCGTAAGCCGGCTGAAAGATGGCAATCAGCTTGTAATATTCATCCTGCGAGATCGGATCGTATTTGTGGCTGTGGCAGCGAACGCAATTCATGGTCAAACCCATGAGCGCTTTCATCGAAACTTCCATCGCCGCTTGCTGCGTGGCATAAACCTTTTCAAATTGCGTGATCAACTGGTTGTCCGTCGCGTCTGGGGGACAACGGAGAAAGCCGGTTGCCGCCAGCGTGTCGATTTGTTCGGGCGTGAAGGTGTGAGCGCTCCGCCAATCAAAGAGTTCGTCGCCCGCCAACTGCTCGGTGACAAACTGATTGTATGGCTTGTCGGCGTTGAATGCGCGAATGACGTAATCGCGATAACGCCAAAATCCGGGCCGCACTGCGTCGCCGATAAACATGCTCGATTCCGCAAAGCCCGCGACATCCAGCCAATGCCGCGCCCAACGCTCGCCGTAATGCGGCGAGGCAAGGAACCGTTCCACTAACGTCTCGTAAGCGTCGGATTTAAGATCGGCAATGAATTGCTCGACTTCCTCAGGTTCCGGCGGAAGGCCAATCAGATCGAAGCTGAGCCGCCGAATCAGCGTCTGACGATCGGCCTCGGGGACCGCGGATAGACCTTGCTTAGCAAGTTCGGAAGCGACGAACGCGTCGATGGGGTTGCGTAATGCGTGAGGCGTGACACGTCGGGAACGGTTGGACGGCGGACGGGTTGAAAGGACCAATGGCCCTTCAAGGAATGCGGGGTTGATGAAGGCACCGCCTCTGCCCGCGACGAATGAGCGATCGCTAGTGATGAGAGAATGACGAAGGCTAAAGGTAGAATAACTTTCCGGCAGCACCGAACTTGGCCTGACGCATCGGCTTGCACGCCGTAATCTTCCCTAACCACCGAAATTAGTCACTTCCCAATTTGTTCTCAGGCCGCAAGAGACAATCAAAGCAGACCTTCTCCACAATTCCCCCCATGAACGTGGCGCGGTAGGACAGGCGTCCCGCCTGTCCAGCATTTGCGTACACCAAGACAGGATAAGACAGGCGAGACGCGATGTCCTGCCAGGTTCATGGGCGCAATGCGCGTTGTGGTGCATCCCGATGTTGTCGGCACAATCGTATCGTAGCGGCGGGCATCCTGCCCGGCGGATCACGCGTGCGTAATAGAATTCAGCCTCCTCGTTTCAAGCGTTGCTCCGGGCGGCAAGATGCACGCCCTCTATGGCAGGCAGGATGCCCGCCGCTACCGACAACTTCCGGATGCACTGTGCGCGTTGTGGAGTTGAAAATCGGCAGCGACTTGAGATGATGCCGCTGTTCTCAACGAAACGACCGGCTCCTCTCACAATATGAAGATCAAGAGACGCACCTTCATCGCTTCCTCGTTTTGCAGCACGTTCGGCTTAGGTCTGGCGAGCTCAGCAGCGCCCGCGTTTGCCGCACAGACGATCAAGGGCAAGAAGCTTTCCAAGGCCGAATTGCCCACGCCTGCTTTACTGGTGGATCTGGACATGTTCGAAGCGAACCTCACCAAAATGGCGGGACACTGCAAACAAGCGGGCTGCGGGTTTCGGCCTCACGCCAAAACGCACAAATGCCCGGAAATCGCACGCCGCCAAATTAGCGCCGGAGCGAAAGGAATCTGTGTCGCGACTGTTCCCGAAGCTGAAGCGATGGTGAAAGCGGGCATTCCCGGAGTGCTTCTGACATCGCCCATCGTCGAACCCGGCAAGATCGAACGCATGGTCAAACTGGCGGCAACAGGAAAACGCGTGATGTTGTCGGTGGGACACGCGCTGGAAGCCGAGCGGTTGGCCGACGCTGCGCGACGGAAACCAATGACGGTCGATGTTCTGATCGATGTCGATGTCGGCGACCACAGGACCGGCGTGCTGCCTGGCGAACCAGCGCTGCGGCTCGCCGAATTGATTGGCAAATCAAAGAGTCTGCGGTTGCGCGGGCTGCAAGCGTATTCCGGCTCGGCGACACATGTGGTCGGTTTTCCGGCGCGCGAGCGAGCCTCGCGTGCGGCCCTGGCCAAGGCACTCGAAACTCGCGAGTTGCTCATCAAGGCCGGCTTTGAGCTCGAGATTCTGTCGGGCGGGAGCACCGGCACTTATAATATCGATCCCGGCGTTGGACTGACGGAACTGCAAGTCGGCTCGTTTATTTTTATGGATGTCAACTATCGCGTGATCGGGGGCAAGGATGGAAACGCGATCTATTCAGATTTTCAACCGAGCTTGACGGTGCTCACGACAGTCGTGAATACGAATTACTCGGATCATGTTTCGGTTGACGCTGGGACGAAAGCGTTCTCGTCCGACTCGGTCGACAAACCGGAAAGCAAAGGGTGGAGTGGGCTGGCGTATCGCAGGTTGGGGGACGAATTTGGCGCATTGACGGCGAGCGACGGCGGCAAGCTGCCGCGCTTGGGAGATCGACTCGAATTCATCGTGCCGCACTGCGACCCCACGGTGAATCTTTACGATCGGATTTATGCCATGCGCGGAGATTTCGTGGAAGCGATCTGGCCGATTGCCGCGCGCAAAGAATTTGGCAATGGCGTGTAACGGAAAGACGCCCCCGGCGGCGCCAAGCCTGGTACTGCTTTAAGGCAAAGACGCCAAGTTACAAAGTCGCCAAGCCAAACTTGATTTAATTAACGGACCGAGAAAGCAAGTTCAGTTGCGGGCGCACCCATTGGCAATCCGATACTCTAACCATTGCGTCTTCGCGGCCTTGCGCCTTCGCGTTAAAACCCGAATTGGCTTAATCCAACTCCTTAATCCGCGCATTGCGTATTTGAACGTGCCCGCCGCCACGGCTCAATTCCTGAAAACCGATGTGACCGCGGCGCGGGCGATCTTTCAACGGTGACGTTTCCGTGCCGTCATGCCGTTTGGGTTTTCGGCTTTGCTCTTCCAGATCAACATCCAGAATGTGCTCGCCATTCAACACCACTTTGATGAGGGGACCTTGGCAGGCAATTTCGTATTTGTTCCATTCCGTCGGTTTGAAAACTTGCACCCGCGGGGCGACGGCTCGGTAGAGGCTGCCGGTCAACTCATCCGGTGGAACCTTCGTTTCACCGTAATAACGGGCATCGACCATTTGCAGTTCCAAACCGTCAAAGGCGGGATCGCCGCGCAACGGGAAACGCAAGCCGCAACCGCCATTGCCTTGCTCGCCCAACTTGAATTCGAACTCGAGGATAAAATCGCCGTATTCCTTCTCGCTGATCAGCCAAGTGCCGCGCGGGTCGCTGCCATGCAAGATACCGTTCTCGACTCTCCAAATGCCTCCGCCTGGATGCGGATCTTTGACATCCGCCCAGTTGCGCACGATCCAACCTTGCGGCGTGCCATCCCGGGGAAACAGATTCGTGAAGGATTTGTCATTCGGAAGGTTCCGGCACGCGGTGGCGAAGATGAACCAGACGAGGAAGAGGGGCGACGTTTTCATGGCCGACTATGCGATTTGCCCTGAAAAAAAATCAACCTGGAAACAAAGTGCGATGTCACCGCGTGCGCATCTCGAGCGCGGACGCCCCTCGTAGCGCAGAGTTTCACTCTGCTGTATCGCCGACTTGCAGTCGGCAGCGTGTTCGCGTGTTGCCGCGCGTTCGAGCTTGCGGAAGCTCTGCAGATTGAAAATCTGCGATACGGCAGAGTGCGACTCTGCGCCACGATGCCGCCGCTGCTTAAGACGGACGGATTTTGAACGGCACTGCCTCGATGTTCACCTCTTTCATCCCGCCATTGAGTCTGAATTGAACGCCTTCCTTGCGGACGGCTTCATCTAATTTCAAGCTGCGCGTGATCAAAGTCCGCAACGCAAGGGGCGAATCGGGAAATTCTCGGCGCCATGCGGCCTTACCAAAATGAGCCGCGTCGAAGTGGAGAAACCAGCCTACCTTTGTGGAGAGGGGTGAGAAAGATCGGCTCCTCACGAGCCTCACGAGTGGCAACCTTGACGCAAGCATCGCTTGCTGTACGCTCGCTTCATGCACGCAACCGTTTATGGCAGAGGACAAATGGTCATACCTGCCGAAGCTCGGAAACAAGCAGGAATTGGCCAAGGCGACGTCGTGGACGTCCGAGCCGAAGGCGACGGGCGGATCGTTCCGGTACGGATGAAGCGCTCAAGCCGTCCGGCTCCACGCAAGGCGAAGATCACCTATCGAAAAGGTAACCACGCCATTGGTTCGACCGGTCGGCCAATTACAAGCAGGCAAGTTCGCGAACTGCTCCAAGACCTGTCAAATATCTTTTAGACGTTAATCTTCTTGTGGCTGCGATTTGGAGCACTCATGCAAACCACGCCGAAGCGGACGCTTGGTTGAGAGGCAAGGAAGTCACTGCTTGTCCAATTACCAAGTTAGGCTTTCTGCGGGTGAGCACACATCCGAAAGCACTGAATTCCGATATGGGAAGTGCGCGAGAGCTTTTAAAGGACTTTCTTTCCAAACACGCGGCTGCGTCTTTTCCAGCCGATTTGCCTGCCCTCAAGTCGCATCCAACCAAAAGCGATGCCGTCACCGAAACTTATTTGGCCGACTTGGCCTCATCCAAAGGCTTCAAACTCGCGCACTCGATCAAGCAATCAACCATCCTGCCGTAGAAATCATCGCTTGAGCACTTTATTTCATCCTCGCGGAGAACTCGAATTACCAGCATGCTCTGTGGCCGCACTGGCCTTGCTGTCGAAAGCCCTAACCTCGCAACTCCTCGCTCTGGCGGTGATAGCAGCGATATATATAAGTCTCGGCCCGCCGTTAACTGCTGCCCCTGCCGACGCCGACTGGGCAGCCTATCTCGGTGATAAAGAGCGAAGCCATTATTCGTCCCTTCAGCAGATCAACCGAACCAACGTCGCTCAACTAAAAGTCGCCTGGACCTACGACACGGGCGACAAAGGCGAGTACCAAGCCAACAATCTGATTATCGCCGGCGTGCTTTACACCGCGTCGCCCACACGCAAGGTCATCGCGCTGGATGCCACTACTGGTCGTGAAATCTGGAAATGGGATCCTCGATTCGAACGGCCCCGATCCGCAGGCGGACGGCAGCGCGGCCTAGTGTTTTGGCAAAATGAAACCGGCGGCGAACAACGACTCTTCACCGGAGCCGGCAATCATCTTTACGCGTTGGACCCGAAATCGGGCGAAGTGATTCGGACTTTTGGTGAGAACGGTTCGATTCATCTTGGCTCCGGATTGGATGTGGAAGGGACGCCGAATATCGGCCTTAACACGCCGGGCGTGACTTACAAGGACTTGTTGATTATCGGCGGCGTCGGCGGGCCAGGCGCGGTCCGCGCGTTCGATGTCCGAACGGGGCAGCGGCGCTGGATCTTTCATTTGATTCCGCGACCCGGCGAATTCGGTCATGAGACCTGGCCTCCGGAAGCGTACAAGACAGCGACAGGCGTTATGCCTTGGCCCGGCCAATCGCTCGACGAAAAGCGCGGCATTGTTTACGTCGCCACAAAAACAGCCGAGCCTGATTTCTATGGCGGCAATCGTCATGGAATGAATTTGTTCGCGAACAGTCTGGTCGCACTCGACGCTTCGACGGGCAAACGTCTGTGGCATTTCCAGATCGTCCATCATGATTTGCTGGATAAGGACCTGCCCTGCCCTCCGCTTCTGTTGACGGTGACCCACAATGGCAAAAAAATCGACGCTGTGGCTCAGGGCACGAAGCACGGTTTGTTGTTTGTGTTTGACCGCGTGACCGGCGAACCGCTCTGGCCGATCGAGGAGAAGCCGGCGCCGCAATCTGAACTTCGCGGGGAGCAAGCCTGGCCAACTCAACCGTTTCCCACAAAGCCCGCGCCGCTCATGCGCCAGCGATACACAGAGGCAGATGCTTCCAACGTTTCGCCTGAAGCTTACACGAACACGCTCTCACGAATCCGTGCGTCGCCGAACTTCGGACCGTTTCCAGCTCCGAGCATCAAGGAGACCATCATGTTCCCGGGGTTCGACGGTGGCATGGAATGGGGCGGTGGAGCGGCTGATCCGGATGGAATTTACTACGTCAACGTCAACGAGATGCCTTGGCTGATGCAAATGATCGAAACGCGCCGAGCCGATGGGACGTCCGTTCCGCGCGGGGAGCGCGATTACATGGCCTTTTGCGCGCCGTGCCATGGGCTGGATCGTGCGGGCAACGCACTCGGCGGATTTCCCTCTTTGATCGATGTCTTAAACCGAAAGACGCGCGAACAAATCGTGCTCACGACCAAGCAAGGCGCCGGGCGTATGCCTGCCTTCGACCAACTCTCCGACGAACAGCGCAACAGCATTCTCGATTATGTGCTCGCCACGAACCAACCTCCGGCCGCGCGTCGGGAAAGCGAAACAGCTGGTTCACCATCCAATGATTCCAGGAACAATGCCCCACCGTATGCCTTCACCGGATTCCGTCGCTGGCTGGATGCGGAAGGTTATCCTGCCATCAAGCCGCCTTGGGGGACCTTGAACGCCGTGGACCTGAACACCGGCGAAATCAAATGGAAAGTTCCGCTCGGCGAATACGCGAAGTTGAAAGCCCGTGGCATCCCAACCACCGGCACCGAAAACTACGGCGGTCCTGTCGTGACCGCGGGTGGTTTGATCTTCATCGGCGCGACTGCCGACGAAACCTTCCGCGCGTTTGATGCGAAGACAGGCAAGACACTCTGGCAAGCCGAACTTCCCTTCGGCGGCAATGCCACGCCGAGCACTTACATGGTCAACGACCGCCAATTCGTCGTGATCTCGGCCGGTGGAGGCAAATCCGGGCGTCCGGCTGGTGGCAGCCTCGTCGCCTTCGCGCTGCCGGAGTAACTGGTTTGTCGTGTGATTGCCCGACTCGTTGCCGCCCATCAGCATCCGGCGCCAACGTGATGGAGGACGTCAAGAAATATCCACTGGCGGTCCTGCTCGACAAGAGCCGCTTCGATTTCAGTCAAGCTCGAACCAACGGAGCTGACATGCGGTGTTCAGGAAAGAAAACGGCTTCGTCGGTGTTTGGCGCCTCGATGAAGAAGGAAACACCAAGCGTTGCAATCCGCCGGCCCTTGGAACAAAGGCAACCATGATCTCGGCATCGGCAACCAAGGTTGGGTTACCGCGAATGGTGATTTAAACGACCAGGTAACAACTGAGTCTAACTCAGCAAATGAACGGAAAGATTTAAGATGTCCTTCCAAGCATGGGCAACGCACTGCCTACGCCAGGTCAGAGGAGTAAACCCATTCGCGGGCGACTGCCTGCCGGCGGGAAGGTTTCATACGAGGATCTGCGCAGTCGTTATGTGCCCGCGCTCGAACCACTGATTGATCACATGATCAGCGATACAGTCGCACCAACATCTCAAGCGCTTTACCGGATGCTTACGGGTCGCGACGCAATCCTGAAACAGCAGAAAGCCGATTTTGAAACACTGACGGATATCGCGCTTGCCGGACGCGCTGAAGGTCTCGGCCTTGGGAACCAGTTCAAGTCCGACGCTACGAACGATGCGCTCCGCGCGAACATCCGTTTATTCCTTGCCGGGGCCATGGAAGCCACGACTTCATTCGCGAGTTGGGCGATAGCGCATCTGTCGCGCGCACCGGAAATCCAAGAGCATATCTATGGGGAGGTAAAAGACATGAGCGTCTATGATCCCGACAATCTAGCCAGTGCGGTGACTCTCAATCGAGTGCTGGAAGAAACGTTGCGCCTGACGCCGGCACTCTATTTTCTCCCGCGCCGGGCCACGGTGGATACTTGGATTGAGACTGCCGGTCACCGGAAAGTGTTTATCCCGAAAGACACCTGCATTCGCCTCGATGTGTGGAATGCGAACCGATGTGAAGACTTCTGGGGAGAGGCAGTAACTGGATACCCGGCCACGGCGTTTGCCCCAGACCGATGGGAGCTTCTTGCCAAGAAAGGAATCACCTCCAGAGACCTGCTGCACTTCGGATTCGGTCACGGTCCGCGTTTTTGTCCGGGCAGATTTCTTGGCTTGCTGGAGGTCGGTCTCGCCGTTGGAGCGGTCGTCAGAATGTTCAAGTTCACGGCGGTCACGGAAATCACGAAGCCGAGGGCAGGTGTCTCAACAAAACCGGCCGACGGAGTGTTGGTGAACCTGGAACTTAGAACGTGAAGGCGTCGTCTTCGGATTCGATCATGACGGCCGCTCGATCTTCCGCACGACGGTCGAGTTCTATCGCTCGGCTGGTCTCGATTCCGCCAG
>Ga0194110_10002571_pt1 | contig 22957 bp, 13 predicted proteins | sample TA2Kig1200mmetaG_FD_146192 | JGI IMG/M metagenome (GOLD analysis project Ga0194110, IMG submission 146192) | Freshwater microbial communities from Lake Tanganyika, Tanzania - TA2015032 Kigoma Deep Cast 1200m | ecosystem: Environmental > Aquatic > Freshwater > Lake | place: Tanzania: Lake...
GATACCGCCGCGGAAAAGCTCGTAGCTGCGCAGGGCCTGCAGCCAGTCCGCAAAGACCGGGCTGATGTCCAGGTAAACCTCCGGCTGGAAGCCAAAGGGGTCTTCCCAGTTCTCGGCGTAGTAGAGGTGACGCACGCTGTGCGGCGGGTCGGCGCGCCCAAAGCCCCGGATGGCGGCGTAGAACACCGCGTCCTGGACGATGAGGTGGGTGTTGGCGTGATCCTTGTGCATGGACTCTCGCCAGTGGGTAATGACGACGTCGGGGCGAACGGAGCGTATGACGTCGGCGACAGCGAATTTGACCTCCTCGCTGGGGCACAGCTCGCCATCGCCATAAGGCAGGAAGCGCACGTCCGCGCCCAGGGCGGCGGCGCAGGCGCGGGCCTCGGCCTCCTTCTGGCGCGAGTAGGTCTCCTCATCCAGCGTGGGATGGCCCTTGCCGCCCAGGGTGAGGTGCAGCAGCGTGGCCTGATGCCCCTGGCGGGTGTGCAGGAGCACGGCGCCGCCAGCCATGACCTCGGCGTCCGCGGCGTGCGCCCCGATGACCAGGAGGTGGAGGGAAGGTGTATGCATGGGCTCCTTAGTGCCAGTCCGATAGAACAGAGCGGCGTATCGAGACCAGATAGGACATCTTTACAGCGTCGCTTGCCTGGTCCCGATACGCCTGCAGTGATTCTGTCAGCGTTTGCTAACCCTTGACTTGGAAGTGAATTATCCTGGGTGTTTGTCTCTATACGTGCTGTTCACCATACTCCCAGTTATTCTCTTCCTGCCTGACTATTTCATACTCACCAATTGCGAATTGGATACCTCCAGCTACCGCTATCATCAGGAGTCCCAAAAGCGCCACCCAGATGCCGCTGCCCGTGCGAGAGCCCGTCAAGAGACAGACTAAGGCTAGACCGAAATCGTCTCGCAAGCCAAAGGTATCCACTGTGGGCACATACCAAAGCACCAACAGAAATACCAGCAGAGCACCAACACTGTAGAGAAGAGTCCCGATTCTTGACACACGACCCAATCTGGAAATCAGGGTAAACAACGCCCAGATTACGGTAGCAGCAGCCAGAATCATGGCCAGAAGCAGGCTCCAGCGCAGGAACACGTTCACCCTAGGCACCTCGTGCCAGAGGGCCCATCCCGAAAGTCGCTGCCTCTCTCGTGCCAAAGTGAACACCTTCTGAAGTTCAGGATTCGTGAAGAGGTGACGCACATCCTCTAACGTCGCCAGCCGCTGGATTCCCAATAGTTGGCGTAACTGGGGTACTTGCTCCAGAAGATCACGGATACGGGCATCTGATAAGAACTGTGCGATCTGTTGATCCGAAGCCTTTGCGTCCAGGAAATTGACCCAGGGGAGCAGAAAAATGCTTACTATGATCACGCCTGCCCCAGCTACTGTAATTATCTTCAAGATCATGTGCGCTGACTCTTGCCTCCTCGACTATTAGTGATGGCATGTCTGGTAGCAAAACCTTAGGCCCGATTCCTTCTCAGTAGCCCTGTTCATCAGAACGGGACGACTCAGACGCACTGATCACTTCTGCCAGCCCCCCAACTCCAATGAGAAGCAATCCCAGCCAAGCTAGCCACACGGAAGAACTCATTCGCGCGCCGCTGATCACGGTAAGAAACCTGAGAGGCAAATTGCCGGCAGTACCAAATGCATCTATGGTCGGCATCTGCAATAGCAAGAGCAGAGCTGTCAGTAAGGCAACGATAGCCTGCCCTATGCCAAATATACGTCTAGCTGCTACACGATTGACAAAGAGGGTGAACGCGAGCCACAGCAGGCTTAGTCCGCCAGCTATAGGGACCATGATCAAGGTTAATCTGGTAAGCCAGTTAGAGGTGGGAATGACTACGACAAGCAACCAGCCAGGAATACCGCCGATAGATTCCAGCAGCGACAATATGGTGGCTACTCCCGTCTGGCCAAGGAGCCTTAGTAGAAGAGCTAGAACTTCTGAAACGTAATCGCCCAGGATTTCCGGCTCAACATTGACCAGATAGCTTACTGGAGAGAACTTAACCCAAGGGAGAAAGACAAAACTGCCCAGCGAAAGGGTAATCCCCGCAATAGTAGGTAGTCGGGCACCCATACCGCTGGGCTCACGATAGGCCAGATTAAGCGAGTACGTCACCAAAGCTATCGCTAATAGGATAAAGGCGAAGAAGAAGCACATCTTTACATCCTGATTCGCAGCATAAAGGTAAGCAGAATACAGCCCATTAGAGTTAAGAGAAGTAGTACGGCAACTGTAAACCAGATGCGACCACTAGAGCCTGCCAGAAGTCGCTTGGCTGGATTCGCTGACCCCTTTGTAGTGAATGGGAACAATCTCTTCGTGAGCTGAGCAACGGGCGAACGGAGGTTATACCAGTGCAATCGCCAGGCTGCTATCTGCCCTCTGTGCGCCATCCGGTGATGACTGGGACACAGGGCGATGAGGTTGCCCGCACTATTGTGCGTTCTATCGCCATCAATGTGATGAATGTCAACATTTGCTGGAAAAGGGCAAGATGGGACCTGGCATCTATTTCCAGCCCGACGGCGCACATGCTTCTCTAACTCTGCTACCAGGGGAAGACGCTCTCGCTGGTCTTCAGCAGGTTCTCTGGACTGTGCCCTATTGGTACGGGCCATAATTGTCTCCGACCTTTGCTCCACTGAAATGCCCGTACAACCATGCTCCCAAGGCGCCACACGTAACTTGGATTGCCAGATCAACAGGGCCGCAGAGTACCCAGGTGGCCAATCCCAGAAACCCAATACCGAAGGTTACTAGACCAAGGATAAAACCGAAGACCAGGTAAAATAAGGCCGGCAGAACCCAGGCGACCAAGCCGGCAATAGCACCTACTCTTGGCAGAGCGGCGGCTTGGTAGCCAGAGTTTAGAGCAAAGTAGCTGGCCAGAGCTCCATTACCCACGTAGAGTAGCAGTTGCACTGGGTAGCAGAATACCACCGACGTACCGCCAGTGAACGAATTCAGCACGGCAATGCCGATGAGGAACGCCCACAGGATCACCGCGGAACGGATTCCGGGGTGAAGCCTGCCCAAAAGGCCCATGGCGCTACCGATGAAGTCGTTGTCCTCATTCCCCTCGTAAGGGTCGCTCATCTCTGCCTCCCTATCTGACCAGCAACAGGAGTGCCCGTCGCTGCTGGTTCTTTTACGACAAACCGTACCTCCATGAAGCCTGCTTGCATAGCATCATCTACCTCTTTCCTGCGCGCACGAGACTTTGTCCAAGTGTAATAAACGATACCAGCGAACGCCGAGGTGGCCAGCGCCAGTATGAGCACCGTCGCCTGCAATGCTCCCTTAGCCAGTACCTCTTGAACTGTAAGTCCCGCGAAGAAGGTACATGCACTTAAGTAGGCTCCCAATTCCTTTTCAGCCTCGTTCCAATTCTGGACGATGTGGAGAGGCACATACTTGATGTGACTCTTCGCGATCAATGTCTCTGTGACGCGCTCGGTAGATTCTTGGAAGAGGCCCGTGCGCTCCATTTCTTCGCGAACGCTTTCTTGGATTATCTTCTGCTCCTTCGCAGATATATGTCCACGCTCTTCCCGCTGTTTGTTCAGATCGGCGATTCGTTCTTCCACCAGACGCTCGATCAGAACCTCGGTAAATGCTGGCTGGGCGATGAGACACTCATGATGGCATATTGTACACTCGAAGCTTGTCTGATTAGGTCTGGGCGCTGCTGGCGTTTTACACTTAGGGCAGATGACCGTCGGCATTTGCTCGGATGGCATGTATCCCCTCCTACAGGTTATTCGCTGCCCGCATAGTTTGGTTCCCAGCCCCACGGCTGGCATTTGTAGGTACGTCGCCAGAGCTTCCACAAGGGGTTGTCATCCCAAAGCGGATTCTCATGGCGACATCCCTGTAACATCCGGCTCAGCATGATGTCATAGTCCAGGTCAGCCATAGCAGAGATCGTCCGCAACGGGTCATAATGCACGCACCGAAACTCGAAGGTGGAGTCCTCGGTATCCAGAATGCCATAGTCGGCATGTGGGTCGAGGTAACAATTGCGCGGCTGACCTACACTGCCAGGATTAACCAGGACACAGGCGCACTGGGCATCCAGGGGTTGTGGCTGACGATACCGGATGGGTCGCAGTTCAGCCAGATTGTCCCTGGAACACACCGCCAGACACGGAACATGGGTGTGGCCGTAGATGAGCACCGCCGGCCGGTCGCCCTGGCGTCGTTCCCACAGCTGCTCAAATTGGTCTCTAAACTTGGAGCGTTCTTTCCACTCCGCCCACGAACATATTTCCCAGGGGAAGAGGTAGCTATCGCTAGAGTTGCCAGCATTTAACCCGTGGTCCCCCAGTGCCCCATGAACCAGCCAACAGTCAGTGCTACTGGTGCTAATCTGTTGGGGAGCAGACTGCTCCAGCGTCCAATGCTCCTGGCACCAGGCCCACAGTTGTGGATTACCCTCGGCGGGCTTGTGCGCTTGGAGTTGCTGCCGGTGATCTTCCCAGGTGGCCTGATCCGCCCGCGTGGCTCGATCCGTGCCACTGGAGCCAGGCCACATGTACCTACCCATCACATAAAGATCGTGATTGCCTGCCAACCAGTGTTTGATGTTCAGTTGGTGTAGTCGTTCTAGCGTCTCCGCAGGCATTGGGCCACGGCCGACCACATCACCAATAATACACCATTGGTCTATACGGCTCTCACGGTTTTGGGCGTCTCCCAACACTGCCTCGAGGGCATCTATATTGGCGTGAATATCGGCCAGAACACCGATCCGCATCAGGTTATCTCCTGCTTTTTTTATCGACGTGGGCTTGGCGAGTTTCGTATTCTTTTTTGTAGTGAACCACCCCTGGATCGTCAGCGGCAATGTCTTCTGCTCCTTCGTCTCTATCGGGGTCTTCTCTCCTGAGTAGCAATTCAGCAAACCACTGCTGATTCTTAGAGTTAGGAGGCCAATGGTGATTGACGTGCGAAGACATCTTCTGGCAGAGTTCCTCCAACTGCCTTCTTCTACTCTCACACATGTCCAGTAGGGTTTCTCCTGCCGGTTGCCCAGGGTGGGCTGGGCCCAACTTTTGCTTAACCGTTTCTATTTCCTGGCGCAAGTGATTTCGCCAGATGATGGGCACGTCTAAGAAGCCAGCGCTAACAAAATGATCCCGCAAAGCCTGCAGCCTGCCAGTTGGGTCAGCGTCGACCAGATCGTCACCTGTCCGGTGCGCTGCACCCAAGGCACCTGTACAGAGGGGTGGGCCTGGCACCGTACGAAGCTGCACGCCTAGCCGTTCCACAGCCCTAGGGATTGTATCAGTGCAGAGCGCTTCCGCCTTGGTCAGCCCGCCAGATCCAGGCTTCAGATAGACCAATGCCCTCTCCAGGTGGGTGCGTAATTCTTCCAGAATCTGGAGTGTTTCCTCGTTCCACTTCTGCCAATCCAGCAAATCCTGGTAGCGTTTTTCCAAGATCTTGCCGGCATCCGCGATAGATTTCACCTCGTCAACCGTCCCTGCAATCCAAGCTCCATTCGAGTCCTGCTTTGGCTGACCATAGATGTCCCGCACTCGGAAGAAACTCTCCAGCTTGACCGAGGACAAGTCATCATGTAAGAGGTGGAGGTTGTCAGCGATTCTTTTCTGATAATTATCAAATTTCTGACTGAGCTCAGCAAGGGACTGGCGGGCTGCTTGGAAATCCTCTTCGCTATCGTAATCTGAACTATGGAAATGCGATTGAAATTCCTCCAACGTCTGGCCTATCTCTCTGGCGGCGGTTTCCATTTCATTGGCTAAATATCGCAAGCCTTTTTCCTCCGGTAATTCGTTTGACTGATCCAGGAGTTCTTTTACCTCTTTAAGCTCCTTTTGCGGAGTCTTGCTCGAATCCGTGTTCCAGCGCCAATTGCCTTTCAGCAGCCGCTGGAGTTTATCACGAACGGCGGTCACTTCCTGGTACGCCCGACGCCAAGTTGCTAGCTTTTCCTGCAGGAAGCCCTGCAGGGCTTTGAGGTCATCATTGGTATTTATGAACGATTTGCTGGCAGACCGTCTCTTACCTATTACCTTCTTGTCACAGGTTTCACTGATCTGTGCCAGATAGCCCAGATACTTTTGCAACTTCTCCCCTTGCTGGATGGCCTCTGCCAGATCATCTGGTGTTTCCTGCAACAGGCTTTTGATCTCTGTGCACAGGGTTTTGCGTCCTGCTTCCAGCTTCTCCTCCAGACGTTCCCAGAGCGTCTGGAGCCGGTGATCACCTGACGCTCTATCACCGGTCGGCGTTGTCATGAGCGACAAAACCTCGGTGTCTAGCAACTTCCCCGCCTGCCTCAGCTTCTCTGCTAGCTTAAATACCTCCAACCCTGTGGCCGTACCTACCTTGGTCAACACCTCTTCGTACAGTCCCTCACCCGCATCGTCCTTCCAAAGCCTGTTTATGCGTGTGGTTACCTGCTGCAGGGCAGTGCTGAACTCTGGCACCAGTTTCTGAAGATGGGCTAGCCCAACGTTGAGAGTGTCTTCGGCCAACTCTAGATCGCCGGTATGGTACAGGCGATAAGCCTTGATCCAGTAGCGTAGGGCCCTGGCCAGATCCTGGGCAGCCCGTCCGCCCTTTTGGAGTTCGTTGACCACTTGCTCGGCCAATTGTTGTCCATCTTGTTTTTGCCCATCTTGCTCGGCCAATTGTTGCCCATATTGCTCAAGGTAGCGGAGTACCCGCACAATGCCAATAATCGGATTATCCTTGAGGTAGGGGGCGCTGGCTTGTACCTCGACTAACCTGGCGATTGCCTCCTGCGCAGGTTCATTCAAAGCCAGATAGCCCAAGGCCACCATGCGCAACCGTTCAGCCGCGCGCTGGATTTCGCCGGCCTCGCCAAGACCGTGTTTTGTCAGTTCATCCAAGTGTTCCAGAAGCTCGCGCCATTCATCTGGGGGCTTCTGCAGACGAGCAATCACATCTTCCTTGACAGCAGCATCCAGGTTCGCGCCGAGTATGTCCTCCACCTCAGCTTTATGCCAGATGCGACGCGCTCGATTGACGGTCAACCAATCCCCGTCTTCTAGCAGCGCAGCGTGGTCTTCTAGTTCCTGGATGTACTTATCAGCCTGGCGCAGCTCAGATAACGTGCCTGGCTTTGTCTCTTGCGCCTTGATGAACGGCATCCGCGCATCATGCATCTTTTGCTGCAGGTCCCCCTGTAGCCAGCGCAGGCCTTTGCTCAGTTCTGCCTTCCCTTGAACTTGGTTGGGGTACTCATTGTCCAGCTTGGCCCATGCCTCGGCATATCTGCCGGCCCTTTGCAACCCATTCACTTCTGCTTGCCAAGCCTGCAATTGGCTTGAAATGATGCGGAGGTCCCGCACATCTATGGGAATCTGCTTATCTTCAGCAGCCGCGTTAGAGGCAGCCACGTGCAGCTCGCGCTCTACCTCAGCAGGCCATTGCTCCGGCTTTGCCAAGAGCGCACTGTCACTCAACTTCTGGCGCGCGCGGGCCAGCGCCGCATAAGCTGTATGGCGACTGAGCAGATGTTGGGCATCTTGGTACAGACTGCTGCCAGTGCTGATACCTCCCAGCAGCCTGGCAATGCTGGCATCGGTTGGGTCCTGGTTAAAGCGTCTCAAGGCTTCATCATAGACGGCTTGGTCGCCAGACTGGCGAGCTACCTCACTGAGAAAGCCAGCCCATTCATCGGAATAGACCATCCGCTCTTGTTCGCTGAACTTGCCTTTGAGGTCCTCAAGCGCCTTCTCGTCCAGCCGCCCGTGCCGGGTTTGGTCTTTCGCCTGCCTCAGTCGGCGCTCGAACAAAAGCCAATCGCTTTGCTCATCGCTCACCTTGCGTTCTTGTGTAGCCAGCACCTTCTGCAACACGGAAATGGGCAATTGTGCGGCTGCATCCTGTTCTTGGGGACTAAGCTTCTGCAGCCACTCACTCAAATCAAGGCCCAGCTCTTTCAAGTCGCGAACGGCACGGGCAGGCAGCGTGGCAAGCTGATGCTGTGCCTCATCTAGTGGGGTTAACGCCTCCATGTACTGTCGCTGGCGTAACTGCAAGTCCGATCTGTTAACAGCCGTCCGCACCGCCATCTGCAACTGACTCCACAACATGCGCAGCCAGTGCTCTTTCTGAGCTTGCAGGCCAGGCAGCATGGGAAAAAGATCCTGAGCTCGCCACAGCCCGTTAAGCGCGATCAGAGGGTCCTTGGTCTGAAGTGTCTCATCAAACACCTTTTGCGCTTTGTCCCGCTCTTGCTCTCGCTGACTAATGTCCCGTAGCACAGATTGTACCTGGTCGGCAGCCGCTTTGGCCTCTAGCTCAGCCTTAATATGCGGGCTTTCGGCAAAGACCAGCGCTGTTTTACACCGTTCTCGGGCTACGTCCAGTAGATCTTCTTTTAGACGCTCCTTTGCCTCTGTACAAAGCCGTTTGGACGCGACTAGACACTCAGTCAGCAGGTCTGCTCTGAGCGCAGCAATAACCTCTGTGGTCCTGGCCCATGGCTTTCCATCCTCATCACGTTTCGCGATCAGAACCCCAGGCGCCATCCTCTGGTCTATCGGGACAAGGGACGCACCGGCTCGAAACAAAGGGTCAAGCTTTTCCAGTTGCCCTTCTATCTCCTCCCGTCTATTCTGTGATGTTACCGTCAGCCACTCCCCCAGTTGCACAGATAAGATTTGTCTGTCCTTCTCTGCGTCGTCACGCAAAGTCTCGACCTGTTCCCTTAAGAGAGCCACCAGAGCAGGGGAGGCGCCCGCAAAGAGCGGACTATTAACTTGGCCCAATAGGTTTTCGGCCTGTTGCTTACATGTGCGCAGTTGGTCCGAGTCCAGGACCCTTGGGGGCACTGGCTCCTTGGCTGTGCGCTCTTGTTCGGTCCGCACGACTTGACGCAATGGCCTGGTCTCGTCTAGTATTTTCCGGATCGCTTTCAGGGCAACCAATTCTTGCGAAGCCTTCTGGGCTTCAGGGGACTGGGGCGAAAGAGCCTGGACGCTATCGATGCGCCGCTGTACACGACTAATGTAACTGGGGAGTTGTTCCAGGCTCTGGGGTTCGTCATCCAACGCCTGGCGCAACTCGCCCAGCAGCGTCCGCAACGTTTCTTGGTCCAAAGTAGGCGGCACTGGCTGAGGCGTAGGCGGTTGCGGCGTGACCTCCGCCTTCGGCGGCACGGATGTGGGCGGTTCCTGGGCTGGTGGCGGTGTTCTTTCCGCAGCCGGCGCGGGGGCCAGCTCCGGCGCTGGCAGACCGGCAGCGGAGAGCAGTACTTCACCTACCAGTTGTTCGCCAACCAAGGTTTTTACTTGCTCGACCAGGCTATCCAGGTCCGTATCAGCCTTGCGCTCGCGGATCAATCGCATGGCTTTGAAAGCGTTATCCGAAGCCGTCAAATCGTCTGCCGCGAGAGCCGCCTTCACTTCTTGGGAGAGTATGGAGTACAAAGCTTGGATTATCTCTTCAGTCCACACGCAAACCTCCGCCTGCAAGTTACTGCAGTACCTGTATTAGCATAGGATTGATAGTTGAAGGCAATTTAACATATTTGGCCATCACCCAACCAGCCAGATTTCCCCCTTCCTGGCGAATATGGAAGGCCGTCCCGTCTGCATTGCGGCCCGTAATGGCAAAAGCTCCAAAGTGGATCAGAATTCCACTTTGGGTTCCCTGCTCATGTAATGCCCCGTCAAGCGTCGTATACACCCCAACGGAGTCTGTGAGCCCGGACACGGGCACAGCCCCCTGGACTTCCGTAAGAGGTTGCACACCAGTCGTTGTGGTAACTGCTGGTGTGAAAGTCGCCGTTATGGTAGATGTCCCTGTCTCCATCACAGTGGGCGTAGCAGCAATTGCTGTCTGCGTAGCTGCTAAAGAGGTCTGCATCGCCTGAACTGCCGTCAGAGTTGCTGCCATCTGAGTCTGCGTAGCTGCTAAAGAGGTCTGCGTCGCCTGAACTGCCGTCAGGGTTGTTGCCACCTGAGTCTGCGTAATCTGAACCATTGCCTTCGCAGTGGCTATGGAGGTCTGCGCCGCCTGGATTGCCGCCAGCGTGGCATTAGGCGTCAGGTCAGGCCCGCCGGTAGGGGTTGCCAAACCTATGCGCGTGGCCGTCGCGGTTGACGACTGGGCGAAGGGGAACGGCACGCCCGAGGACCACAGCGCCAGAAATAGGACTGTGCTAATGGCTCCCAAGGCTGTCGCCAGTTGCCATGTCCAAGACCTGGGACCTCGTGCCGGTACCCTTATATCCTTCAATGCGTTCTCAACAGCGTTTCTAGTGGCTGCTTCTAGTTGGGGAGCAAGAAAGGCAACAACTTCGGCTGAATTAAGCGCCACACTAGGCTGGGGAACCGGCGATGGGATGTCCCTAATCGCATCCTGGACAGCCGTTCTGGCGGTCTCCTCTATTCTAGGCGCGATGTCCTTAGCGGCATCTGCGATAGCCGACTTGGCAGCCTTCTGCGTCTCAGGAAGTAGGTTGGCGACAACCTCACAACGAATGGCCTCGACAACAACCTGGTTTAGGTTCTGGGGCTTGCCCGCAGGCGGCACCGAATCGGGCAGGACAAACTGCCGAAGGCTTGTCAGATCTGCAGCCAGATTGTTAACCCTCTCTGTGAACTGATTTTCCTTCTGCTGCAATTGACCCTCAAGTGTCGCTCGCGTCTTCTGTTCGCTCTGCAACTGTTCCTGCAATAACTCTTCCTCATGCTTGTGCTGTGTCAACTCTTCATTCCAAGTCTCCACCACGAGTTCGCTGCGCGCTTGCTCTAGCGTGTGCCCGTCGAGCCATGCCCTCAATTGCTCAACAGTCTTCACGGCCGCGAGTCCAAGAATTGCCTGAGATGGAGCCTCTAGGACCGAGTTAGCAGGCACGGCTCCGGTTGCCTGCTCTAGCCGCCGCGTCACTTCATAGAGGCGCATAACCTCATCTACCTGCTCTAGGGCCTCTTTGCGGTGACCCTGCCCCTTGGCTCTCAGGAATCGATCACAGGCTTCTCGCAGCCAGCCGTTCAGGCGCGCCGATAGCTCTGGATTCGCTTGCACTAAGATTCCGGCTGGTCGATTCACCAGGATGCTGCCCAATTTGACCAGCCATCCGTAATCATAAGTCTGGGGGGGTATGGTTTGCAGTGTTGCCTGTAACCTGGCTATTACTTCAGCATTACTGATCCGCTTCTCCAGGTCGCGCAACTCGCGTTCACGGCTTCGAGCCACCGGGTTCAAAACTAGTTCAAGTTCATACAGCTTGCGCGCAGCTTGCACTTGGCCCAGATCATAAGCATGGTCGTAATGCTTGGATATCTCGCGCTCCACCTGGAGGCGAATTCCTTCTTGTGCGCGACTCAGCACCTCCATGCTTTCACGGGCACTCTGCCAGTCTCCTACCGGCAGAGTTGCTTGCGCCCGCAGCCATGCCTCAGAGATCTCCAGCTTTCTGTGCAAATCTGCGAAGTGCGGGGATGAGCCTACGTGATGCACAGCAACACGCAGCACCTCCCCTGCTAAATCCGGTTGTCCATTGCGTAGGAATTCGTCGCTTTTGTCCAGGGCAAACTGCGTCAGGTCAGGGTGCCCGGGATTGGCCGCGAACATGTTCTGCAACTCACTTAGCGCCTCCGCCAGGGGCAGATTGGCAAATCGCTGTGTGGATAGTTCGTACAGGGACTCGGCGGACGGAGTGGAGAGTCTGGCATTGGCTTGTTCGCGCCAGAACTCCCAGTTAGGCCACTGATGCAGAAGAAGCGGCAGATAGGGGTGTGACTTGTTCGCATTCTTCAGGCGAACCACCTCATCTAGTTTTGCCCGCAGCTTTTTCGCCGTCTCTCTTGACTGTTGATTACGCTCAAAAGCTAACCACAACTGCTCGGCCTCAGATAATAGCTTTCCAATCATGACATCGATCTGCAACGTGTTCATGGATTTGGCCCTCCTTCGTCTCTGGCTACCAAGTCAAAGGCGTGCATGGCTTCGGTCCAACGCTCGTCCTGCAGTGCCTTCATCGCCACCTGAAGCTGCTTGCTCTGCCACAGTCTCTGGCGTTCATCCCATGATAAGTTGCTCAGGCTGCGGGCCAGCGCCAGCCAGCGGTGTGCTTCCAAATCATCGGGCGCGTCAGCAACAGCTTGCTCGAAGGCCGCGACCGCTCCTGCTATGTCCCGAGCCTCCAGCAATTCAAGTGCCAATTCAAAGCTGGGCCGTCCCACCAGAGGGCCAATATCCTTCTCCAATTGATCCAAGCGTTCCGCTATTACATGCTGAAGCTCATAGTGCTCCTGCTTAAGATTCTGCCGGGCCAGTTGGATAACCGCCCGCGTCTCCATGGTCAGCTTGGCATCCTTGCATCGCACGGCCAGGGCCATCAATTCCCCGGCCGACAACTCGTGCCAACGAGATACTTCATTCAAAGCCGCACCTAGTGACCGAAGTTCAGAGAGAGCCACAAGGGAACCTCGCTTCTCTTCAAAATCGAATGCCTGTGCATACCGCCTCCTGAGATCCGGGTCCAACGCCCGCTCCAGCACGAGCCGCAGTACCTGTGATGTGCACTCGCTCCACGCTGGGCCGCCTTGTCGCGCCAGGCTCCGTGGAGACGCCCCACCCTCTGGAGCGCGCACAGCAGTACACAAATAGAAGAGATACGAAGATAGGCGGGCCAGGTCGCGCTGTACATACTCCCGCCCACGCCCTTGGGCCAGATCAACCTGGCCCAAGGGCGTGACCACGTTCCAGTCGATTATCTTGACCCGCCAGTGGTCACGGTCCCAACGCACATCTTGTAGTTGGAAATCCTGATAACCGCGGCCAGACTCGTGCAGCAACTGCAACACCCGGCACACTTGAGCGCCTATTTGGCACACCTCGCCGTCGCTCAGTCCCCGGCGCTCACGCAGTTTTTCCTCCACTTTAAGGCTTACCTCACGCAGCGAGTCGGCCAGGCTTAACTCCTGGTCAGTCAACGCCTGCAAATCGCTGACTAAAGCCCCGTCTTGTCCCAGCACGGCACGCAGATCACTGGCAACATTGACAAGCTGCTCTCGGTACGCTTCACCTGTTTCCCGCAGAAGCTTCACACACTCTATCAGGTCGTTGTGAGGCTGTACCCACTTGTCCACGCCTGCATGAGGCACGAATTCCATTGCCAGATAAGCTGGCGAAATACCTTTGGGGCTAACGTCATAGACTTCCGGGATAGCGTAGTAGCCATCCTTCAATCGCTCCTCTGCTTCCCGCAGCGTGCGCAACACCTGAATCTCATCTTCAAAGGCATCACGCCACTGCGCCTCGGTCTTGAGCTTCAGCGCCTTTAGGGCTACTGGTTTGCCTTGAACAGATCCTTGTTCATCCACCTCTTGTGCCAACCACACCACGCTGGTCGCACCACCTCCAAGGAAACGCTGGAGGAGATAACGCTTCTTGAGCCCTCTGGCATTGAACGCCTCAAACACTTGGCCAACCACCTGAGGGAACGAGCTTGTGGTTGCTTTCTCATTGTACGTCATGGGTGTTCTCTCCTGACAAGCTAAGCAAGCCATGAACCAGAAGATACCATTCCACATCCATGGGCAAGGGATTTTTCCCCCAGCGTGCGATCTTGTTCAAGGTCGCCCTCGTGCTATCAGAGCGATTCTTCAGAACATCCTCAACTAACCTCATGAGTTCCTCACGTTCGGAGCGTTGCAGATCTCCTTCCATGAACGCGTATAGTGCCGCAAGTGGATGCCCAACAGTCCAAGTGCATACAGCTTGAGGTTGGCCTGCCGCAGAGGACGGACGTAGTAATCTGTATGGCCCGGGGCCAAACTTCGGTTCCACCAACCCGCCCAACCAGGCATTTACGAACAATCCCACCAAATCTGGTCGTTGTAGAGCTGCCGTAGTACGCGGGCTGAGCCAGGTCAGAGATAGAGCCTCCCGTCGCTCCCACGGCACTGTTGTCAATGCCCGATCCTCAAGTTTCGCAGCAAGCTGCTCTGCCTCAAACACGTGCAGTGCTTGGGCCGCGACACGACGACGGCCATATAGCCTGTGCCAATCCTTCAAGCGACGGACAGCGGTGAGGGTTATAGGGTGAGTGATCTGCAACAGGAAACCGATTGTTGACGAAGAAGAGCTCACTTTAGATACTTCACCCTCGGATAACCATAGATAATCGCACCAAGCGCTATTTCCACTGGCTTGTATGGCCAGTCTCTTGGGGGAACAGTACTCCTGCGCAATAGCTGGGTCATAAGATAACATAAGGCTCCCTGTTGGCACCTTGTCGGTGTCAACAGGGATTGGCACTGAGGAGGGCCAATAGGTCTGCTCCCTGGTGAGGGCCGTTACTACCAGTTCCGCTCCCTCCCAAAGTCGCAACAAGCCAGCAGAGTCCTTAGCATGAGCATGGCGCCACCCAGGGGCATTAGCCTTCCAGCCAGGATACAGCGTATCCAAACGCAGCCGTAGGGACGTGCCTTCCAAAATCCAGGCCCAGCGCACATACTGGCGGATGCGCTGACGAATGTCAGTAGTACCACCAAGTAGAGACTTGTAGTGGCTGTTAGGGGTGTCCTTGCCTAAAGTGCTATACCATCCGGTCCGCGCTCGCGCTCTTTGCCACTGACCCTCAGCCGCATTAATGGCCGTCTGAGCGGTCTCACTGATCACACGAAGCTCGTTCAACCAGGTCCGTAACTCCTGTCGCGCCTGGGCTACCACTCGCAACAGAGATTCCTTCTGTCCTGATGGGGCACCAGATCGGGAAAGCACTTCTTCCACGCCAGCCAGCAGAGCATCGCAGGCTAGCAGACTATTGCCAGGAGCAGGACCATCGACCAGTCCTTGCAGATTTTGGCGTAGGGCTGAGGCCAGGGCCTGATCGGCCATTTCGGACGGCGGCCAACTTGCGCCACGGCCAGTATGACTGCTGGTCTGACCCAGGACTGCTAAAAAGGGGTGGCCTGCATTTCGTAGTACTTGTGCAGCGACGAGCGCATCCGGTTCTACCTGCGCCGGCCGCCAGGCCTGTATAGCGCCCCACTTGTGATCCAGAAGTGCGTCGCGCGTCAGCAAGGCACGCACAAGTGTCTGGAGTTCAAGCAAGGGAATATGGTGGGCACAAACGCCAAAAGCACCAATGGACGCTTGCGATTCCAGTTGGAGCATTTGAGCTTGGTGACGAAGACTATTGCGGAAGGTCTGCCACACTTCTGGCTGGGCCAGGGCCAGCAGAGCAAGAGCCATGTGGCCTACTACTGCTTCTGCCGCTTTGGGGCCATAAAAGTCAGCGGTCGCTTCACACAACATAACGATATTGGCGTCTTCATCGCCACGGGCCTGGTGTGCCCACAACTTGCGATTATCAGACTTTGCGCTGTACTCGTAGTTGCGGAGAAGGTCATGGCGTAACAAGCGCATCAATTCTCGCAACGTGGCGGCAGCCTCGGCTCGATGTGCATCGGCCCACTGATAGTTTGGAAGGGCCAGCATCCAACCAATGAACGGTGCATAGTTCTGCGCTTCGCCCACTAGCCGTACAATGTGAGCCAAGTCGAAGATAATACCGCTACCTACAGTATCGAAGGCGCTGCTCACCAGCCATACATCGGGCTCACGGCCATCCCCCAAATGTGCCTGCAACAGGGACCAAATATCGGAGTGCGCATATCCTAGGTCTTGGAATAATGCCAACCGTCCATCAACCCGCTTCCATTCGCCACCTGGCTTTGGCGGGTACCAGGGGTAACTGCTCGCGCCACGGATGTATGACACTTCTTTTCGTTCATTAGGTCTTAAAGATACGCCTGCGGACAGAGGCAGTTCAAAATCAGGCCTGGCCTCACCAGATAGTCGGACAACCAGGAGGTCAAGGGGGCGCCGCCCGTTGGTGGGATCAGGGGGAAGCCAGCTAGCCATAGTTTCAACAACTGCCTGGCCTACCGGGCCCAGGCCGATGACAACCACAGACGCCAGGTCTGGTGAGGTAGCAGTCCCTCCCGTCTGCAGCGATGGCAGCCGGCTGTAATCTGGCTCCCTGGAGAGCGCCGGTGCCAGGGGAACTGGAGTTGTCCCCGCTGGCACCGGCGTTTCTTGCTGAAGCAACGATGCTGGCTTTTCTCTATCCTTTTGATGGAACCAACCTACCATTCAGCGCTCCGGAAGTATCGAGCAGCATAATCAGCCAGATCGCGATATGCTGGATTGCGGAAGCTCTCTTTATCGGCATCTACATACCGCCCAGCCTTCTCCATCCACTGGCTGATTATTCCCCCCTCGGCCAGGGCGGCATCCACAGCCTTGCGCAAAGGACTAGGCTGTCCTGATTCCGCCTGGCGTTGGGTAAGCAGGGCCTGATTCAGATCCACCCATCTCAGGGCAGCTCCCTCGCGCCCGCGGGCGTGATTGCGGCCCACCAGCACGAAGGCTTCCATGGCCTCGAAGGGCCCCGTCTTCCAACGGTCTGGGTTGTTGGGCGTGAGCCAGAATTCGTAGTTCCAGGTTGGCACCTTCAGTTCCCAGTGATAGCGATCTGGGTACTCCTTGTCTGCCACCTCTTGGACCCAACCCAGGGCCCAGCACTGCAAGGTGGTTTGCAGCTCACGTTGCCTGCCAACTAGCGACACCACGCGCGGGTTGAGCACGCGGTGAGCGAGTCCCTCAGAGCGCCATTGGGTTTCCAGAACGATAGCTTCTTTCTCAGCCTTCTGGGTATACTGGCTTTGCAGAACTTGGATGAGCTCTTTGAGCCGTTCAGGAGAGGCACCATCGGCCTTCTGCAGTTCCTGCTCGTACGCGGCCCGGCATGCCAGCCAAGTATGGAAATCCTCCAGCATCAGACCAACCTGGGTTCTCACTGCTGTCAGGCGGTAGAGATCTTCCGAACCTAGCACCGCGATGGCATGATAGCTCTTGTCTGGCTCTTTGCCTCCGGCTAGCTTGAGACCGATCTGCTCTTCTAGTTTGCCGGCGTAGCCTTGAGGATCTTCTTCTTTGTACAGACTGACACCGAGGGCCTCCAGACCGGGCTGAGCTACATCGCGCAACCTAGTGAGCGGTTCCGTGGCCACGACCAGTTCATTGGCCAGCGCTTTCGGGTCACTGTAGGTTTCATGGTTCTGGCTCCATTTCAGCATGGTACTGATTTTCTCCACTTCCCCAAAGCGTTGTTCCAGTATCTGGCCAAGTATGGCCATGTTATGGCCTTCGATCTGACGCCGCCCCGTTGGGGTCATACCTTCACGAGCTACCGAGAGGGTGCCACCGGTTACGCCTTGAGGCTGCAGATCCAGCGAGAAGCGCAGACCAGTTCCCTGATCCTCAGCCTGCCACCGCACGCCTTCTAGAGCCCACTGAACATCTTCATCAGCGATCTGGCTTTCGCGGGTTGCGACCTGTACAAGTTCCTCTACCAACTCGCTGCGTTGATCCTCGCGGATCGTTGTCGTGGCGCGATCCAGTTGGGACTTCGCTGAGGTGAGCAGGCCATTGATGTCTAGAGCCTTGTCTCCCTCCAACAAGGTCACAGCCCATCGCTCCAACTCCCGGCGGGTCTCAAGGCAGTAGTCGTGCATCGCAAAGGCTGCCGACTTGATAGCGTTATGCATGGTCTCTTCGCGTACATAGTTGACCAAGTCAGCCCGGGCACTTAGATAGGACTTCTCAGCCAGTAGGGCCTTGCTGGACGGTTTCTGCTGGATACGATCAGCCAGACTAGGAGGCTCTCTACGCCGAACCTGCCATACAGATCTCGTGCTCTCGACCTTCTTCTCCAAATCGACGCGCGGTGCAAGTTGACCTCGGATCTTCTCCACTTCCTTGAGAAAGTCTGCAAAGTCCTCCAGGTGATTTTCTAGTGCGTTGAGGACCCCAATGGCATAGCCCAGGCGACCACGACCGTGCGCCTCCGACAGCAGGTCCAGCAACCGGACCCGCAGAACATTCTGGAAGACGCCAACTTGTGCCTCAGCGCAGCGTCGGGCCACGACGCCGAAAGTACCCCAGTCATCTTTTCCCTCGGCTCCCATGCCACCATGATGCTCGCGAATAAAGGCATCCGCATTGTCGGTTAGATCCACGTAGACAGCATTGCTTGCGGGATCGCGTGGCGGTTTAGAGGCGTCACAAGGCGGGAACCGCTTGGAGAAACTGGCCTCCAGTTCCCGCTCCACATCCTGGCGCAGGCTGTCAAAACGCGCCCCTACAGGTAGAGTGGTAAGCTGAGCCAGCCAGCTGTACACCTCACGTTCCCGCTGTCTCTTTGCTGCCCAACCTGCCTCAGCTTTCTGGCGGACTTCATCGCCGTTGGCCTTGCCTCCAGCCTGCACGATCCGGCCGATCTCGCTAAGCAAAGAGGTAACAAGCTGTTGTTCCTCGCCGAAGACTGCCGTCTGCTGAAAGAACTGAAGAGCCAACGCGGACGGCTCAGCTGCACTAGAGGGCACTGGGTTAGGAACGAGGCGCCCCCCAGGGCCGACCGGTTTAGGATCGGTTATTTCACGTAGGACGCGATCGGCCATTTTCAGCCGGTAGGTTTGGCGCAGCGTACGCTCCGGTGTATAGAACGAGTGAACGCCAAAAACGCCAAGAACTCCCTCGGCCAAGCGCTTGGGATCATTTGCCTGGGCCCCAGCGCGATTGGTAGCCACATAGTTGGTGAACCATACCCCTGAATAGTCATCCAGGATCTGCCGAATCCAGGTTGCCACTGCCGGAAAGACGCCATATTTTGGGTCGTTGTTGATAGGCTTCCCAGCGCGCATGCCGTCAACGAAGTAGATGCCATCGAACGGCCGGGTGTAAGCCACGCTTTCATATTCCCGGTGACCGGGCAGAAAATTGGCATGCGCGACGTAGCCTTCAGGGGGCATCATAGCACGAGCCAGTTCGCGCAAAGCCGCACCGCCCCTGAGTTCCAACTCTGCGTTAGGCTTGCCAGCACTGAAAGCTGTGGGCAGGACGACGATAGCTCGCGTGCGTACCGGCCTGTCCCCACACATCTTGCGCGCCAGCACTCCGAAGGGGACGAGCATGGCTGAGCCCGTGCCGCCAGCTACTGAACTGACCACGATGACCTCGAAGCTGGCATTACCCTTAACAACCGCCAAAACCTCGTTGATTGCTGCAGGCAGACGCTTGAGGATTTCGGAGCGCACAGGGCCCCCTAGCAAGTCCTTATAGACGGCCAATAGACCGAATTGGCGGAAGCGCCCTGCGCCACGGTCCAGAATCCAATTGTCGCGCATCAGCCCGGCTTTGCGTTCCCAATAGTCGACGTCGAACCAGCCCAGATGTGGGTGCTCTCCCCGTTCTATTTCCTTGGCCAGCGGATAGCAATCGCCCCCGATGTGGGCCAGCTCGGTGTCGGCCTCTAGCTCCACTGCTCCGATCTTCTTCTCCGCCCGCTCATATGCAGCCTGGTCGCCAGAGTAGAAGTCACCGCTGACCTGTTTCTGCGCCTCCGCCTGACTAACGGTGTCGAAGGCTAGCAGACGCACATTGGGCGGCATTACGCCGTTGTTCAGTTCCAACAAGTCCTTCTTCAAGTAGGTTAGGACCCATTGGCCTGTTCCTCCAAGCCCTACGATTACCGCAGGTCGAGTCATTTTTAAGCCTCCTCGCATTATTGTATTTGACCAGCGTGGCCTGAACTTACGCTGTAAAGTACAGATAACCAAATACGCCAAGCCAGATAAGCAGAGCCAGCAGGATGAGCGCCAACAACCACCAGTTCTGTCGCTGCCATCCGGATTCACCTGGCAACACCTCAATGTACTGGCCCCGACTCAGTTCCGCTCGTTCCCCCGCGTTCAGGCCATCCAAGGTAGCGGGTTCGCCGTCTGGCCAGTGCAGTGTCACTGTGAACGGGCCTCTATTCTGCCCAGGATTGGGACGCTCTGTCCTGACCTCTACTCGCTCCAGTTCCCATGATGGAGCATCTCGGGCCAATTGCTCCTTTTTAGCCGTGTAGCGGCGATGGTTTACCCAACCAGAGACACTGACTTCACTGACTTGCGGCATCCGATCACCTCCTTAATTTCACCGCTTTGTGAACCGCAACCTGGCACCGGCAAGCGGCCCACTTGCCAGGTAAACGAGAATGCCAGCTACGATGACAATCACGGCCAGGCTGATGAGAGAGCATAGGGACCAAGGCATTGTGAGGAGCTTATCTTCGCGTCGGAAAGAGCGGGTCATGGGCTCTCCACTGGCTGGTATCCACGCAGCAGAAGAAGCGCCTTTTACAGGCCAGACTTCCAGCACATAGTTGCCTTTGCTGGCGGCTTGGGGTGGCCAATCGGCGACGAACTGACCAGGATTTTCACTAGGCTGGAAGGTAAGGTCGTACGGTGTCGCCCGGTGTGGCACATGCAGACGCCCGGTGAAAAGAGCTTTTGTTCCTGACCTCAGCACATCTGTAGCTGCTAGGGGCCGACCATCCATAGATTCTACCTGCACGACCAGGGGTAACGGCAGCGGAGGTGGAAAGCACCTCAACATGGGATGAATGGTATAGGTCTTACTGATCGGTTGCGCAATCTGCCAATTGAACCTTTCCGCCGGTATCATGCAAATCTTTTGTAGAGTAACTACTTGCTGTTTAGGGTGAAAATTGCTGTAATAGTCGCCTGTTAGTTCTACGTTAATCTTATAGCAACCAGGCTCATAGCGATTTGGGTCCTTCCCTCCACTTTTGAGTTCGGCTGCATAGGTATTCGTTCCCTTCAGCTTCATGGGCTGGGTATCCAGCGCCTGACCCCTTTCATTCACTAATTTGGCTCTGAGTGGGGATGTTTCCGCAGGAGCAATGGATAGGTCACTTCGCATAGGATTTCCGGTCTCATCCAGGATCTGTACCTCCACCTGTAGAGGCTCCGCAGCCAAACCCCCGATGAGGGAGAATTCATCTCCTTCCCTGGGGTACAAAACAGTGAGATCGAAAGTCCGCTCAATAGGCGTAATCCTGAATGAACCCGCTGTCTGCAAGACGACAACTGGTGTAGTGATCGGCTTGGTGGCGTCGAGACTGCGAGGATTTTTTGTGGTTGCAGTCAGTTCCCAGGTATAATGCCCAGGATAGTGCGTGCGGATGTAGTCCCTTGATTCATAGATAGCCTGGGCATTATCCACGCGTACCAGGGGATAAGCATCTTCCACTCGCTCGGCAATATCGGCCTGACTGCGCACAGTCACACGCACATCCAGAGGGAAATCAATATTCTCTTGCAATGGCTCTATCTTCTCCTGTGCACTTTGCTGTAACAACTGAAAGCGGAACTTGGTCGGACTGGAAGCGTCATAATAAGGCGGCTTATCTACCTCCAAGAAAACAGCGTCTCTGGAGGGCTTTTGTATCTCTGCTCTAACGCCACTCTGTCCAATGCGCACGTCCAGGTCTCTACAGACATCAGCTCCCTGAACTTCAACCAGGTACTTACCCGGCGGTGGTAGATAAAACACATATCGCTCATTGGTGCCATCTTGGGTGTAGTCATCCACTTTACCCTGGCCCGCCACGACCTTGCCACGGTTGAATTCAGCTACCGTTGTGTCACCACGCACTGCTTTGATACGCACCACGACTTCCTCAAGAGATACGCCGGGGTTGGCACCACGACGGAAGATGTGCATTATAGTTACGTTGCTCAGGTAAGGGTCTACCCAAATAGGCTCCTGGCAATTCCAAGGGTTCAAACGGGACCCCAAAAGTTGGTTCAGAACGTTTGCCACTTTTGTGGTCAAATCGGCATTCTGGGTTCCCTGATCTGCAGACTGAAGTACGAGAACGTCACCTCCATGCCCCTGTGCAATGCGGTTCCATGGTTGCCTTACTGTCGGGTCTTCAAGATAGTTGTAGCCACCAGCCTTTACTGCATCACGGAAACCTATCAACCAAATATAGACACTATCTGGGTTATCTGCTCCCTTCCACGGGAATTTCATGCCCAAAGGGTCAGCAATGGTTTCCAGACGCTTCATGTAATCAGCGTGGTCAAATGCATAGTTGCCTGGTACGCAGCCTTGGGCTGGGATACATGGTCCACCATCTGTGATCACTACCACAACACGCTTGCGTGTAACATCTCCAATCTGGTTTTTCTTCCAACTACTGAGAATCTTCTCCGCTTCTGTTAGGGCAGATGCATGATCGGTTGCATCCAGATCATCGGTAATTGGGATCGACGCCTTCAACTCTACTTTTTGAGTGTTCCAAGCCTGTAAGGTCTGAAGGGTGGGGTTGATCAGTGCTGAAGGAATGTACGGCTTTGTCACTGTGCCGAAGCCTAGAACTGCAACGCGATGCTGAACACCTGGACAGAAGTATACCGAGTTGTCACCCAGAATGTCTATGGCTGTGCGTACGGCATTGCTACGGATCCTGTGCATATCATTGTTCGCCATTGACCCTGATTGATCAATCAAGTAAACAATGTCTAATCCGACACATTCGCGTGAGGGCTCTTCTGCTAAGCTGAGGTCTACACTTGTAAGGGTAAACACTAGTAGGAAGCTAAGCAGAAGCAACGCAAAGTTGGTCCGGATAATGTTGTTAGAGAGGAGAATATGCACCCTACTCATGTGTCCTCCTGATATAATAAATATTGCAGGATGATGCATGGTGGAATTGGAATGAGTGGAATAGATGAGGCATCGCTAAAGACATTGATGCCAGCGATTGAGAAGCTCTAGCTGGGGGGATGTTGGGTGGTATATCCATGGCGATACCTCCTTTTTTGGGGAGAAAGAAAATCTCTAGATGCATGAGGATAGGTCAATAGCTACAAGTATAGTATACAACTTCCATTGTTAGTTGTCAATAGATTTTTCCATGTTTTATGGGATGGTTCACAATAGGTTGACACTTTAACAAACGCATAGGCTTGCCAACAGCGGCCAATTCGGGGATAATAGCCATGTTTGCAGCTTACACTTTGGCAGGAGGCTAAACATGGCAGAGTATCGTG
>Ga0194110_10002575_pt1 | contig 22943 bp, 21 predicted proteins | sample TA2Kig1200mmetaG_FD_146192 | JGI IMG/M metagenome (GOLD analysis project Ga0194110, IMG submission 146192) | Freshwater microbial communities from Lake Tanganyika, Tanzania - TA2015032 Kigoma Deep Cast 1200m | ecosystem: Environmental > Aquatic > Freshwater > Lake | place: Tanzania: Lake...
TGTGCGCGCGCTCCGGGTCGCGGCGACATCGCGCGCACGCGGCGCGCGAGCGCGGCGGCAGCGTGCGTGAAGTCGAGCTCCGCGTCGGCGGGCTCGATCTTCGGCGCGAGCGTCGCGCGGGCGTGATCCTGCTCGGTCCACGTCGCGCGATTCGCCGCAATCCGGTCGAGCGCCTCCGCGAGCGCGTCCGCCGTGAGGGCCGCGAGCCGGTCGAATAGCTCGCCCGCGGTCTCGTGCTCGCCAATCGGCGTGCGCTTCACGAGCGCGACGGCGCCCGCGTCCATCTCGCGCTCGACGCGCATCACCGAGACGCCGGTCTCCGCATCGCCCGCGAGGATCGCGTGCTGGATCGGCGCTGCGCCGCGGTGGCGCGGCAAGAGGCTCGCGTGGCCGTTGATCAGGTACCCGAGCTGCGGCAGCTCGCGGACCTGCTTCGGCAGGAACTGCCCGAACGCGACGACGACGCCGAGGTCGGGCGCGTGGCGCGCGATCTCCGCAACGACTTCGGGCGCGCCCACGCGCTCGGGCTGGAGCAGCGGCACGCCCGCGGCGAGTGCGCGCGCGGCGACCGGGCCAGGCTCGATCTTGCGCCCGCGCCCGCGCGGACGATCGGGCTGCGTCACGGCCACGGCGACGCGATGCGGCCCGGCGAGAATGCGCTCGAAGCTGGGCGCCGCGAAGTCGGGCGTGCCGAAGAACGCGACGCGGAGAGCGCGCGGCTGCGCGGCCAGCGCACTCGGCTTCTCGCTTCCCGACGCAGAGGCCACTGTTCGATCTCCGCTCTGCGCGCGGCGAAGCGCCGATCGCTCAGACCAGCTTCTTCGGCGACGCCGCTTCCTCGAGCTCGCGCTGCAGCGCCTTCTTTCGCTTCGCGACGTAGAGGCTGCGCTTCAGCTTGCTGATGCGGTCGATGAAGAGCACGCCGTCGAGGTGATCGAGCTCGTGCTGGAAGCACACCGCGCGCAGCTCGCTCGCGTCTTCTTCGTGCGTCTTGCCCTCGAGATCCTGATAACGCACGCGCACGCGCGCCGAGCGCTCCACGTCCGCGTTGAAGTCGGGCACGGACAGGCAGCCCTCGTTCCACGTGATCTCGCCGTCGCGCGCGACGATCTCGGGGTTGATCATCACGCCCGGCTTCTTCTCGCCGCTCTCGCCCGTCCACTCCGTGTCCATCACGATCAGGCGGATCGCCTCGCCCACCTGCGGCGCCGCGAGGCCGATGCCGGGCTCGTCGTACATCACGTCGATCATGTCGGCGGCGAGCTCCCGGATCGCGTCCGTCACCTCGCGGACAGGCTCCGATTTGCGCTTCAGGCGCGGGTCGGGGAACTGGAGGACGGGGCGCAGGGGCATAGGGCGTGGGACGGTAGCGGTGCGGGAGATGATTTCTCGTCGCACGGCAGGGAGGCGGCGCGGCTCTTCTTGGTCTTCGCTCGCCTGACGGCTCGCTGCGCGCCGCGTCATGCAACGAGCACGCACCTGATTGGGCGCTCGCGGCTTGCGGTCAGCATCCAGCCCGCGTTCCGTGGCCAGGGTGCAGCGAGGTGGGTGTCAGGCCGCTTCGCTTCTTGTGTCTAGAGCATGTCGACGGGGTTCACGTCGACGGCGGTGCGGATCGCGCTCGGTAGCTGCTCGGCCGCGTGGTTCACGCGCTCGGCGACGCGCCACACGGCGCCGGCTTCGCGGTGCTTCAGGAGGATCTGTTGGCGGTAGCGGTCGCGTAGCTTGGCGATCGGAGCTTCCGCGGGGCCCAACACTTCGACGCCAGAGCCGAAGTGCGCGGTTGCGTCTCGCGCGACGTTCGCGAGGGCGGTTGCCGCCTCGCGCGCCGCGAGCTCGTCCTGGGCGGAGACGCGCACCAGGGCGAGGCGACCGAAGGGCGGGTAGCCGAGGGATTCGCGGTGCCCGATCTCGTCGCGATAGAAGCGCTCGTAGTCGTGCAGCGCGACGGGGCGGATCGCGTAGTGGTCGGGTGCATAGGTCTGGATCACCACGCGGCCGGGCTCGCTGCCGCGGCCTGCGCGGCCCGCGACCTGCGTGAGCAGCTGGAACGTGCGCTCGGCGGCTCGGAAGTCGGGGAGGTGCAGGCCCATGTCGGCGTTGAGCACGCCGACGAGGCGCACGCCGGGGAAGTCGTGGCCTTTCGCGACCATCTGCGTGCCGATCAGCACGTTCTTCACGCCCGCGCGCAGCTCGGCCAGCACGCGCTCGACGGTGCCGCGGCGCGCGGCGGTGTCGCGGTCGAGCCGCGCGATGCGTGCCTCGGGAAACGCCGCGCGCACTTCCTCCTCGATGCGCTCGGTGCCGGTCCCCAACAACGAGAGCCTGTCGGAGCCGCAGGCTGCGCACTTCGCGGGCGGACGCAGCTGGTAGTCGCAGTAGTGACAGCGCAAGAGGTTCGCGGCGGCGTGATAAGTGAGCGAGATGTCGCAGTGCTTGCAGCGCGAGACGTCCTGGCAATCGACGCACGCGATCTGCGAGGAGAAGCCGCGGCGGTTGAGGAACAGAATCGCTTGGGCGCCGTCCGCGAGCGTTTCGCGCAGCGCGCGCGCGAGCGTCGGCGAGAGCGTGCGCCGCGCGCCGCGCGGCAGGTTCGCGCGCTCGCGCACCATGTCGACGAGCACGACGGCGGGCAGCGGGCGCCCGCTCGCGCGCTCCTCCATGCGCAGCCGCACGAGCGCGCCGCGCTCGGCGGCGTGGCGCGTCTCGAGCGCGGGTGTCGCGCTGCCGAGCACGAGCGGGCATCCCTCCGCGCGAGCGCGGCGCGCGGCGAGACTGCGCGCGTGGAAGCGGAAGCCCTCTTCGCTCTTGTAGGCGCCGTCGTGCTCTTCATCGACGACGATCACGCCCACGTTGCGCAGCGGCGCGAACAGCGCCGAGCGGGCGCCCACGGCGATCGGCACCGCGCCCGTTCGCAGCTGGTTCCACTGCGCGATGCGCTCGCCTCCGGTGAGCCCGCTGTGCAGCACGGCCACGCGATCGGCGAAGCGCGCGCGCAGGCGGCTCACCATCTGATGCGTGAGCGTGATCTCCGGGACGAGCACGAGCGCGCTGCGACCGAGCGCGAGCGCATCGGCGACGAGGCGCAGGTACACCTCGGTCTTGCCGCTGCCGGTGACGCCGTGCAGCAGGAACGACTCGTGCCGGCGTGCGCTGAGCGCCGCCGCGATCGTGTCGTGCGCGCGCGTCTGCTCCGCGGTCAGCGCGTGCGGCTCGGCGCGCTCGCTGCCGGCTTCGCCGAGCACGGCGGCGCTGCTCGCGATCGCGACCAAGCCGCGCGCGACGAGCGCGCGCAGCAGCGCGCCGCGCTTCGCATCGCGCGCCGTGAGCGCCTCCACCTCCGCGCCAGGCGCCCCAGCCGCCGCGATCTCGCGTAACAGCGCGGCCTGCTTCGGCGCGCGCGCGAGCGCGGCGCACGCCGCTTCGAGCTCGACGTTCGCAGCGAGCAGCGCGCGCCGAACCTGCGCGGGCGCGACGGCGCCGTGCTCGATCAACGCGCGCGTCACGAGGTCGTCACGCTCGAGCGAGGCGAGCAGTGCCGGCGCCGCGCTCTTGCGCGCGAGCCAGCCCGGCGAACGTGGTCGCTCCAGCAGCGCGAGCACGCGCGCCGCCTCGCCGCGCGCGGCGCCGCTGCGCAGCGCTTCGCGCCCGCGCGGCGTGATCGCAAGCGCTCGCTCGGTGCGCGGCGAAGCGCCAGGCGGAAGCGCGGCGTGCACCGCGATCCCGAGCGGGCACAGCTGCGCGCGCGCTTCCTCGGTGATTGCGGCGAGCAGCGCGGGCGGCAGCGCAGGCTCGGCGTCGAGCACGGCCCCGATCTCGCTCAGCACGAGGCCTTCGCGCTCGGGCTCGTCCGCCAGCGCGATCACGACGCCCGTCTCGCGCCGCGACTTCACGCGCACGCGTACTCGCACGCCTTCGCGCACGTCGCTAAGGAGCGCGCGCGGAATCGCGTAGTCGAACAGCGCGTTCACGGGAACGGGCAAGGCCACGCGCGCGACGCGCGGCGCTTCGCTGCGGAAGAGATTCTCGGTGCCGGACACGACCGGAGCATGATGCGGAGCGGCGAAGTGAGCGAGCACGGCGTGAGAAAAAACGCGGAGCGCGTGCAGCTGCGCGTGCGCGGGAAGCGCCACGAGCTACGCGTCGACGGCACCTACGCGTCGTCGTGGACGCCCGGCGAGATCGCGACGCGTTCGGTGTGGGACGCGCTCGCCGCGAGCGTGCTCGCGCTGCCGCTCGAGCGCCGCCGCGACGTCTTGATCCTCGGCCTCGGCGCCGGCTCCGCCGCGCGCATCGTGCGCGCGCTCGCGCCCGAAGCGCGCATCGTCGGCGTCGAGCTCGATGCGGACGTGGTCGCCGCCGCGCGGCGCTGGTTCGAGCTCGATGCGCTGCGCGTCGAGGTCGTGATCGGTGACGCGCGCGAGGTGATCGCGCGGCTGCGAGGCCGCTTCGATGCGGTCCTCGAGGACGTGTTCATCGGCGAAGAGAACACGCTGCGGAAGCCCGAGGGCTTCCCACTGCCGGTTCTGGCGCACGCGAAGCGGCTGCTGCGGGCCGGGGGCGTCGTCGCGAGCAACACGATCGACGAAGGGCCCGCGGTGCGCCGCGCGCTCGCGGAGCGCTTCCCGCGCGTGGTCGAGGTCTCGGTCGCCGAGCACGACAACCGCATCTACGTCGCCGGCGCAGGCCCGTTGAGCGCGCGCTCTCTCCGCGCGGCGGTCGCCGCCAATGCCCTGTTGGCGCCGACCCTCTCGCGGATTGCCTTCCGCACGCCCTGAAGACGCCTCCCACGAAAGTCGCGAGCTTTGATTGCCTTTCGGGTTCGCGTCAGGTCTTATGTGGGTCGCCTTCCCTTTGTCTCGGAGCCAGTGGTGCACGCCGCGCTGGACATGCCGATTCGAGGATTTCTCGAGGATCTGCCGCTTGCGTCGATTGCGGTCGACCGAGCGAGTCGCATCGCCTACGCGAACGCCGCGGCCGCTGCGCTGTTCGGAGGCGCCGCGGGCGAACTGGTGGGCGCGAGCTTCTTCGACTTCCTCCCGGTGGGCGAGCGCTCGGGTTTCGTCGTGCGGGCGGCGGACTGGCGCGGAGGCAACGCGGCCGTCTTTCGCGGCGTGGTGCAGGGACCGGGGAAATCGCTGGCGGGCGTGATCGGGATCCCGATCGTGCTGCGCGATGAGCGCCACGATTTCGCCGGAGCGATGATTCTCTTCCTCGGCGTCCCCGCGCTGCGAGACCTGCTCGCGAACTACCTCGAGCGCGTGCGCGACAACGTCAGCGCGACGCTCGCGCAGATCGTTGCCGAGGCGCGCGAGGCGCACGCCGCGGCCGCTAGCTACTCGCCACTCGCGCGCACGCGGAAAGACTCGCGCAAGCTGCAGTCGCTTTCCGACCGTGAGTGGGAGGTCGTCGAGCGCGTCGCGCGCGGTCAGCGCGTCGCACAAGTCGCGAGTGACCTCGGTGTCGCAATCTCAACGGCGCGCAATCACCTGAAGGCGTCGTTCAAGAAGCTCGGCGTGAAGTCGCAGGCCGAGCTCGTGGCGCTCGTGCTCGGAGGATCCGGTGGCCCGCGCTAGGAGACCCGACCCGGTACCTCAGGCGCCCCGTACCCTGCTGCCCCAGAACATCCTGCGCCCTTCCACTTCGCGATCTGCGTATTTTCGCGGTGGAATCTCCGCTGTCAGCGCGTACGGTTGGAGGTGGGAGGACCGATCGTAGTTACAGCACTGCTGTCTCGACGTTTTCTCATAGTGGGGATTGAGGATGTCGAATCGCGTTGTCGTGGTTGATGATCACGCCATCATTCGAGATGGAATTCGGCGATTGCTCGAAGTGTCCGGCGAGTTCGAGGTCGTCGGAGAGGCCGGCGACGGGCGCAGCGCAGTCGAGTTGATCTTGCGCACCAAGCCAGATCTCGCGGTCGTCGACATCTGGCTGCCGCAGCTCTCTGGAATCGACGTCACGACGCGCATCCGCGAAGAGCTGCCGGCGTGCAAGATCGTGATCCTTTCGCAGCACGATCGCTCGGACTTCGTCGAGGCCGCACTGCTCGAGGGCGCTGCGGGCTATGTGCTGAAATCGGCGCGAGAGAACGATCTGCTCGCGGCGTTGCGCGTGGTGAAGCAGGGCAAGTGCTTCCTCTCGCCCGAGATCGCCCAGCATCTCGTCACCGCGTTCGCGCGGCCGCCGGAGGAGCGAGCGATGGGGCGGGCGCGGCTCACGGGCCGCGAGCGCGAGGTGCTGCAGCTCATCGCGGAGGGGCTGTCGAGCAAGGAGATCGCCGCCACGCTCGGCGTCTCCACGCGCACGGCGGAGACGCATCGCAACGCGCTGATGGCGAAGCTCGGCGTCCACAAAGCGCCGGGCCTGGTTCGTTACGCAATTCGCGAGGGACTCGTCAGCCCGTAGCGCTCGCACGGCTTCGAGCGGCGCGTTCGTCGGAGGGGTTCGCTCCGGCTTCTCGCTCGCTGCGAAGCGGCTGCGCTACGCGCTCGCCGCTCTTGCTTGTTAGGGACGCGCGCTCCGTCGGAAATGCGCTCAAGTCGCCCCGTCCTCGTCCGAACTACACGGCGGGAGGGCGCGCCGTGAACGACGCGAACGATCGGCTACGCCGCGTGGCGGCGATGGAGAGCCGCAGCGACCCCCGCGTCGGCGTGGAGCTGCGTGTAGACGTCGCGAGTGATCAGTTCTCCGGGGCGCTGCCGGCGATGACCCGCGATCTCTCGATCGGCGGCGCCTGCATCGCGACGAGCTCGCCGCTGGCGACGCAGAGCATCCGCCAGCTCGTGCTCCACCTTCCCCAAGGTCCGCTGCGCGTCGAGGCGCAGGGGTGCTGGCAGGCGTGGAACCCCGCGACTTCCGCGATGCTGACGGGCGTCGCGTTCAAGTCGGTAACGCCGAGCACTCAGGACGCGATTTGGGACCACGTGCTCGACGTGAGCAAGGAGCTCGCGCGCTTCGTGTTGCGGAGCTCCGAGCTGCGCGACATCGGCATCGACGGTGCGATGAGCCTCGCGCAGGTGAGTCGCCTGTGCGCGGTTCGCCCCGGCGCCGCGATCTTCCAGGAGGGCAGCGGAAACGCGGCCTCCTCGCAGTCGCTGTTCATCCTGCGCGAAGGTTCCGTGCTGATTCGCACGCGCCTGCGCGACGTCGTCGAGCGCGACATCGCCGTCGTGCAGCCAGGCGAGCTGCTCTGTGGGCTCGCGTTGTTCACGAGCGCGGCGCACGCCGAGACGGCCGTCGCGCGCAGCGCTTGCCGCCTGATCGAGATCGACGAGCGCGCGTTCCTCTACTTGATGCAGGCGCGACCTTGGATCGCGCAGAAGGTCGCCTTCGCCGCGGCGCGCAGCTACGCGCGCCGCCTGCGCGGAGCGCTCGAGACGCTGACGCTTCCCCACTGAACGGTCGGGACGTAGCGCGCTTTCGTCGCTGTGCACCCTTGCGCGCGCGCCGCGGCAGGTCGCGAGGATCTCGCGACGAAACGGACGCATTCGCGAGGACCGCAGTTTTTCCGAGCCGCGAATCGGCGGCTTCATCGGACGTGTGGTGGGCGCCTATATCCGTGGAACATGCACGCGGCGGAGCTGCTCACTCGGCGCCTGGGGATCCGCTTCCAAGCCGCGCCGCTCGAACCCGAGAGCGAGATCGTCCTTCACGTTCGGCTGCTCGACGTCGAGGCACAACAGCAACAGGAAGTGCTCGGCATCGTCGGTGTGAATCTCGTGTACGGCGCGGCTTTTCTCCACGAGGATCCCGACACGTTGCTCGCCTCGTTGTTCGACGGGTTGTCGCGCGACCGCGTCGAGATCGACTTGGTCGACTTCTCGGGCCATCGCTTCTCGCAGATCGACAACCGCGTGATGAGTCTTCGCCTCGTGCAGCTCGGCCTCGCGCCAGTCGCGGCCTTCGGTCCCGACGCTGAGGTGCTGCTCCCTGCCGACCTGCTTCACGGGAAGTCGGTGCTCGTGGAGCGGGGGCGCTTCCGCCCCGTGACGCGCGTGCACGTGGACATGATTCGCTGCGCGAACGCGCGCTTCCTCCGCGACGTGCCCGGGGAGGAGCCCGTCGTGCTGGCCGAGATCACGATGCGCAATCTGCTCGCGGATGGAGAGGTGGACCTGCGCGACTTCCTCGATCGCGCCGACGCGCTGTGCGCGATGGGGTACCGCGTGCTGATCTCCGACTACTTCGAGTACTGGCGCCTCGCGGACTATCTCGCGCGCTTCACGGACAAGCCCGCCGGCCTCGTGATGGGTGCGAACTCGCTGCGCGACCTCTTCGACGAGAGGTACTACCAAGAGCTGCCCGGCGGAATTCTCGAAGCCTTCGGCCGGCTGTTTCGGAACGACCTTCGCATCTACGTGTACCCGTATCTCGAGCCCGGCACGCAGAAGCTCACCGGCGCGCACGCGCTCGAGCTGCCGCCGGCGCTGCAGGCGCTTCACCAATTTCTGTGCGAGCGCGACGCACTGGTGCCCATGGTCGGCTACGACCGTTCGCTGCTGCGCTTTTATTCACCGGACATTCTCGACGCGATCCGAAAGGCGGACGACACCTGGGTCGAAGCGGTCCCGACGCCCGTGGCCCGCTTGATTCGCTCGCGCGGGCTGTTCGGACACCCGAGTCGGCGCCGAGGCGAGTCGTGAGCGCGACGGAGTGGATGAGCGTCGCGTCGTTCGCGTTGATCGCTGCGATGTTCGCTGGCCCGCCGATTCTGCTGCTCGTGTTGTGGCTCAGCGACCGACGCCAGAGCCAACACGCGGTACTGCGCGCGTTCCCGCTCGTCGGCCGCATTCGGTACCTGCTCGAGCACGTCGGGCCCGAGCTGCGCCAGTACCTCTTCGACGGCGACCACACGGGGAAACCGTTCTCGCGCACCGACTTCCTCTCCGTCGTGTTCGCCTCGAAGTACTTGAACACGCTGATCTCGTTCGGATCGAAACGCGACTTCGATCAGCCTGGCTGGTATCTGCGCAATGCGTTGTTTCCGACACTCGCGGCGAAACTCGCCGTCGATCAGCGCGCGCGGCTGACCACGCGGCGCTACGTGATCGAGCGCGAAGGCCTGCTCCAGCGCGCCGAGAGCGTGCAGGAAGTGCAGGTAGCGCCGTGGACGCTGGAGGACGCGCACGCCATCCGAATCGGCGCGGGCCTCGCGACGCCGTGGGTGGTGCGCGGTCAGATCGGCGTCTCCGGGATGTCGTATGGCGCGCTCGGCAGTCATGCGATTCGCGCGATCTCCGAGGGGGTCGCAGCGGCGACCGGAAGCTGGATGAACACGGGCGAAGGGGGTCTCTCGGAGCACCATCTGGCGGGCGGGGGCGACTTGATCTTCCAGATCGGACCTGGCTGCTTCGGCGTCCGCGACGCGAGCGGCGCGTTCGACTGGAACGCGCTGCGCGAGAAGGCGGCGCTGGCGCAGGTGCGCGGCTTCGAGCTCAAGCTGCACCAAGGCGCCAAGATTCGCGGCGGACACCTCGAGGGCAGCAAGGTCACGCCGGAGATCGCGGCGATGCGCGGCGTGCCCGCCTGGAAGTCAGTCGACTCCCCGAATCGTTTCCCGTTTCTCGCGAACGTCGACGCGCTGCTGGATCACGTCGCGCTGATGCGTGAGGCCACCGGCAAGCCCATCGGCGTGAAGATCGTGATCGGCTCGCCCGACGGCGCCGACGAGCTCGCCGCCGCGATGGCGCGGCGCGGCGACGGACCGGACTGGATCAGCGTCGACGGCGGCGAAGGCGGCTCCGGGGCGACTTATCAGGAAATGGCGGACAGCGTGGGCCTACCGGTGCGCTCCGCGATCCTCGCGCTCGACGACTCGCTGAGGCTCTACGGCGTGCGCGATCGCGTGCGGATCATTGCGTCGGGGAAGCTGTTCTCGGCGGATCGCGCCGCGTTCGCGCTCGCGTTCGGCGCCGACCTCGTGCAGGTCGCGCGCTCGTTCATGATCTCCGTGGGCTGCATCCAGGCGCAGAAGTGCCACACCAACCAGTGTCCGGCTGGCGTCGCAACGACGGATCCGAGGCGCATGCGCGCGCTCGTGGTGGAGGAGAAGCGCTGGCGCGCGCTGAACTTCGTGATCACGATGCGCGCCGGGCTCTCGTCGCTCGCGGCCGCCGCGGGCCTCGAGTCCCCGACGCAGTTCACGCGCGCCCACGCGATCTATCGCGACGGGCTCGGCCGCGTGCGCAGCGCGCAGGATCTCTTTCCAGCACGGCTGCCGGACGACGCCGCGCGCGCCCGCTTCGAGCTGGCCGCGCAGCAAGGCCTGCGCGCCGCCCGCCGAGATCTCGCGCTCACTCGGTGAGCGGCTGGCACTCGCGCAGCCAGAGCAGGGCCTCGGCGTAGGCTTCCGGCAGGCTGTCTCCGCGAGATGGCGAGTTCGCAGCGAGCTTCTGGATGGCGTCCCAGTCGCCGCGTTCCCACGCTCTCGCGCAGCGCAGCGGGCTTGCGAGTGGGCCGTCCTCGCCGCTCAACACGGCTTCGAGGTCCTTCGGCAGGCCGATCTCGTCGAGCGCCTCGGCGAGTGGTCGCTGCAACATCGTGCCGATCTCAGAAAACAACCCGGCGAGGAAGAGGTCGGTCGCCCGGTCGCCGACCTCGAAGCACGAGGCGGCCGCCTCGCAAAAGTGTGCACGCAGCAGCGCCACGCGAACGAGCTCGGTCGGGGAACCCTTCGCGAGGCCTGCGACGACCAGCAGCGCCACCCACTTGCGGACCTCGTCGACTCCCAGGAGCGCAAGCGCCGAGCGCAAGGAAGTGGTCTTGCGAGTCACGCCGAACGAGGCGGAGTTCACCCGGCGCATGATCTTGTAGGTGAGCGCGACATCGCGTCGCACGAGCTCTTCCAGGGTCTTGAGGTCGCAGTCTGGTGAGCTCACCGCCCGAAGGATCTGGACGTGCGAGTGTTCGAAGCCGCGAACGTCGCGCGCAGTCCGAATGACCGGCTTGCTGAACAAGTAGCCCTGGAAAAGGTCGTAGCCCGCCGCCAGCGCGTCTTCGAACTCCTCCCAGGTTTCCACCTTCTCGGCGAGAAGCCGCAGGCCAAATGGCCGCAGCTGCGCGGCGATGGCGTGGCGCCGCTCGCCGAGCGTCGCGCGAAAGTCGATCTTCACGATGTCGGCAATCTCTACGAGCGGGCGCCAGGCCTCGGACCACTCGAAGTCGTCGAGCGCGAGCGTGTAGCCCGCGCTCTTCAGGCGCCGGCACGCGTCGATGGCGGCGGCGTCGGGCTCGACGCTCTCGAGCACCTCGACTACGAGCAGCTTCGGCGGAAGCAGATACGCGAGGTCCTGCACCAGCGACTCGTGCGAGAAGTTGATGAATGCCGGGCGGCCGCCGGTGAGCGAATCCAGGCCGATCGTGAGGAAGGAATCGGCGATCACGCTGCTGGTGGCGCGTGAGATGGAATCGCAGCGAAACGCGTTTACCGGACCGTCGCGAAAGAGAAACTCGTAGGCGACGGCTTCCTGGCGGCGATCGAGGATGGCCTGCCGCGCTACATACTTGGCTTCCAAGGCGATGCCGCTCCTCGCGCGAGAGAGTTCGCGTATCGGCGCTCAGAGGGGCGAGGCCAATCCGCAGGAATACGCAGACACGCTCGGACCCCTCAACGCGCCTCAACCTTCAGCCGATGAAGGGCACAACTCGTCGCGGGAGGCGTTCATGTTCGGGAAACATCTCGTTCATCGCGGCCTGCTCTCGGAGCGGCAGCTGCTCGAGGCGCTCGAGCGGCAAGAAGCGATGCGCCCGTCGATCGGACGCATCGCGTTTGAGGAAGGCGTGCTCACGCTCGATCAGATCGTCGCCGTGCTCGAGCGCCAAGCGCAGAGCGAGCTCAGGTTCTGCGCGTTGGCCGTGGAGATGGGCGCAATGACCGAGGAGCAACGCGATCGGCTCCTGGCGCGCCAGCGCGACGCGCGCCTTCCGCTCGGTCAAGTGATCGCCGAGCTCGGCATGCTTCCGGCGGACCGCCTCGAGGACGAGCTCAATGCCTATCGCGAGTCGCAAGCAGCCGGCTCGGCGGCGGGGTGAGCGCGAGTCACGGATGCTCCTCGCTTAGCGCCGCCGGGGGCGTCGCGCCGTGCGCGGGCGGGAGCACCTCGGTTTCGACCTTCCGCGCGGGCGCAACGGCCTCCGCCGGTGCGAGCGCCGGTGTCGCATCGGTGGTCGGCAGCGCGAAGCGTTCGCGGTTCGTCGGCACGCGCACCGCGGCCACACCGCCATCGCGCGCAATCGTCGCCTCGGTCGCCTTGTTGAGCACGACGATCGCGATGCGGCGATTCATCGGGTGATTGGGCTCGGATGCGAGCAGCGGCACGGCCGCCCCGAGTCCGACGACGCGCATCACTTTGCCTTCGCTCATCCCGCCGCGGACGAGCTCGCGCCGCGCCGCGTTGGCGCGCTCGGCGGAGAGCTCCCAATTGCCGGTGTTCGCCGGCCCGCCCGAGAACGGAGTCGCGTCGGTGTGGCCCGAGATGCTCAGCTTGTGGGACGTCGCGTTGAGGCTCGCGCCGATCGCCCGCAGCAACTCCGCGGTGTAGGGAAGCGGAGTGCTCGCACCGGACTCGAACATCGGCCGACTCTTCTCGTCGACGATCTGAATGCGCAATCCCTCGGTCGTGAGGTCGAGTAGGAGCTGGTCGCGCAGCTCGCGCAGAACCGCATCCGCCTCGATCGCGCGTTCGATCTCGCGCATCAGGCTCTCGAGGCCCGCCGCTTCCCTGCGCTCGAGCTCGGTGCGGGCGTGGGACTGCTCGACGCCCCGCATGTCGTTGCCTTCGACGACGATCAGGTCCATGCCCGCGGCGGGCAGCACCGACGGCGTCGCGTCAGAGCCGCCGGCGGCGCCATCCGTGCCGAGGATCGCTTCGATCAAGGGCTTGCTGAAGTAGCGCGCGATCTCCTCGCGCTCTTTCTCCGGCTTGGAGGACAGCAGCCACATCAGCAGGAAGAACGCCATCATCGCGGTCACGAAGTCTGCGTACGCGATCTTCCAAGCGCCGCCGTGGTGTCCGCCAGCGACTTTCTTGATGCGCTTGATGACGATCGGTTGGGTGCCCTCCGCCACGTGCGCCTACGCCGCCTTCTTCTGCTTCACGTGCGCTTCGAGCTCGGCGAACTCCGGGCGCTCCGTCGAGTAGAGCACCTTGCGGCCGAACTCGACCGCGAGCGCGGGCGCGTAGCCCTGCAAGCTCGTGAGCAACGTGACCTTGATGGTCTGAAGCAGCTTCGTTCCCTCGGCCGCCTTCACGTCGAGCATCGAGGCAAGGGGCGCGACGACGCCGTACGACAGCAAGATCCCGAGGAACGTTCCGACGAGCGCGTGCGCGATCAAGATGCCGAGCTGCTCGGGCGGAAGATGGAGAGATTCCATCGTGTGAACGACACCCATGACGGCGGCCACGATGCCGAATGCCGGGAGACCGTCCGCCATCTTCTGGACGGCGTGCACGGGAGCCTCGGCCTCGTGGTGGTGCGTCTCGATCTCGCTGTCCATCAGCGCCTCGATCTAGAGCGCGTTCAGGTTCCCGCTCGCCATCAGGCGCAGGTAGTCCGTGATGAAGCCGACGGCGTGGTGTTCGGCGAGAACGTTCGGGAACTTGCTGAAGAGCGCGCTGCTCTCGGGCTGCTCGATGTCGCGCTCGATCGAGAGGAATCCCTCCTTGCGGACCTTCATCAAGATCTCGTACAGCAGCGCCATCAGCTCCATGTAGAGCGCTTTCGTGTACCTAGATCCCTTGAAGATCGCGCCCAGGGCGGCGCCGACGGACTTGAGGGTTTTCATCGGGTTGCTGGCGACGAGCGCACCGATGGCTGCGCCGCCGATCATGAGCAGCTCGAGCGGCTGAAACAGGGCGCCGAGCTTTCCGCCGGCGAGCACGAAGCCGCCGAACACCGCGCCGAGCGCGACGACCCAGCCGATCAGAATGAACATCGGAGCTCCTGCGGGCGCGCGGAGGTGGCGCGACTACGCCGCGGGGGGCGCAAGCACACCCGCCAGCGGCGACGTTGCGGCCGCCGGAGCAGCGGGCGACGGAAACACCGTGCGAAAGCGCGTGCGCGGAATCCCGAGCGCACGCAGGATCGAGCGCTTGGTGTCGAGCCGGCATTCGTGTCCCGTTTCGACGCTCCAGATCGTGCGCAGCGAGACGCCCGCCTTCTGCGCGAGCTCCTCGCGGCTCATCATTCGTTCCTCGCGCAACGCGCGCACGCGGTTCGCACGCACTGCGACGGAGTCGCCTGAATCGTTCACGTCGGTCCCTCCCGGCAAGCTCCGCCTTCCTGCGAAGCTGTTGCCGGCTCTTCGGACCTTGCACGGAGCCGGGCGACGAGCGGGACTACCGGGATCACTCGCGGAAACTACGGAGGCGCGGGCGTTCGCCTGTCAGCGCTCGGCGAGGAAGTGCAGCACCGCCTGGTTCAGCTGCTGCGCCGCTTCGGCCATCACGAGGTGCGCGCCGTAGAGCGTCGCGAGGCGCGCGTTGTGCAGCTCGTCGGCGAGCTCGCGGTGCATCTTCGGCGGCGTGAGCTGATCGTTTCGGCCGCAGATCACGAGCGTTCGGTGCGGGATGTTGCGGAGCTGATCGAGCACGTCGTGGCCGAGGCATGCGTCGCACTGGCGCGCGAGCAGGTCGCCGGTCGCCCCCGCGCCTTCGCCGGGGAAGCTCGCGGACATCGCGTCGATCAGGTCGCGCTGCTCGAGCGTCTCGTCTTGCAGCGTCCAGAGCAGCCGCTCGCTCACGAAGATCTCTCGCGGCACGCCGCTGCGCGCCATGGCGCGCCACTTCTCGAGCAGAAGGCGCCGCTTGGCGTCGGGCCGCGCCCAGGTGCCGACCAGGACCAATCGCCCTAACAGATCGGGGTGACGCAGCGCGAACTGCTGCGCCGCCATGCCGCCGAGGAACGCGCCGAGCACGTGCGCGCGCGTGATGCCGAGCGCGTGCAGCAGGCCCGCGAGATCGTCGGCGAGGTCGGCGGTGGTGAAAGGGCCGCCCGGATCTTCGGACTCGCCCACGCCGCGGTTGTCGAAGATCAGCGTGCGGTGGCGCTGAGAGAACTCCGGCACCTGCAGCGGCAGCCAGCCCTTGCACGAGCCGCCCATTCCCATGACGAGGACGAGCGGCGTGCCCGAGGTCGGGCCGTGCGACTCGTAGTAGACCTTGCGGCCGGCGACGTTGATCAACGGCATGCGGGCACTGTACGCCCGCGGCGGGCCGCTGTGCTCGGCAACGTACGACGGACCGCTACCGCCCCAGCCGCTTCAGGTCCGACAGGATCAGCTTCGCGACGTGCTTGAGCGTCTCGAACACGCCAGCGCCGCTCGACGCGCACGCCTCGAAATCGGGCACGCCCATCGGATTGAGCGCGCGGCGCATCTCCTCGAGCGGGGCGGCGTTGGGCAGGTCGCGCTTGTTGTACTGGATCACGAACGGGACCTTGTCGAGGTCGTAGCCCTGTTCCTTCAGGTTGATGCGCAGGTTGTCCATGCTCTCGAGGTTGGCTTCCATGCGCTCGATCTGGCTGTCGGCCACGAACACCACGCCGTCGACGCCCTTCAGGATCAGCTTGCGGCTCGCGTCGTAGAAGACCTGGCCCGGCACCGTGTAGAGGTGGAAGCGCGTCTTGAAGCCGCGGATTTGCCCGAGCGCGAGGGGCAGGAAGTCGAAGAACAACGTGCGCTCGGTCTCGGTCGCGAGCGAGATCATCTTCCCCTTCAGGTCGGGGTTGGTCTTGGCATAGATCCACTGCAGGTTCATGGTCTTGCCGCACAGGCCGGGCCCGTAATAAACGATCTTGCAGTTGATCTCGCGCGAGGAGTAGTTGATGAACGACATGGCGTGCTGCGGCCCTAATCGTTGAACAGGTTGTCGATGTCGTCGTCCGTGATCTCGGCGAACGGCGACGAGCCGCTGGCCGCTTCCGAGTCGGCCTTCTTCTTCAGGTCTTCGAACACTTTCGAGAGGTCGGCCATCGCCTTCTTCACGCGCAGGCGCACCAAACCGAGCGAGCTGCGCTCGTCGAACACGACGACGAGGATCCAGCGCCCCGCCACCATCGTGACGTGCAGGTTGTCCTTCACGCCCTGATGGAAGTGCACCGGGAAATCCGTCTCCCCGATGATCTTCGCGAGACCGCCCGTCGCGGCGATCGTGCCCGCGGTCAGCGACGCCAGCGAAGTCGTGTCGATGCCGCGCGTCTCGCCGGCCTCAGCGATCAGCTGACCGTTGCGATCGACGACGAACACCGCCTTCGCGTTCGCTTCTCGAACCAGCCGGCCAATCACGAGCAGGATCTTCTTGTGATCCTCCTCGTACATGACCATCTGCGTGTCCATCATGCGACTCGCCCGCAGCTTTCATCGGCCGGCAAGAGCGTTGCCAAGTCACCGGGCTCGCAGGCTCTCCCGCCCGCGCGCCTAGTTAGCGCCCGGGGTTTGCGCCCGCACCGGCTTCCGGCTCGTTTCGGCGCGCTCGAGCAGGGGCTTTAGAGGCCGTTCGTGGTATGGAGAGCGCATGGCGTACGACTTCGTGATCCGCGGCGGCTCGGTGATGGATGGCAGCGGCGCCCGCGCGCGCCAGGCGGACCTCGCGATCGCGGGCGACCGCATCGCGGCGATCGGACGCATCGCGGAGCGAGGTGCGCGCGAGATCGACGCCGCGGGTTGTTGGGTTACGCCGGGCTTCGTCGACATCCACACGCACCTCGACGCACAGCTCGCCTGGGATCCGCTCGGCAGCTCCTCGTGCTGGCACGGCGTCACGTCCGTCGTGATCGGAAACTGCGGCGTGACCTTCGCGCCGGTGCGCGCGCGCGACCGCGAGACGCTCGCGCGCATGATGGAGTCGGTGGAGGACATCCCGGCGCGCAGCATCCTCGAGGGCCTGCCGTTCGACTGGGAGGGCTACGGCGGCTTCCTCGATTGGCTGGAGCGCGTGCCGAAGGGGCTCAACGTGGGCGGCATGGTCGGCCACTGCGCCGCGCGGTACTTCGCGATGGGCGAGCGCAGCCTCGACCCCGATGCGGCGCCGAGCGCGAGCGAGCTCGCGGCCCTGACGAGCGCCGTCGACGACGCGCTCGCCGCCGGCGCGCTCGGCTTCTCCTCCTCGCGCACGCTGCGCCACAAAGTTCCCGACGGCCGCTACGTGCCCGGCACCTTCGCGCGCGCGGACGAGCTGCTCGCGATCGCGGACGTGCTCGCGCGCCGCGGCGGGCGCGTGTTCGAGGTCGCCCCGCGCTTCGACGGCGAGGGCCCTTCCGAGCCGCGCGTCGAGAGCGAGCTCGCGTGGATGGAGGCCGTCTCGAAGCGCTCCGGCGGCGTCCTCACGTTCAACCTCTCGCAGACGCGCGGGCAGGGCGCGCACTGGCAGCTCGCGCTCTCGCTCGCGAAGGCCGCGAACGCGCGCGGCGCGAAGCTGCGCCCGCAGACTGCGCCGCGCTTCATCGGCGTGCTGACCGGCATCGCGCACCGCACGCCCTTCGACTTTCACCCGAGCTGGCGCGCGCTGAGCGAGCTCTCCCTGACAGCTCGCCTCGCCGTGCTGCGCGATCCCGCGCGACGCGGGCAGCTCGTCGCCGAAGCGCGCGCGGACCGCGACTCGCTCGCGCCGTGGTTCGTGCTGAACGGGCCGGCTGGACGCGCGCAGTACGACTGCCGGCCCGAGAACAAGCTGCTCGCGCTCGCCGAGCGCCGAGGCGTGCTTCCCGTCGAAGCGTTCATCGACCTCGCGCTCGAGACCGAGGGCAAGCTGCTGCTCTGCCTCCCGTTCCTGAATCAAGACGAGGCGCCGATCGGCGCGATGCTCGGCGACGAGGTCGTGCTGATGGGGCTCGCCGACGCCGGCGCGCACGTCGGGCTCACGATGGACGCGAGCGCGCCGACCTACCTGCTCTCGCACTGGGTGCTGGCGCGGGGGGCGCTCTCGCCCGAGCGCGCGGTGCAGCGACTCACCTCCGACACCGCCCGCGCGTTCGGAATCGCGCAGCGCGGTGAGTTGCGCGTGGGCAGTTTCGCCGACGTGAACGTGATCGACCCCGCGCGCCTCGCGCTGCCGGTTCCCGAGTACGTGCACGACTTCCCGAACGGCGCGGGCCGCTTCGCGCAGCGCGCGAGCGGCTACGCAGCCACGTTCGTGAACGGGCAGCCGTTCATGCAGGGCGGCGTGCACACCGGCGCGCTCGCCGGCCGCGTACTGCGCGGCGGCGTGGCGAGCAATTAGGCCGTGATGGGATCGCGCGGCGAGATCGCGCTCGTGATGAGCGGAGGCGGCGCGCGCGCCGCTTATCAGGTGGGCTTCCTGCGCGCACTCGCGCGTCGCATCCCCGATTTCGCCCCGCCGATCCTCACTGGCGTCTCCGCGGGAGCGATCAACGCGGCCTACCTGGCGGGGCGCACCGGTTCGTTCGCCGCGACCGTCGAGTCGCTCACGCAGCTGTGGAGCGGGCTCACCGTCGACCAGGTCTTTCACGTAGATCCGCTGCACCTGATCGGCCGCGTGCTCCGCACGGGCGCGAAGCTCTCGACGGGCGGGGCGATCAAGGAGCGTCGCCCGTACGCGCTCGTCGACACGCGCCCGCTGCGTCGCTTTCTCGATGTCGCACTGCACGGCGACGACGGCGCATTGCACGGGGTCGCGCAGAACCTCGCGCTGGGCCGCTTGCGCGCGGTCGCGATCACCGCCTCCAGCTACTCGACCGGGCAGTCGGTGACGTTCGTGCAGGGACGCGAGGTGGCGACCTGGGAGCGCGCGGACCGCAAGAGCGTGGCGACCGCGATGCGCGTCGAGCACGTGATGGCGTCCTCCGCGCTGCCGCTGTTCTTCCCGGCCATCGCGGTCGACGGCCAGTACTACGGCGACGGCGGCATCCGCCTCACCGCGCCGCTCTCGCCCGCGGTGCACCTCGGCGCGTCGCGCATCATCACGATCTCGACGCGCTACGCGCGCACGCGCGAGGAAGCGGCGCAAGTCGTTACGGACGGCTACCCGCCGATCGCGCAGATGCTGGGCGTGCTGTTCAACGCGGTGTTCCTCGATCTCGTCGACGCCGATGCGCTCGCGCTCGAGCGCATCAACGAGATGATCGAGCGCATGCCGCCCGAACAGCGGGGTGCGATGCGGCGCGTGGAGCTGCTGCAGCTGCGGCCCTCGCGCGACCTCGGCAAGCTCGCGAGCGAGTTCGAGGCCGAGCTGCCTGGCGCGTTCCGCTACTTCACGCGCGGCCTCGGCACGCAGCAGACGCGCTCCAACGACGTGCTCTCGATGGTGATGTTCCAGCCGAACTACCTGTCGCGGCTGATCGAGCTGGGCGAGGCGGATGCGGAGACGCGGGCGGCGGAGATCGAGGCGTTCGTGTCGTAGTAGGAGTGTGTGCGCGGGGCGCGGAGGCTCGGGCGGGCTCCGCGTTCGCGGCGGGGCCGGGGGCGGCTGCGGCTCGTGGCTCGCTGTCGGCCGCTCTTGGTGGGCGTCTCGATGGATGTGGGTGAACGCGTCGCGTCGAGGCGCAGCGCTGCACGGTGATCGCGGCCGAGCTGTGCTTGACCTCGCCGCAGCCGCCCCCGGCCCCGCTGCGAACGCTCTTGCTGGCGTCGCGGCTCGTGCCGCGGCGTTCGGGGGCTTGGCAGGTAGTTCGTCCTTCACGGGCGGGGCGCGGATCGGCGCGGCTTTGAGCCGCGCCTCCCGCGCTTTTCGGAGGGCGGCGTGCAGCGGCGAGGCGCCGCGAGTGCGCGCTTAGAGCTCTTTGCGATTCGCGAGCGAGCGGCCCACGGTGACGTGGTCGGCGTATTCGAGGTCGCCGCCGAGGGGCATGCCGTAGGCGATGCGCGTGATGCGCGCCGAAGTGCCGGCGAGGCGCTCGGCGATCAGGTGCGCGGTGGCGTCGCCTTCCGCGTTCGGGTTCGTCGCGAGGATGACTTCGCGCACCGCGCCGCCGCGCACGCGCGCTTCGAGCTCGGCCATGCGCAGCTCGCCGGGGCCGATGCCGTCGAGCGGCGCGAGTGCGCCGCCGAGCACGTGGTAGCGGCCCTCGAAGCCGCCGCTGCGCTCGATCGCGGCGCGGTCGGCGGGCTCCTCGACCACGCAGATCACGCCCGCGTCGCGCTTCTCGTCGCGGCACACGGCGCACGGCGACACGTCCGTGAGATCGAAGCACTCCGCGCACAGCACGATCTCGCGCTTCACGCGCGCGATCGCGTCGGCGAGCTCGGCCACCTGAGCGTCGGGCGCGGTGAGCAGATGGAACGCGAGGCGCGTCGCGGACTTTTCGCCGATGCCCGGCAAGCGGCGCAGCCCGGCGACGAGCCGCTCGATCGGCGCGGGCGTGCGCACCTACGAGACGCCGCCGAGCGGGCGAATCTCGACGATCTCGGCCCCTAACACTTCGAGCGCCGCGTTCACCGAGGGATGCGACAGCGCCTCCTGCCGGCGCTTGCGCGCGGTCTCGCTGCCGCCGTTCGCCTTGGCTCCGATCTGCGCGGCGCCCGCGCCCGCGTCGGCCGTGAGCTCGGCACGCATCGGCTTGCCGAAGAAGCGCGCGATCACGCCCTCGAGCTCGGACTTGCGCGTCTCGAGGCGGCGCGCGGCGATCGCGGAGGGCAGCGCGATGCGCAGGGCGTCGTCGCTCTTCGCGAGCAGCCGGCCGCCTTCGAGCGCCGCGAACAGGCCGCGGTTCTCTTCCTGCGCGAACGCGCGCAGTCGGTCGAACACCTGCGAGAGCGGCGCAGGCGCCGAGGAGCGCGGCGTCGCCGCGGCGCGCGGAGTCGCGCTCGGCTCGTAGGCCTCCGGCGGCGCTTCGTCGGGCAGCGGGATCGCGTCGAAGTCGGGAGGCTCGTCGCCCGCGCGGGGCGCGGGCTCGCTCGCCGTCCGCGAGCTGCTCGCTGCGGCAGCCGCCGCGTTCGCTGGCGACGCCTTCGGCGGCGGCGCACTCGCGGGCAGGGGCTGCGTCTCGTCGCTGCGCGCGATCGCCGCGGGCGCGCTGCTCTCCGCGCGCGTGCTCGCGCCGCGCGAAGTCGGCGGCGAACCCTGCGCCGGCGGAGCGCGCCGCGCGAAGCCGCCGCCGCCTCCGCCGCCAGGCTCGGGCGTCTCGCCGCGCAGCCGCTTCTCGAGCGCGTCGATGCGCGCGAGCAGCGCCTCCACCTCGTCGCCGCTCGGCATCGTCGCGAGGCGCACGAGCGCCACCTCGAGCACCGCGAATGGATCCGGCGCCCAGGCGAGATCCTCCTGCTCCTTCAGCAGCGCGCGGAACATGCGCCGCAGGCGCGGCTCCTCGGCGCGCGCGGCGAGCTCGCGCAGCGCCGCGACGTCGCCTTCGCCGCCCTCGACGAGCCCCGCGTTCGGCGCGACGCGCAGCACGACGAGATCGCGCAGCGTCGCGAGCAGCTCGCCGCCGAGGCGCTTCGCATCGATGCCTCGGTCCCACGCGCGCCGAATCGCGGCGAGCGCGGCCGCGGCGTCGCCGTCGATGCACGCGGTCGCCATCGCCAATAACAACTTGCGATCGACGAGGTCGAGCACCTCGGCCACCTGCGCGTCGTCGACCTTGCCCTCGCCATACGCGAGCAGCTGGTCGAGCAGCGTCTGCGAGTCGCGCATCGAACCTTCGCCGGCGCGCGCCACGGCGGCGAGGCTCGCGTCCGAGATCGCGATGCCTTCGGCCTTCGCGATGCGCTTCAGGTTCGCGGCGACTTGGCTCGTCGCGATGCGGCGTAGGTCGTAGCGCTGGCAGCGCGAGAGCACGGTGAACGGAATCTTCTCCGGGTTCGTCGTGCAGAACACGAACAGGCTGCGCGGCGGCGGCTCCTCGAGGGTCTTCAAGAGCGCGTTGAACGCGGGCGTCGAGAGCATGTGCACTTCGTCGACGATGTAGACGCGGTGCTTGCCGGGCGACGGCGCGTAGCGGATCGACTCGATGATCTCGCGCACGTCGTCGACGCTGGTGCGGCTCGCGGCGTCGATCTCCTGCACGTCGGTGGAATGCCCCGACTGAATCGCGACGCACTCGGGATCTTCAGGATCGAACGAGTCGCTCGGGCCCTTCGAGTGGTTCAGGCAGCACGCGAAGATGCGCGCGAGCGTGGTCTTGCCGGTGCCGCGCGGGCCGGTGAGCAGCAGCGCGTGCGGAATGCGGCCGGTGCGGATCGCGTTGCGCAGCGGCGTCGTGACGTGCGCCTGCCCGTCCACTTCCTCGAAGGTGCGTGGGCGCCACTTGCGTGCGAGCACCATGTGGGCCACGGGCAGTCCTCGTTGCGCGAGCTGAAGCGAGTGACCGCAGGGCTTGCCGACAACCGCCGGGGCGCCGCTACCGCTGCTTCCTTCCGGACCTCGCGGGGTTTGCGGGCCGCCGACGAAGCCGGGGCCCTGCGGTCACGGGGCACGGTAGGGAACGGGGCGCGTGGGCGTACAGGGGCGAGCGGCCCTTTTCCTTGTTTACTTCGCAAACCGCGTCGAAGACTCCGCGGTTTGCTGCGCGCTTCGCTTGCTGCCTCGGCCGACGTGGCTGGGAGGAGCGTTCGTCAGCGAGGTTGTTCTGTCGGTCGCGTGGCGCGTCAGGCATCGCGCTGGCTCGTTTGTTCGTTGCGGCGCGCCCGTCGAGATCGGGCGCGGTTACCGTGGCTCGTTCATGAGTCGCGGCGGCGCGAACGCTTTTGCGGAGAAGGTGCTGCGCGTGGAGCGGGGGCTGTCGCGGGAGCTCGCGGCGCTTTGGTTTGGGGCGCCGGTGACGCATGTGTACGACCCGCTGTCGTACGCGATGCGGCCGCATGCGGCGTTCGTGCGGCGGTATGCGCAGGGGCCGGTGCCCATTCTCTTCCTGGGGATGAATCCGGGGCCCTACGGGATGGCGCAGACGGGGGTGCCGTTCGGCGAGGTCGCGGCGGTACGCGGCTGGCTCGGGATCGAGGGGCCGGTGGCGAAGCCGGCGCGCGAGCACCCGAAGCGGCCGGTCGACGG
>Ga0194110_10002578_pt1 | contig 22921 bp, 40 predicted proteins | sample TA2Kig1200mmetaG_FD_146192 | JGI IMG/M metagenome (GOLD analysis project Ga0194110, IMG submission 146192) | Freshwater microbial communities from Lake Tanganyika, Tanzania - TA2015032 Kigoma Deep Cast 1200m | ecosystem: Environmental > Aquatic > Freshwater > Lake | place: Tanzania: Lake...
GTTCTCGAAAAATACTCATGAGTTATCTTTCTGATTATAAATAATCACCTAAATTTTGATTATCTTTTGTTTTTTAAAAGTTAATAACTTGCATGAAACAAAGAAGGAATAGCTGCCGCGATTTCTTAGAATGTTGATTAAATACACGTATCAAGTTGATATGTGCATTTTTGTGACTTTTCTTTGACAGCGCCAAGATGCATCCTCGTTAAAATTGATGAGAACGTAAATCTGAATTAACATAGACGATCATTCATGACTATTTTTGTCTACATTAATCGAATAATCATATTTCACTAGGCCATTTTCGTCGTAAGGACAATGCCTGCATCCACCATGACAGCAAAAACCACGATCAATTAAGAATTTAGAAGTCCACACAAAATTACCTGTATCTGGATCGCGATACCAGTCTATGCCCTCTTCTAAATTCATTAATTACACTTTAATCTGTTAGATCTTTAAGTATTAGCGTTTAATCAACCATATTTACAATCTATGAATTCCTTAAAAATTCTTAGAGACACAATAAGACTTCTCATCAACGAATCTATTCGGGAGGGTAACCTGGATGCGGCTTGGAGTATGAGTCCATTAGCAACAACAGGTTCCGATGATGAAGAACGTGAATTTAATGAAGAGCTTGAAGAATTTAGTGTCGACTATGAAGAACAGTGCGGATGTTGACATGAGAAAAAATCAGAATAATTCACTGCGATCGTACATAAGGTTAATTCTCGAAAGTAAACGTAGACAAAGATCAATTAAACAGACAGACTCTGCAGGGCCAGGTGTGTCAAATGATCCAACACAAGCCGGTGAACCCTACGACAATTACAACATCGAGAGGGAGGTCGATATTTACGGATATTGGTACAAATCTCCGGGTGACAAGGCGACTGGTGGTGATTTCAGACCAGATGATCCTGCTGCATACATAGGAATGCAAGCGCCTCCTGCTCCGTCTGCACCTTCAGAAATAACAACTACAGAATCAGACATAGACGTAGACGTAGAATCACTCGAAGAAATAGATTAAAATTTTTGTCGTCTTTTTTTAATTTCTGCGATCAGTTTATCTCGTCTTTTAAAAAAAGAAGCACTGAATAGCAAGGCATCACTGATCACATTTGGATTGTAATACTTGAAAGATCCACCATGCCCAACGTGTAAGTGGCAATCGTGTTTACCCATGCAGAGAGTTATCAGATTTGAAGGATCTAGCTCTCGTGAGGCTTCGACGCGATAAGGAATTATATGATGCACTTGAAGATTATCAGATGCTCCACAAGCAGCACAAACGGGATGACATTCTAAATGTGCATCTCTAACTTTATCCCAGCTCGGCGATCGGGAACGAGATTTATCTTTCTCACGTATGCGAGAGTGAATCTTACTTAAACTTGAGACAATCTTTTTTATCACAGTAAACCCCAGATAATCATTTAAATATTAACAAATGACTAACTATGAAGATTTATGTTTAGACAAGAAAATCTCACATTGACAATGGCCCGATTGCAGATTAGAAATTTTCTTAATCTTTTTCTATCTTGTCAGCGTTATTTTCTTCATTTTTAGCATCTGGCTTAATGAGACCCATCAAAACGTTGTTTAACATGAGAATCCAAAACAGCGCTAATGTAAAAGTAAGGTATGGATGTGACATTGCCCAATTATGCATTTTTAATTCCTTTCAATTTCTACGTACAATCCGTCCGCGCGATGTGTCATATGGTGAAACTTCAATAGTGACTTTATCACCTGGCAGAATTTGTATATGATTTTGCCGCATTTTTCCACTGAGAGTTGCTAAAACTAGCACATCGCCACTGTTAATTTTTACATGAAACCATGTTCCCGGCAAAGCTTCTTCAACAACGCCGCTAAGAATCATTCTATCGTCTCTTTCTTCTTTTTTAAGAAATGACTGATTTTTTTTATATTTGCTTTTATTCTTAGACCTTTTAGGTCCTTCAAAATCATAATTCTCAAAATTATTATTACTATTATTTCTTACCTCGATCATCTGTACTTTATATCATCCTTTCATTGTAACAATTTTTAATTAAAGCTGCATAGTTCCAAGAGTTCTATTGTTTAATAGCAATTCGGACTCTGAAAACGCAGACTCGCTTTTTGAGATTAACCACGAGGATTGCACTGTGAATCCGACGCAAGTGCCAGGCCATCGACCGTCTTCATTAGGCAGAAAAACCGTGCTGCCATCAGCGCTAGGAATGTATTTTCCTCGAGGAATATAATAGCTGTCAGCGTCAAATGTTTTAATCAACCCTGATGATAGAACCAACAAAACTTTTCCATCTCTAGGGTGCATACCCGATGCAACTATTTTATTAGTTGTGTCACCAGATAAAATAATGCTGTCTATCTCGCCTTGCGATAGATGCGCAATGTATGCAGGCAGTTCAAGCGTTGTAGCACGTATCTGAATTTGTTTTTTCATGTCTCGACGCGATCTTGGTCGTAAGATTGATGCAAAAAAAGATCAGAACGCAGATATGGTCCTTGAGACACCGAGTCATAAGAATACACGTAAAATATCTGTGGAAGATAATTAATAATGTGATTAACGTGCTTAGATTTTTCTAAGCCACGATTTGTGTTATGTTTCTTTATGACAATGCCAAGCGAATTTAGTTCAGACTTATTCTTTCTTATCGTTACTAGATCACCAATGTCAATGCTCATCTAATCTTTAAATTCTCCTGACAACTAATTGTTATAATTACACGCATTTAATTAAAAGTATAACAAATTGTGCTACAACATGATTTGAGTACGAACTTTAATTATTTCATCTGAAATTTCATGAAGATTAATTAGCGCAGACTCCATATGAGCTTGAATTTTGTATTTTTTATCCCCCAGTGTCCACAAAACTATCCAGCTACCTTCTTTAGACTTGGACACAATTAAACCTACAAGTCGTGAGTCAACACCCCATCTTGACTTTTTTGCTACTAATGCACCAACGCGCATGATTTAAATCATTCATTTTCGGCGTCATCCTCAACAATTACAGCATCTAAAGACAAAAAAGTACAAGCAACAGAAGCGGCATTTCTAAGGGCAGTGCGTGTCACTTTGACTGGATCGATAATTCCAGCTTCAATCATATTGACATACTCTTCAGAGGCAGCATTATAACCCACGCTCGATGCTGCAGGATCTTTCTTATGTCTGACTAGGTCATTAATGATTACTTCATGACTTTTTTCAGCATTCTCAGTAATTTTTTGAATGGGTGCAAGGCATGCATCGGCCACAATCGAGCCACCAATTCCAAACTGCTTCCAGCAGTCTTCTTTGTCTTCGCTTAATTCTCTCCAGATCTCAAAAAGAGCCATGCCACCGCCAGGGACGATGCCCTCCTCAACGGCCGCTCGGGTCGCATTCAGTGCGTCTTCAATTCTGTATTTTGTTTCGACAATTTCAAGCTCCGTCGAGCCGCCGACCTTGATAACAGCAACGCCTGAAGAAAGCCTGGCAACTCTTAATCGAAGTCTATCTGTTTCTTCTTGTGCTAAAGTAATGTCCTGTAGTTGTGTTTTGAGTTCTTCTACGTGCGTGTTAATTACTTCCTTGGTCGCACCTGTGCCCACCATTGTCGTAGTTTTTGCATCAACTAAGAGACTCTTCAACGTGCCTAGGTCCGTCATTGTAGTCTTGCTTATCGAGAGTCCTGTCGCAGGAGATACTATCTTTGCACCTGTCATGACTGAAATATCTCTCATGAATTCTTCTCTGCTCTTACCGTACCCGGGTGCTTTTATCGCAACAACAGGAAGATGCGCATTGACTCGATTGACCACTAAGCCCTGCAAAGCTTCACCTTCTACCTCATCTGCAACAACAAGTAGTGGAACTTTTGATTGCATGACCTTTTCAAGCAAAGGAATCATTTCGCGCATGCTGTTGAGCTTCTGATCAACAAGCAAGACTTTAGCATCAGAGTAAGCAGCGTGCATCTTTTCAGAGTTAGTGACGAAGTAGGGGCTCAGATAACCTCTATCGATCTGCATTCCTTCAACTACGTCGAGCTGAGTTTGCATGCTCTTTGCTTCTTCAACTGTGATGATTCCGTCGTGACCTACTTTGGTCATAGCATCTGCGATCAGTTGACCAATAGATTCGTCACCATTTGCACTAATAGTTCCAATCTGAGCAATTTCCTCAACTGTAGTAAGCTGTTTAGCACCTACTTTGAGAAGATTTGATACAGCATCTGCCGCTCTTGATATGCCAGAGCAAAGAACCTTAGCATCGTAGCCAGCTTCTAAGAGCTTAAGACCAGATCTGACCATAGAAAAAGTTAAAACTGTGGCAGTTGTAGTACCATCACCTGCGATGTCATTTGTTTGAGATGCAGCTTCTCTTATGAGTTGAGCGCCCATTCGCTCAATGGGAGTCTTTAAGTGAATAGATTTACTAACTGTAACACCATCTTTTGTGATGACAGGTTGCGAATTAGGTTCTTGCTGTATGAGGACAGTTTTGCCTCGAGGGCCCATCGTGCTGCCTACGGCACGTGCAACTGTTTGCATGCCCTGAAAGAGTGATTTTCGTGCCTCAGAAGAAAAAACTACCTTTGTAGCTTTTGGTTGTTCGTTGTTGACGTACATGTCTTCAAAATTTATGTCAAATCTTATAGTTGTATAAAAAAATCAATCTTTAGTCACGTTAATCCAGACAGGTTTTCCTGCTTTCCATGCGACAGCAACTTCACCCTTGCAATATTTTTTAATGACGTTGAGAAGAGTTTCTCGCTGCTGATCATCAGAAATTCTTTGAACAAAGATTCTTAGACGATGCTCTGTATAATCTAAAACTTTTTTAATGTTAGTTGCAGACAGCTGAGACTTGTGCATCTGAAATTCTGTAGATTTTTCACCAATCTTCCAGCCTTTTGCACTACTTTTTGTTGCCATGTCTGAGTTCATAACGACCTTGAGTCATCAAATTTAAATATAGCAATTTTGAGAAAATAGTTTAATTTTGACAAGTTTCGCACCACCATGAAGTTCTTCCATCAGCAGTTTCTTCATGGCGAACTGGATGACCTGCAGCACACTGTTTTAGTCCATACACTCTAAAAAAGAACTGAGCATTTCCATTCTCTTCGTCTACAGTCTTGTAAGTGCGGAGCGATGCGCCATGATCTGCATAAGATTCTCTGCATGATAGAATGACCTCAGACCACAGGCTTAGTATTTCTTCAGAAGATATGTCTGTGACAACTCTGTGTGGAGCTACTCCTGCTCTATAAAGTACTTCTGACTTTAGATAATTTCCTACGCCAGAGACACAAGATTGATCCATGAGCGCTTCTGCAATTGTTCGATTAGGTTTATTAAGAATTCTTTTTGCAAATACTTCTGGATCAATCGGTGGGTCTTCTAAAACGTCGGGGCCAAGTGAACGTAGCTTCTTATCATGCTGCATCTGATTATTAACAAATTTTATGGTACCAAATCGCCGAGCATCATTGAAGAATAATTTGCATTGATCCGGCGCGGCAAGTTCTCCTGAACCATTGAATTCAACAATGAAGCTGACGTGTTTTCCTGACTGTTTGGACCACTGCCCAGACATACCATAAGTGCACCACACATACCAAGTTTTAGTCTTGCCTGCAAGGGTCCACCACATGAACTTACCTTTCGTGTCGATTGATTCGACCTTCAGCGGTAAATCTTTTGCAATCTCAGACATACCTTCGGGCATCTTTGTCTTATAACGTCCTGAAGGAGAAGAAATCAAACGGGTAACATACTTGTCGACAAGCACTTCTCTAAGTCTATCGCGAGAATGTTTGAGCTCTGGGCCTTCGGGCACTCTAATTTTTCCTTTCAAGTCTAGATCTTTTAACAGCTTCGCTTAGTTTTTTCTTCTCTTCGTCAGTTTTAGGACGCAATTTTCTGCCTTTGTTAGTCAGATTTTCGGGTGAGTCTCTTCTTATCATCCTCAAGATTTTATGATGATCTACACCCCATTTTTGGGCAATTTTGCTAGCGGACACTCCTACCTCGTACTCAGCTTTAACAAACTCAAATTCTTCTTGAGTGAATTGTTTTACATGACCGCGACCTGTCGGTCTTCTATTTTCATACATCGAAGAAGGTAGGTTATCCTTATTGGTCCTAATGTAACACATGCTTTCTGACATTTGCAATTTACTGCATATAACTTATGACACGAGGTCGATATTGCTTCTTTTGTTTCATGTAAGCTATTCAGCTGAGCTGCTTAGGTAAATGATCTATTTGTTCTGGCAACATCTTCTTCATTAATAATCCTCGTACCTTTCACATCTTTCTTCGATGCATGATTCATAACCATTACAGCAATCTTTCTCTGAATTGCAAGCCTCGTGAGTGTCAGAACAATCACAGAATCTTTTTCCGCAGCTTCCGATGAGTTCGTCATCAAGTGCAGGATCGTCATGCCAGTCAGTGGGGCCCGTGTCAGCAGCAGTGACAGGTCTGGGCTTTTTTTCTTTTCCCGCTGTAGGCATTGATGTAGGCGCGGCCGCTTGGTAATTTTCTGTGCTGCTTGCGCTAACAGGAGTGTTTGTAGTTTCTTCTTTTGTCTCAAGAAAAAAATCAAGTTTGTCGACAGTCAATTGATCAGCGCGTCTATAATCTTTATTCTCAATACTTGCTGATGGATCGTCCCAAACAAGTGAACACCATCCAACAGTAACTAGCACGGGAAGTGCGACGACAATGATTAAATCTAATTTTTTTCTCTTCATAAAATGAAATACCAAATTTTATTATAAAAAATCAATAAAGTGTACAAGATCATGAGGGCACAATTCGACCGATACTCTCAGGATCGTCGCTCCAGTACAGAACAATTCCGTCAAGTTTGCTGATTAAAAATTCCATCATCGATTTCTCTGAATTGAAGGTAACGACGGCACCGTTGCTGTACAAGCACCAAGCCTCAAGTTCACGAAGAACGTCTACTTTACTCATGATGAGATCCGTGACACCGTTGACACGTGCAGCTTTGACTAGCTTATCAGCATCTAGCCAATTGCATTGTCTGGGTCTTCCCGTCGTGGCGCCGTACTCGTTACCCAAATTTCTAATCTTAGAAAAGATGATGTTTTCAGGTTCAAATTTTTTAGAACCCACGTAAGTCTCATAGATCTTCGCTGCGCCATATATTCGTCTGATCTTTTGAGGCGGCACACCATTCATAACGGCAGAACCTGCTGTGCAGTGCGACGAGGTGACATACGGATAATCTCCCCAATCTATGTCCAGGTAAAACCCCTGCGCGCCTTCAAACAGTATTCTGCTGTCATTCTGCGACAAATGAAGCTCTTCATAGACGTCAACGAGATAGTGCCGCAGATCAGGAATCTGTGAAGCTCGAATTCCTCTACGACCGTATTTGTCTCGGTAAGCGGGCCCATTGCCTCGACGCGTGGTACCAATGAGAACTTCTTTTGAGTCTTCTAGCAGATGATCGTCTGTAATGATGTGTGTATTGGATGAGATCTTCACTAAATCTCTCACGTAGACGTTGCACTCTTCAAGCTCTCTTAACTCTTCAAAGAAGTGCTTAACATTGAGCACGCAACCCGGACCTATGATGCTCTTGATTCCGTGCAGCACACCCACTGGAATTGCGTGCGTGACCACTTTCTCTCCGTTTAAATAGATCGTGTGTCCCGCGTTGTTGCTGCCGTTGTAACGAATGACGTGCGTGTATTCGCCGTTTTGTGTCAAATAATTCGCTATCTTTCCCTTGCCACTATCGCCTTGCTGAAGGTCGACTATAACATCTGCGTAATTGATCACTTTAATTCTCCAGCGTTGATGACTTGGTGGGCCATCCCCGTCCTGCCCGGGGGACCTCCACTTTATTATGAGTTCGAGAAAAGATACTGCCTTGTGCCGCGACTATTTAACGATTAAACAGCTTTAATTGTTGGAAATTTTATACGTGCCACATTTCCATCTGGTAAAACCACCTCATCTTGAACAGAATCTTGTTCGATGAAAGAAATCTTAGGTTCTTTGATCTCAAGCTCATTGAGTTCTTGTTTTGCTTCTTCAGCGTACCAATCTTTGGCTTTTTTCACTGCTGAATCTACTAGTCTAGTTATCTGAAGAGAAGCACGTGCTATAAGTGTAGACCTTGCATCTTCAGAAGATGTAAAGATCTCTCCATCGACTTGATCGAGCATGATCTTTGTTGACTTGTCAGACCCTGCCTGCAAACAGTACTTAATTTCTTCACCTTGCAAAGTTTTCTTGGTAACAGTTTCTACAACTTGCATAGGAAAAATTTGTTGCTTTTTGCTTAAAACAACAAAGACTACTTGACCAATTTCGTACATATCATTCCTCTTCTTGATCTTTGTCTTCCTCGGACTTCAAAAAAGAATGCATCTCTTGAGGCGCATCTTCTTGCCCCAACATGAATATACCCATTGGAGCGGGTCCAACTGGCATGACAGCATAATCGGGCGCTTCATCATCGATTGGCAATTGAGCGTCTACGCAGAGAGCAGCAATTTTCTTCCATAAAGAATTTTCTTCGAAAACTCGATCTTCAGATTCTGCCATTGCCTGACTAATTGTTTTTTCAGTGGGAGATGGAAACAAGATACTCAACATGTCACGAAGATGAACTAACTCAAGTTTTGTGAGCTTGAGCTCAAAAATTTTTGTCTTTCTGATCTTATCTTCTTCTTTTACTTCTTTCTTTTTAGACTTCAAGATGGTTCGTTCCCTTCATTGAGAGCCTCAAGAAAAAGATCAAAAGTATCTCTGTGCGTGACTTCATTCTGAATCTTGATAACCTTCAGCGCAGCTTGAAGTGTTTTAATATCAAGTTTCTCAGAATACTCTTCGATGAGCTCCTTGCGATCACCCTTGAGTAATTCGATCTCATTATCAACCGTATTTATTCTTGTGACAAACTCTTTTACGAGCTCACGCAGAGCACCGATCTCATCGGGCTGCATGATTGCGACGTTGTAATTTTTAAGCTGCTTCTTTGGCATGATTTGCTATCATACACTAGCAGCAAAAATTGTTCAGAGCATTGAGACCTTTTGAAAAGCCTTTTGATATTCTTTGTATTCTTGAGATTCTGGGGGCAACATTTTCATTCTTGCCGCGAGTGTCGAAGTGAATATTTGCGAAGTAGCTTTTTTAGCGCTGTCAATCAGCATTTTTTCAGTGCCAGGATCTTTTATCTGTTCTATGGCTTTTTTACCTTTTGCATCTTTTGCAGCTAATTTTTTTATGCCATCAATTGAGCTGACTTCTTTTGTAAATTTTTCAGCAGATTGTTCTGCAGCGACCAGCGTTTCTTTCTCTATGTCTGAAAGTTTTTTAGTCATTTCTTTCATTCGAGGATTGCTCTTTATCTTTTGAGCTAAAACCTGAACTACTTTTTCATTTTTTAAAACATCTCTGAGTAAATCGTCAAAGCTACCGTCTTTTCCTTTGTCTGGTTCTTCGAGCAATTTTTTGCGACGATTATTCACATAAGATTCATTCTTGCCTCTTCCTGAAAGAGACGCAATTAGCTGTGCATAGACATCATTTTTTCTACTTTGAGCTTCTTTTTTGCCGATTCTGTCATTTAGTATAGCACGCTGAATTGAATCCCAAGATTCTTTTGCGCCAGATAGCGCATTATCAGATGCACCACCTGTCGCTATGGACAGTAATTCTTTAGTTGCAGCGGGTGCTTTGAGCGCTGCAGATCCAGCTAAAAATGCAGCTGGATTGAGCATGAAACCCATCAATTTGGCATCATCTCCGAGCGCAGCATCTGTGCGGCTATAGACGTCTTCATATTCGCGCTTTATATCTTCCATTCTCTTGTCGCGTCTATCAAAAATTGCTTGATAGTCAGCAGAAATAAATGGCACGATAGTAGTCACAACAGCTTCAAATGCAATTCGTAGCAAAGTTGCGACGTCTGTCGTAATTTCCTTGACACCGGCTACAGCAGTTTTAAATACATCAGTAAAGGGCTCTACAAAGGCTTTTAAAAGAGGGCCAGGATCTTGACCCCCAGAATAAAAACTGGGCTGTATCATTTGACCGCTATCCATGAAAGCTGTAGTCAAACTTTCGCCGTACGAATCCTCGTTAATAAGTTTTCGTTTTAGGGTGCGTCTAATGTACTCTCTAAGTAATTTGTCTTGCTGAGTTTTCATTTTTATTTTGTAAATATCTACTAGTAAATCTATTATGTTAGCCAATTAGTAAGAGAGCTGCCTCAATTATAGGCATCTGAGATTTCAAGACGGGAGGAAGACAATTCACGTCAAACCATCCCACGTCAATTACCTCACTATTCTTGTCATCGCACCGAGGTGTAGCATTGCAAATTTGCACGGCAAGGTACGGAACTACTGTCTTGCGAAATCTCTTCTTCTTTATAGTGATGTGAGGTAATCTGCTAATTGCCTTAATCTTAATTCCTGTCTCTTCTTTTACTTCTCGATAAGCTGTTTGAAGAAATGATTCACCTGTCTCCATGTGTCCTTTCGGTATTCCCCAGCAGCTTTCGTTCTGTTTGACGAGCAGAATCTGCGGAGCAGGATTCAACCGATAGACAACAGCACCGCAGGAAATTTCGTCTCTCATGACAGTATCTTACCTTGCATAACAGATAAATATACGTTAATGAAGATTGGATTAGTACCTGGAAGTTTTAAGCCGTACCATGCGGGTCATGATGCTCTAGTGAGAATGGCAGCTGGTGAAAATGACGCTGTTTTAGTTTTTAGCTCAACTGCTGATCGTCTTAGGAAGGGCGAGATGCCGTTGTACGGTGCTGACATGCAACAAATTATCGATAAGTTTGTCCGGCCTTCATTGCCCGGTAACGTTCAGATGATCGACGTAGGCGTGCCTGTCGCAGCTGTGTGGCAAGAGCTTGAGAAGGCTGAAAAGGCCAAGTCCAAAGATACGTTCACCATCTATTCTGACAGTGAGGATATCCAGAAGTACAGCGAAAAGTCTCTTATGAAATATGCACCTCGGCTTCAAGGCAAAGGGCAAATTATCACACGTGGTGTGACGAGAGGACAGGAGACGCCTGATATTAGCGGCACGATGATGAGAGCCTATCTTGAAGCAGGTGACGTGAAAAACTTTGCTAAGATGTTACCGCCTAGCGTGAGAAAATTCAGCAAAGAGATCATTGATATACTCAAAGCAAAAAAGAAAACAGCGACAACAGAATCTCTACTGCGTCGCTATGTCTCTCTTGTGCTAGCTGATTAATTAAATTTCGACGAGAATAGCATTGCTAGATGGTCGATCTGCTATTACTATGCGTCGACCACTATCACCCCTAGACGGACTCTTGCCAAAAAGCAAAGGATAGCCATTGGCATCAACGCTTTTGAGATCTACTGGCTGATCAATGCGTCGTTTTCGTGCACGCAGATAGAGATCGTGGGTCTTGGCATAAGCAGCAATAGGCGTAAGAGCTCCATCCAGCATCACTACATTCTTTCCAATTGTAGCCTTTACGTCCATTGGACCTTGATACATGTAATCGATCGGGCCACCCATTTCTTCATTGCCGCGCAAGATTTTTATTGCATCTTTGCCAGTTATCTTACCAAATACGTCAGGAGCGCCCATCTCGCCGTTCTTGTAGCTCTGTGCCAGCGCAGCTCTTGCCTTGACCAGAAATCTTTCAATGATGTCTGGGACAAGAACTTGAAGTGCCACAAGACCGCCGCCGGCCAAGGAAGGCGCCGAGGAGCCCTTTGCAGAGATGTTAACTGTTCCACCTCCCATCAGCATGAATATGACATCTGTGTAAGGCTCTTGTCCTAGGCTGCTAAGTCCTGACATCTTACTGGCACCTACAACATTGTCAATAGAAACGCCACCTGCTGTGACTGTAATTGGTTTTTTGGGAGATGCAATTTTATTGATTGCTTGAATGATTCCCTGCTCTTGTCTTTCAGCAGATGCTCCACCTTCAATGACGAGTTTAAGATAATTTTTAAGTAAATTACTCATAATATTTAATTTTAAACAATTTTAGTACCTAAATAGGCCCAAGATCTGGCAGGCTGCTGAAAAATTGCCTGTAAATTTATAGGCATTGCCTTTCCACATGAAGACTACGCCTTCAATCGGTGTCTGAATGTTGCTGATGTCTCCCATCTTGTCAAGCTGCTCCTCGACCAAGTGCATAGCAGCGTCGTCACCCGACTCTTCAACTTGACGAATCTTAGCCTCCACTGCCGCCTTAATTCGGTCGACCTCCTCGCTAGAATTTTCCACTAGAGAAGACTGCAAACCTTTCAGCATCTCCACAGCCAGAATATTGATAGCTCTTGACAGGGGGCGAACGTGTTCTTTGAAAAGCTTAGGACAATTCTCTACAAATTGTCTCGCTGTAACATATTCTGATTTATCCAAACATTTTTTGATGTCAACTAGTGTAGGCGCATACTCATCTCCCATGCACCGAGACACGATCATCTCGGTAACTCGAGGCGACAACATGAGATCTGATGCGTTCTCATGGATCAAAGCTCGAAGATAGTCACCGACTGTGTTTGAATCGGTCACACCCGCGCGACGCATAACGACATCAAGCTCTGTGAGTGATTCTCTCAGAACACTTCCGTCAGACAATTTTTGTAGACGAACGACTCGAGGTCCTGAGATCTTCCACGAAGAGTGCTGAAGAGCGCGCTGCATTTTGCCAACTTTCTCTACGAGAGCCTCTACCCCTTGCGGTGACTCGATCATGACGACACGATCACCACTAATTGATTTGACAGGCCACTTGTGGAATGTCACGGCGTTACAGTCGTAATTCACGACGTTTGGGTTCTCGGTGTAGATGACCTCAGCAGAGTACCACCGATTTCTTGAAGACCCAAAAATGCGTCGCTTGTCTGACGATGAAAGCGCACTTAGTGCACCACGCAGGACCTTGAAAGCTGTGTTGAATGCCTCAGAGATGTGTCCGCGACCTTTAAACTTATCAGACAATGCCTTAGCATTCATGCCGCCACGCTTGATGTCGCCGTCGGCGCGAGCGACGCGCAGAGAATTTGTCGCAAAGTCCCAGGTGAACATCAAGTTCATGCCGTCGAACTTCTCTGTGGCCTCTTCGAGGCGCCCCGTAGCAGCATGAGTCAAAATCTGCTTAAGTTCTTTAAAGGTGAGCGCTCTGTTTTCGTAAAGATGCTGAAGGTGACCGGCTGCGCCGCCCATTTATTCCTCGTCTTTTTCTTGAAGCTGCTTTTGATCGGCAGATTTCCGGGCTGATTTGAGTTCTTCCTTGAGATGCTTTAGCACCGATCCCCAGTGATATCTCTTGACTGAACCCCGCGGGTGTTTGTTGCGCCAATATTCTGCATCTGAAACTCGGCGCTCGAGATCTTCAATGTGATCTGAACATCCCCAAGGAACTTTTCTATCACCAGTGATGTCTGCCTCTCTGATCCGGGCTTCTCCCAGGATCAATCTAATATATTCTTTAAAGTCGAAATCTTGCATCACTGCATCTCCAGCGCGTTCTGCATTGATCTTGCTAGAAAATATTTCACTTGTGAAGCTGTGGGACGCTGATCTTTTTGAAGATTAAATGCAGCTCTTATCTGCTCTAACAGCGCAGCTGACATCTCTATGGTCGCGACGTCACCTGAGCTCAAAATAATGTCTACAGAATCAACAGTTTTCATTGCTAATCCTCACTTCTTTTTAGCTACGATCGGAACTGGGCCCTTAGTGTCTTCTGCGGGAGTCTTCTCTTCCTTGTCCTCTTCTGGAGATTGCTTCTTTATGACAGTAGGCTTTATGGTAACCTTCTTCTCAGTGGTTTGCTTCTCTATCTTGACGTCGACTGGCTTGTCAGAGGGCTTCACGACGTCTTTTGAAGCGACTTCACCTGTTACGATCTGTGACAGTGCCTTCAAAAATGCTAAAAGCGCTGTTTTCTCAGCATCGCTAAGATTCTTGACATATTCTGTCAACTTGCCCATAATTTCTTCGTCTTTATAAGACTTACCTGACCTAATGGCATTGAGCTTTTCAACAACGTCTTCTACAGTTATGTTTCCAGCTTTTAACTTTTCAGAATCTTCTTTGTTGGCAATTTTTTTACTTTCATCCTCGTCGGAAGCCTCTGAATCCTTCTCAGATTCTTCTCCGCCTGCTTTGGTATCAAAAGGATCTGATTCATCAGCTTCGACCAAGCGTTTTGACTTCTTTTTTACGGCGTCAATGCTTTCTTTAAAAATGCTGTTTAGGACATCTGCTATATTGATTCTTGTTTTTGAAGGATGCATCAGATTACCTCTAAGTTAATTATTGCTCAATTTTAATTAGTTCAATACTCAATAAGCACTGATTTTTTACGTAATCAAAATTCGTCATTTTTTGTAATGAAATCTTATAAGGGCCAGTTGACCCGACGGAGTGCTCTAGGTAGTTCATGTTGTACTCAGCACATTTATAGATGTTTTGATTTAAAATAGAAAATAGTTCATACCCATCTTGAATGCTTGACTTTAGCTGAATGCAGACAGCTGAATTTGAAACGACTTCTATATCGATTACCGGACCTGTAAATGACAGCTTGTCATCTTCAAAAGTCAAAAAAAGCTCTATGACAATCATAGACTCCGTCGTAATAACAGATTGATCATTTTCTTTTATAGCCAATCTATCTTTTAGTGCTTCGCTCACCAGCAAACGAGTAGTATCTTGATCTAGCATAATTACTCCGGGATAAGTACTACATCTTTATACGCGGCATCTGCATATTTGGCATACTCTTTATCAATCTCAGTTATCCTTTTGAGATCTTTGGTCTGAAGCATTAAAACTACTGTACCTTCATCAATCACCATCTTTGCATTGTGATTTACTTCATCTTCGTATTCAAGAAGTTGCTTGATAAACTCATTTCTGTGAGTTTGAACTCTGAACTCAAATTTTTTAACGTAGTAATCTTCAGATTTTTTCCACGTGTTGACAGCAACAACAGGAAGAAAACCTTCTTTAGGCTGCACTGGCAATATACCTTTTACAATGGGCTCACGGGCCTTGTTGATAAAAGATTCATGAAGATCTGTAAGAGTTTTCATCACAATATGACATAACCCCCTACTACTGCTGATTCATTGAAGGATGAGCCATGTGTATAGACTTTCTTATTTCTATCAACGACACATGAACCGCCCTTGTATTCCATGTCTCTCTCTTTGCCAACTCTGTTAGAAACAATTACATTTGCGTCAGTATCTTCTGAGAGTTCTACCCAAGTTGAGTCAGGGTAGCCATAATCAGAACCCCAGTTGGTTAAAAGAGCAATAGTATCTACAGCGCCCTTCTTGTAAAAGCGATGACTATCTTGATAAAACGCATAAGTGTCTCTATAGTTGTTTATTGCATCTCTGCAAATTAATGCGCCCAAGCGGCCGGCTCGAGTAACAACGACAGGCGTCAAATTATCAGCTGCTTCTGCCCACAAAAAATCGCTGCCCCACAAGTTGTGTTTTTGACAAGTTACAACTCGACCGTCTGGGCATACTATTGCAGATGAGTTATACAGTTTTCCTTCTTTAAGCTCAACAAACCCAAAAACGACGTGAGTATTGTATTTCTTGGCAATGGGAACGAACGCCTGCGTCTGATACCCATCAGCTGTTTGAGCACAGCTCGCTGCCTCTTGTTTGTCACGTAGAACGTAACCACTAACACAGAGCTCTGGTAACACAACGACGCCTGCACCCTTCGCTGCAGCTTCAAATGCAAGCTGTTGGCCCATTCTAAGATTATGGTACACATCTAAGATTTTTGGATTGTACTGTACAGCTGCTACAATCTCTTTTCTGCAGTTTAAATTCATATTAATCACATTAAATTAGCAAATTCTTCTGATTTACCCTTCACGGCACGCTTGAGCTCTGCCTTTAACGCTAACATTCCTTCGGCCTTAGCTTGAGCTCGGGCAGATGCATTTTCTGGGTCTTCCACAAGCACATCTAAATACGGATTAAGAAAAATTCTAAAAGTTGCTAATTCTGTGGCCATCTCTGGATTTGACTTAAACAACTCAATGTCATCGGGAGAAAAGAGGCCCTTCGCCGGACCGGTGACCACGTCAATAAAATCCTGCATAGCATACATCACCGCGATGCTTGCAGTATCTTTCATTGATATTGTCTGAACATCGCCACCTTGAATGTCAGCGACTTTTTTGAGCTTCTCCATTGCGACTTTTTCTAAGTTTCTAATATTGGTGCCATGTTTGACACCCATGACTTTTGCAATTTCATCGCGTGACATGTCACCAGTCTGTGCTTCCTTTGGAAGAAGCTTAGGCTGAGATTGTAAAGCAGATTTCATCTTTCTTGCTGCATCAGGATTAAATTCAGAGAGAGCATCAATTACTACATTAAGATTTGTCCCAACATCGCCAGGTACGTTATCTTTTAGGTAGCGTGCAGCCCTCTTAATTGATCCAACAGGATCCTCTGATTTAACTCTAGCTGCAATTGCTTTTAACATGGCATCGGAGTCAGATGCGTCATAACGCCCCTCTCTTTCAGGAGACCATGTTGATCTGAGCCGCTTTAGACCAGCTTGATATTTTGGATCATCTGCAGAGAATTTTTGAACAGCTGCTCCAGAAGCGAGTTTCGGTGCAGGTCCAGCGCCCTTCCACACCATTTCACCGTTCTCTTTAGCCCAATATTCAGACAACATATTTCTAACCTTTAGTCTGAGAGATTCTTCAACGCTAGATTCCTTCTTTTTCTTCATTGTCTGTTCCTCACGCATTTTATCAATAGATTTTTTAATTAATTCGTAAGCTCTTGGTATCTCTAAGTCATTTAAGTCAGAAAGCATGGTCTGTACAGCTATCTTAAGCTCATCTTTTGACGAAGGGACGAAATTCTTGTTATCTGGATCAACCGCGGCTGCAGATGGATCAACAACACCTGTGGGTTTAATTGGTTGATCTTTCTGTTCATCGGGCACATATGGTGCTTGATCAAATCTCGATTTTACAGACACCCCTGTTTTTCTCATCGACTCCATCTTCAATCCTCTTTCTTTGAAGTTTTTTCAGTCCAGCGACGACCGAAATAGAGCGACAAGATTGGAATCATGTAAGCTCCGCAAGCTGCAACATCAAATGCTCTAAATTTTAGTTCACCGTATCCTTCAATTATCGATGCGACATAAGCCACAGTTGTTGCAAAGAAAGCAATAGTTGCGAATGTAGCACTAATCGATGTCTTGCCATCGGTGCCTATGATCCAAAGCTTTGAAGCTTGTTGTCTAGATGGTTTTAATTGTTTTTCAGTCTTTGCGTCTTCGCTCATAGCAGATAGAACTCCGACTCTAAATAGGCAACAATTTACTATTTAGATGCTTGGTTTACTGCAAAAGTTATTAAAACTGTAGTTGCTGCACCTACAATGACACCGAGGCCGGCCCACAAGACTCTGCTTGGTGGATTTGCAGCAGCAGACTGAGCGTCAGCCACGTCTTTTGACAAACGTTTTATTCTTGCGGATTTTGTATCAATTTCTGCTTGTAAGATAGTTTTTGATGTTATGCACCTAGACTCTGATTCATTTAGCTCAAATTGATTCTTTGAGATGACATCTCTCACAGCTTTGTCAACTTCAATTTTCATCTTTTCATCAAAAGATTCCAGCTCTGCAATCACTGTTGCTGTAGCCTTTGGCGAAAATAAGACGCCAGTAAACGGCGCAGGATTACCTTTTCTCAATGGTGAAATTCTAGCAGTTTGATCAGCTTCTGGCGAAATCGTGCTTGATTTTTGGGCCGAGGCTGAAGTAGAAGCACACAGAACAGTTGCAGTCAAAACAATTGCAATTAACTTTTTTAACATTATTTTAAAACCCTTCTGGTAGAAGTATCTCAAATCCTGTAGCATTTTTGACTTTTTCTGCTAAACCTGCAGGATCTTCGCCGTAGTCTTTTACAATATTATTAATTTTGCGGCGCTTCTTTTCTTCAAATTCTTTCAAAAGTGTGCAGTATTTTTCTTTAGAATTTTTTAGATCTTCTTCAAGACGTCTAACATTTTCTTCTCGCCTCTTTTGCTCTTCGGCATAGGCATTCTTAATTTTTTCAATCTGCGTCTTGTGATCCATGTCCAGTTCTTCTAGTTTTGTTAAGAGATCGCGCTCTCTTTGCAATAAGTCATCTTCTCTATTGACAAAAAAACTTCTAATTTGCCAAATAACAATGATAGCTGCAATAGCAACAATGATGGGTTGCCAGTGTTTCTTTAAGACTGACCAAATTTTGAATAAAATGTGCGGCATAAATACTTTAGTTGGGTTTTTCAGTTTTTTTCTTATTAATATCTTTTTCCTTAGAAGCTGATGCTGTGACTACATTTGACTTCAGCAGCTGTAATATAGCATTTTGAACAGCATAAATTTCCTCTATCATTGCAGCATGTTGATTGACTGCATTCACAGTTGTTGTGAGTGTATTTGTTATCTTAGAAACTTCTTGAACACATTTATTTAAAGTTTCTGTTAGAACAAGAACAGTTTTGCTTAAAGGCATGTTTTCGTCTAAATTTTTTTGTAATTTTTCAGCACTTGAATCGGTTTTATTTTTGTTAGCTTCTGAAGATCTGTTCAGCCAAGCGACCAAAAGATTTAAAAGAGTATCTTCACTTGCTGCTGGTTCTTTCTTCATTTAGCTCTTGACCCTCTTCTATGAGATTGTAAAGCGTCTCTGCATCAAATTCATCTATCGGTCGTCTTTTATCGTTCTTTTTTACGCCGTCTATCTGCTCTTTAATCTTCTTCTTCACAATACTATGAATTAATCGATCTGCCCTAGAACTATCTGACAGAACTATGTCTGCTAACTCCTCAAAGACATCTTGCATTGTCAGACCGCACTTAAAGAGCTTCTCTCGTAACGCTGCGTGAGCTTCTTTGCTCAGCTTAATATGAATACTCTTTCGATCTTGAAAAATGTCGTGTCTCAACCGGCGCCTCCCGCAGGGCCGGCAGCACCGGCTTTAGGAGCAGCAAAATTTTCATCATCAATATCTTGTTTAGACTTGTCAAGCACGACGCCATGCGTCTCTAAGAGCTCATCTTTAAAAGCCATTGTAGTTTCATTATTATAATTCTTAGCTAAATAATTTAGTGCTCGTTTAAGAATTGTATCTCTGATTTCAAGCAGGCTGTCATAGTTGACCACAAGACGCATCACGTCATTCGTAAAAATGGGAATGTTGATATCTTTAAGCTTAAGATTTTTAACAGATTCTTTTTTGTCCTCTGTGTCTTCGTCTTCTTCAGCTTCTGTAAGAAAATCACGCATAGATTGCCTAAAATCAAAAGCTTCTCTTTTTTCTTGCTTAGCATTTACCTCGTATGAAGAAAGATATTTATCGACCTGCGTGTCAAGGGAATCGTCCGCTAATTCTTTGTTTTTATTGACAGCCTCGAAAAGACTCTTCTGAACTTCTTCAGTGATTAATTTTCTTAACTGCACAATCGATAATTTACTTTTGCTAGTCATTTAAGCACCTGTGCTATTGCTTCAGACTTCTTAAATCTATCTTCAATTACCGTCCAATTAAGTTCTTTCATCTGAGCCATCAAGTATGATTTCTTGTCTGTCAAATAATCTCTAAAATAGGCATGCTCCCACATATCAACGACTATGACAGGATATAATCCCATGTGTATATCGCCGCTGTGGTGACTCACAATGGTATTAACGTACCGCTTTAAAAACATATTAAAACCTGTAACAACCCAACCATTGCCAGAGCTTAACCCGGCAGCAATGAAATCACGCTGCCAGTCTTCAAAAGTACCAAAATCTCTCTGCAACTTAAGGTAAGCCTGAGAATCCATGACAATTTCTGAATGCGGGTCAAAAACATTTGCAAAATGAAGTTCATGCAGCCAAGTACCATTTAGATTGTACGCCTCGTCAAGCTTTAGAGATCTGTAGTCAGAATGCCTTGAGTTAGTTTCTGATCTGTTGACAGAATCAAGTTTCGAAGAAATCTTATTAAAAGACTCGATGTAACCTTTGTAAAGCTCAATGTGAGCAGCTTTTGCTTTCTCAGATAAGAACTCTGTCACTTGTTTAAATTGTTTAGGTTCATGAACAAACGCCTCGTCGAGAGCTTGCATTTCTGTACCTAAATCAGATTTTTTTTGACTCTTTAACGTGTTCTTTATAATGCTGTTGACATCAACACCGAGTATATTGTTATTTTTTTTAGTCGAGTTCATAATTTTTCTCCAGTGTATCTTTGTCAACAAAAAAATCTTTAGAGCCGTCCTCGGGACCTTCTGGTGGGCGTAAGTCCACACCTCTTATGCTGACAGCTGTTACTTTGTATAGAATTTTCTCGTCCTTGCTTTTTAACTTTAAACCCGGGCTGATGACTGATTTTTTATTATCGTCAACCTTAGCATTAAACATGATGTCAACTTCTTCTTCGAGTAATGCTATTTTAGCATTCCACTCTTCGCGCATAATCCTGATGATATCGTTATCTTTTTTTTTCATTGCACAACTTCTCAAGATGTAATTATTAAGTCATTCAATCTAATTACTTCAACTCCTGAATTTCTAAGTATCTGCAAACCAGAAAGATCTCTATAGTCAACATCATAAATTACCGTAGAAATATCTGCATTAACAATAAGTTTAGAGCACGACACGCAGGGCGAATGCGTCAAATACATGATCTTTTTTCTATTAAAGTTGTAATCGCATTTTATCAGAGCATTGACTTCAGCATGTATCATTCCACTTAAGCCTGGCTCATCGCTTTCAGGCTTGTTTGGCCCTCCTCGATAATTACCATTGTAACCCAAAGAAAGAAGTCTGGTGTTGTCGTCAGATACGACTATAGCGCCAACTTTTAGTCGAGAATCATATGATCTCTCAGAGATATTCCAAGCGATCTTCATCCATGTTTCAGGCCAGCTCGGTCTTTCCATGACTAGTCTGAAAGTCTCTTGTCAATATGAAGATGATGCAAAAAGCATCTTGGCTCATAAAGCTCTGAGCCACCCACTTCAATGAGGTCGCCGCCCGATTGCTTCTTATGTGTGTAGGGTGCGTCTCTACCGCATGCTGTGCAAACTGCAGTACATTTTTCAACTTTTGTTGCCCAAATCATCATCTTCTCAATTTCTTCAAATACTGCGCCCGTGGCAGAAAGATCTAGAGAAGACACTACAATAGTGTAGCCATTTCTATAAAGCCAGATTAGAGTCTCTGCTACGCCAGGCAGCATGAATGCTTCGTCAACTGCAATGACGTGTGGGTTCTCATTCAGCGTTGCTAGATGTTCAATGATATCAGCACCTCCCTTTACACAAAAAGCAGACATCTTGTGACCGCCATGAGTGACAACCTCAGAAACACTGTATCTGTCATCCATTTCAGGTTTATATAGAACTACTTTTTTATTTTGGTACTTGTATCTCTCCAGAGATGATAGTAAACTTGATGTTTTTGAAGAAAACATCGGACCTGTATAGACAATAAACTCTGGTGCATTTAGCATTTTTACACCTCAAAGATTCTTGAGCCACTCCCAATTATTCTCATACCAATCAACTGTCATATCTAAACCTTGCCAAACATTTACTTTAGGTTCGTAACCTACGAGATTTTTTGCTTTGGTTATGTCAGCTTTTGTGTGCATGACATCACCTGGGCGCCATGGAGCGTTATGTGAAGTCGCCTGAGGATAACGACGCATTAAATATTTCAATATGGCTGCATTAGTTACAACTTCGCCTACACCTACATTTAGGATCTCTGCGTTAAGTTTACCTTCTATAAGAGCTGATTTAATCAAGCAATCCACGACATTGTCAATGTAACACATATCTCGCGACTGTGATCCATCGCCATCTGATCTCATAGATTTGCCGCGCTTTATCGCAGTCAGCCATGCAGATATTGCAGTCGAATATGGAGAATCTCCTAGCTGATTAGGGCCAAAAACATTAAAGAATCTAAGACAAATTGAGTCTAGTCCATAAATTTCGCTATAGAGCTTTAAATATTTTTCTACAATTGCTTTTTGTAAAGCGTATGGTGAACGAGGGTCATCGGGACACTCCTCAGTCGTAGGCAGAAATTTTGCATCACCATATGAAGAAGAAGATGCTGCGAAGACGAATCGTTTGACGTTGCCTTTGCATGCATCGGCTAAGCGCAAAGTCTTTAGGACATTAACTTCATGTGTTTCCACAGGTTTTTCAAGAGAGTAGGAAACTCTTGGATTAGCTGCTAAATGAAATACATAATCGTATTCTTTGTTCTCAATCTTGCTGAGAATCTCAGGGCATGTAAAATCATCCATGCAAAGTCGAGATGATCTTAAATCAACGTGTAAAAATTGCACATGACCGTTTGACATGTCATCAACAATCTCGACATTCCATCCCATAGAGTGTAACGTATTGGCCAAATTACTGCCGATAAATCCAGCTCCACCCGTAACAAGCGCCTTAACCATCTTTTCTTCTCCTTGCTCCCAGATACTATCTCTTTTTCCAATAAGAGTACATTCTCTTTTCTACTTCATATTCCATCAATTTGATGGGCCTCTGCGGTTGTTGCTTTGCCCATATAATCATCTTATTGACAAGACTTTCAAATTGTGTATTGTCTTTAAAGTCTAGCTGGTTCTTGGCTTTTGAATGATCACAATACGCAAAGATTACTTCGTCCCGGGGTTCAAGATGCGCAACTGAAGTGTCAAGACCATTTTGCTTTGCAACAAGCTGAAATCTGCTTGCAGCTTCGGAGATAGTGACATAACTATCAGCACCAATATTGAAAATATCACCATCGCCTAGCTCCAACAATTTTTC
>Ga0194110_10002598_pt1 | contig 22814 bp, 16 predicted proteins | sample TA2Kig1200mmetaG_FD_146192 | JGI IMG/M metagenome (GOLD analysis project Ga0194110, IMG submission 146192) | Freshwater microbial communities from Lake Tanganyika, Tanzania - TA2015032 Kigoma Deep Cast 1200m | ecosystem: Environmental > Aquatic > Freshwater > Lake | place: Tanzania: Lake...
TGGTGGATGCGCGACTGATGGCGGCGCGCGAGACGGGCATACACCGCGTCGTGGACATGCGCGGCGACGATCCCTGGCAGCGAGTCGCCGAGGGCGGGCCGTATGACGTGATCTTCGACGGGGCGGGCTACGAGCGGCTCTTCTTCGACATCGCCGAGCGCGGGTTGCTGGGACACTCCGGCGTGATCGCGGCGATTGCCGTGCGTGGTCAGACGACGTTTCCGTGGTCTATGCTGCATGGCACGGAGGCCTCGATCGAGGTGTCGTGTCACTTCTCCGTGGAGGAGCTGACGTGCCTGCTGCATTTCCTGCGAACCGGCCTGGTGCAGATCGAGCCGGTCATCTCACACCGCGTGCCGATCACGGACGCGCCGGCGATCTACGCCGCCATGCGCGACGATCCGCGTTCATTGTACGGAGTCGTGTTTGACTGGAGCCAGGCCGATGCCTAAGCGGAAGCGCCCGCCGCCTGTCGAGGCACCCCCCGAGCCTCCGCCGCCGCCCTCACCTGTGCTCGACTTCCTTAAGCGCCACCCACAGGGCGTTGTGCTCGCGTGCTTCTTCTGCTCGGGGGCGACCGGGCTGATCTACGAGGTTGTCTGGTCGCGGCGGCTGACGCTCGTCTTCGGGGTGACGGTGCTGGCGTACAGCACGGTCCTGGCCGCCTTCCTGGGCGGCCTCGCGCTGGGGAGCCTCATCTTCGGGCGGATCGCTGACCGGCGGACTGATCCGCTGCGGCTCTATGCGATGCTGGAGGCTGCGGTCGGGCTGTTCTGCTTCGCGACACCGTGGCTCTTCGCGCTGGTGGAGCGAGGCTACGTTAGCATCTACCCCAGCATCGGCGAGCACCTGTGGCTGTTGCGTCTCGTGCGCTTCGTCCTGGCGGCGGCGGTGATGGTGGTGCCGACGGCCTTGATGGGCGGCACGCTGCCGGTGCTCAGCCGGGCAAAGGTGCAGCGCCTGGGGGAGATCGGCACCGGCGTCGGCTCGCTGTATGGCACGAACACGCTGGGCGCGGTAGTGGGCGCGACGGCGGCGGGCTTCTTCCTGCTGCCGGCCGTCGGGCTGAAGGGCAGCATCTACCTGGCGGCGGTCGTGAACCTGGCCATTGCGCTGGTGGCATACGCAATCCACACGACGCAGCCCGAGAACGCGCCCGCCGCCGAGCAGCCGCAGCAGGCGGAACCTGCGCCTGAGGTGCGGCGCGGCCCCTACGCCGCGCTGCTGATCGCCTACGGCTTCGCCGGCGCTGCCGCGCTGATCTACGAGATCGTCTGGACGCGGATCCTCGCGCTGGCGTTCGGCACGTCCGTCTATGCGTTCAGCGGGATGCTCGCGGCGTTCTTGGCCGGGCTGGCCCTGGGGAGCATCGTGCCCTCCTCCCGGCGGCTGGCGTGGGTAGACCGGCTGAAGGACCCCGTTCTCGCGTTTGGGCTGGTGCAGGTGGGGATTGCCGTGCTCGTGACCGGGCTGACGCCCGTGCTGGACCGCCTCCCGTTCGTGTTCGTGGCGCTGTTCAAAGTCATTGGCCCGCGATTCTGGGCGCTGGAACTCGGGGCGCTGGCGGTCTCGTTCCTGGTCATGCTGCCGGCGGCGGCGCTGATGGGGTTCGCCTTCCCGTTGGTGACCCGGATCGCCACGGAGCAGATCGGCGCGCTGGGCCGGCGGCTGTCGGGGGTCTATGCGGCGAACACCTTCGGCACGGTGATCGGCTCCTTCGCGGCGGGCTTCATCCTCATCCCACTCATCGGCGCCCGCTGGGCGCTGGCGGTCGGGGTCGGGCTCAACGCGCTGGTCGGCGTCGCGTACCTGCTCGGCGCGCTCCGGCAGCGGCGCGGGTGGGCGGGCGCGGGCCTGGGATTGGCGGCGGTCACAGCGCTCGTGTGGGGCCTGATGCCCGACTGGAACCGCTACGTGCTCAGCGCGGGGGCGTACCTCTACGCCGGCCACTACAACTCCGGCGACCCCCGGTCGATCATGGAGTGGAAAGAGCTGCTGTACTACCGCGACGCCCTGACCGCCACGCTGAGCGTGACTCGCGTCGAGGCGCCCGGAGAAGCGAAGCCGGTCTTGAGCCTCCAGATCAACGGCAAGACGGACGCCTCCACCGGCGACCTCAGCACCCAGCTCGTCCTCGGCCACGTGCCCGTGCTGTTGTCGCGGAACCCCAGGTCGGTGCTCGTGATCGGGCTGGCGAGCGGCTGCACCCTGGGCGCCGTCGAACGGCACCCCGAGGTGCAGAGGGTGGACTGCGTCGAGATCGAGCCCGCGATGGCGGAGGTGACGGGGTACTTCCGGGAGATGAACCGGGACTGCCTTAAGGACCCGCGCTCGCGGCTTATCATCAACGATGCGCGCAACCACGTCCTGGTGAGCCGAGAGAAGTACGATGTGCTGACGTCGGAGCCGTCCAACCCGTGGATCGCGGGCATCGCGAACCTGTTCACGCTGGAGCACTTCCGGCTCTGTCGCGACCGCATGGCGCCCGACGGCGTCTTCTGCCAGTGGGTGCCGATCTACAATCTGGGCCCGCAGGACTTCCGCTGCATCGCCGCGACCTTCCGGCAGGTCTTCCCACACTCATCCGTGTGGATCTTCCCGGACCTCTCGTCGGACGCATACCTCGTCGGAACGATACAGCCGCTGACCATTGATGTGGTCGATCTCGTGCGCCGGGCGGCCGAACCGGAGGTGTCGGGCGACCTCGCCCAGGCGAAGCTCTACGACGCGTGGGACCTCCTCGGCGGGTACGTCTTCGGACCCGAGGCCATGGCTGCGATTGCGCAGAACCAGTCGTTCAACACGGACGACTTCCCGCGGCTGGAGTTCTCGGCGCCGCTCCAGCTGTACTCGACCTCGCCGCTGGACACGCTGACGCAGATCCTGAGCGCCGGCGCGCGCCCTCCGCCCGTCGGCCGCATGGGCACCCAGGAGAACGATGGGTACCACTCCGCTCTGGGCGGCCTGCGGATCGGGCCGCCGTGGAGGGTCCGCGAGGAGAAGGTGAGCGTCGTGCGGGATGTCGAGCAGTACCTGCAGAGGTCCGGCTCGCGGCCGGTGAAGACGGGGCTGAGGATCGCGTGTGACACGGGCGCGGGCGAAGCCGAAGTCCTCGTCGCCAGGCCGGGGGAGTTCGAGAGCTTCGGTGAGGGGAACATGGAGCCATCCACGCCGCCAGCACGCACAATCCGGGCGGCCGGACACGACGTGTCCCTCTGGACGAAGCCCGGCGGCTGGGTCGCGCGCTGGGTCTGCAGCGAGCACGAGCGCGTCTACCTCGTGCGGGCGAACGGCGCGTCGGTTCCGCCGCCGGAGAGGGCGCTGGCGGCGGTGACGTGCGAACATGGAGGACACTGATGCTCCTGGGCTACCTCGGGTTTGCGCTCCTGGCGTGTGCGCCGCCCGGACTCACCGCGACGGATGCCGTGCGGGCGGCCGTCGAGGCCGACTGGCGGCGGCACGACGCGAGCCGCGTGGCGCAGCTTGCGCAGGCGAACGTCATCCGGCTGCCGGGGAAGGTGATCGACTGGCCGGGTCTGCCGTCGAGCATCGAGCAGACCGTGCCGCTGAGGGCGGCGCCCAAGCTGGACGGCGATCTGAGCGATGCGTGTTGGGCACAGGCGCTGCAGGTCGCGCCCCCCAAGGCGGGCGATCCGGGCTTCCGAATCTGCCACGATGGCGAGCGGCTGTACGTCTCGACGGTGATCCCGAAGGAGGCCGAACCGCGCTTCCGGGGTGATCTGACGGCAGTGGATGCCGCAGGGGCGGTCGATGGCGTCAAGAATGGGCTCTACGCGTTCCATACGGGCGGCGATCCGAACCCGTGGTGGCAGGTGGATTTGGGGAGCCCGCAGCCCATCGGGCGGATCATCGTCTACAACCGGCTCGACTATGCGCCGGGCTTGCACAACGCGGACCTGCTGGACATCCTGACCTCCGATGACGGGCAGAACTGGACTCTACGGCACCACAACACAGAGCACTTCGGCGGAGTGAGCGGCGCGCCGCCGCTCAACGTGGAGTTCACAGACCTCTCCGCGCGCTACGTCCGCCTGCAGGTCGCCGCGAACCGGCCGATCCTCTTCCACCTCGATGAGGTCGAGATCTACCGGCCCGATGACCCGAACACGAACATCGCGCTCCACCGGCCTGCGAAGCAGAGCACGCTGAGCATCTGGTCGAAGGGAGGGTACTTGGGCTCGGCGATGTTTGGGGTCGGTGGGCTATACGTGGGGCTCACGCGCGAGGACCCGCCGCGTGTGATGATCTGTGACCAGCCGACCGACCAGGGCGCAGTCGTGCGCACCGACGAGGGCCTTGCGGTCGAGTTCGCGCTGCCCTTGCAGCAGGGCGGGCAGCCCTTCCCGAACCAGCTGCGTCTGCCTGGCGATGTGCGCACGGCTGTGCGTCTCGGCGCGCCGTGGAAGGTGGTCTGGCCTGAGGGATTCGCGCTGAACTGCGGGCAGAATCGGCTGCGGCTGAGCATCGAGGGCGAGGCGACCTTCGAACCGCCGATCGAGGTGACGGCCGAGACCGTCTCGCTCACCGCCTTCGACCTGGTTCGGCGCGAGGCAGGCAAGGCGGAGGTGCGAGCGTCCGGGGAGTTTGGGATCGAGTTCCCCTTCGACGGGGAGGGTGCGGCGGCAGTGATCCTCACGCTGCGCCAGGGGCCGATCTCGCTGACGGAGGCGCGGGCGTGTTTCGTGCCGCCTGCAAGGGAGACGCTGGCGCGCGCGAGGGCGCTGCTGGCCGACTTTGGGCAGAGAGTGCCGCCCGCGCTGCGCGAGTTGGAGGCGCGCGAGGCCACGGAGGGCGCCGACCCGGCGGCGAGGGAGCGGCTCTATCGCGAGGCGCGGTGGCTGGCACGGGAAATCGCCTTCAGCAATCCCGCGCTGGCGTGCAACCGGCTGCTGTTCGTGAAGCGCCACACGCAGCAACCGTACCCCGATGTGTGCCTGAACCACATGCCGTGGACCTCGCGGCCGGGCGGGGATGTGTGCGTGCTGTCGCCGATCTCGCCGGACGGCACGGTCACGCCGCTCCTCAATGGGGCGCTGGGATACGGGCACGTGCATGGGATGGACCTGTCGCCGGACGGGAGGCGCATCTGCTTCGGCTTCGCGAAGCGCCCGACCGACCAGCCGCCGGAGAAGTGGCTCATCCGGCCGGCGAGCTTCGAGTTGCGCAACGAAGAGGAGCCGATCCATATCTTCGAGATGGACCTGACCGGCGGCGGCGTCCGCCAGGTTACCGACGGCGAGTGGAGCGACCTCGATCCGTCGTACCTGGCGAATGGCGACATCGCCTTCATCTCCGAGCGGTGCGCCACGAGCCTGCAGTGCAACGAGTACGACAAGGACGAGACCTCGTGCAACGTGTATGCGGCGACGCCGAGCACGGGCGAAGTGCGGCGGCTCACAGTCAGCAAGGACGGCGACTACCTCTGCCATGCGCTGGACAACGGGCTGCTGGCCTACACGCGCTGGGAATACCATGAGCGGAGCTGGGCCAACATCCAGTCGATCTGGTTCGTAGCGCCGGATGGCACGCAGGCCGACGCGCTCTTCAAGCAGCACTTCAACGACCCCTGGGCCATTGAGGAGATGCGGTCGATCCCCAAGAGCCACAAGCTGCTCGCCATCGCGACGGGTCACCATACGCTGCCGACCGGGCCGGTGGTGATCGTCGATCACCACATGGGGATCAACGAGCCGAACGGCATCGGTATGGTGACGCCGGGGGTGCTGCCGCCGGAGGGCGGGATGTCCGGGCAGGTCGTGCCCGAGGGCGGCGTGCTCGGCCTCGGCGGGCAGTACCAGACGCCTTACCCCTTGAGTGAGAAGCACTTCCTGGTCTCCTACACGTACGGCGTCACTACCGATGAGAACGGGTACGCGCTCTACCTGGCGGACGTGTACGGCACGCGGGAGCTGATCTACCGGGATGAGTCGATCTCGTCGATCATGCCCAGACCGCTGGAGGCGAGGGCGCAACCGCCGGTCGTCCGCGGGTCAGTGATCGCAGGGCAGCAGGACGCCACCTGCATCGTGACCGACATCTATGAGGGCGTGACGGGGATCGAGCGGGGGCGAATCAAGTACCTGCGGATCAGCGAGCCGGTGGCCTGGCCGTACAACAACACCGAGGGCGGCTTGCGCTACGAGCCGGACCTGAAGCAGGTCATGCTGAACTGGACGCCGGTGCGCGTGCTGGGAACGGTGCCCGTGGAGCCGGACGGGAGCGTGTGGTTTCGCGTGCCGCCGGATGTCGCGGTCTACTTCCAGGCGCTCGATGAGAACCAGATGGACGTGCAGCGGATGCGCTCGTTCATCAACTTCCAGCCGGGCGAGGTGCGATCGTGCGCGGGGTGTCACGAGACGCGCGCCGCCGCTCCTGCGAATCCGCCCTCGCTCATGGCCATGAAGCACCCGCCGTCACCGCTGGAGCCCCCGCCGTGGGGCAGCGACCGGGCGATCAGCTTCCTGCGGGACGTGCAGCCCGTGTTCGATCGGAACTGCGTGCGGTGCCACTCGGGGCTGAAGCCCGCCGGCGGGCTGGACTTCTCTGGCGGGCTTACGGAGCGCTACAACCGCGCGTGGGAGACGATCAACGCGGCGGGGCTTGTTTCGCGCTCGAATGTCGGGGAGGACTCGCGGATCACGCAGCCGCTGCAGTTCGGCTCGCACAAGAGCAAGCTGATCGACGTCGTCCGCAGCGGGCATAAGGGGCGCGTCGCGCTGTCGAGTGAGGACTTCCTGCGGCTCGTCATCTGGGTCGATGCGAACGCGATCTACGACGCGGGGTTCATCAACAAGCGCCTGCAAGTGCAGCCGTACAACCTCGTGGCGGATGCGCAATTGAAGCAGACCATCGACGGCGTGCACGCGCGGCGCTGCGCGCAATGCCACGAGCCGGCGTCGGTCTCGCGGCTCGACTGGATCGACTTGCGCGACCCCCGCCAGACGCGATTCCTGGCCGCACCTCTCGCCAAGGAGGCCGGAGGCACGGGCCAGTGCGGCGCGGTGTACGCGAACGCCGAGGACGCGGACTATGCGGCACTGCTCGCGGCGGTCCGAGCCGCGGCCAACGAGACGTGGGCGCGGCCGCGGCGGGATGTGGCGACGTTACTGAAGCCGACCGGCGAGGCCGTGGTCTTGCGCTGAGCGAGGATTCTGGAACTTGCGTACCAGTTTCTCGGTTGAAGAAGGCAGAACGACGGCAACCGGGAGGGATGGGCCATGTTGAAGGTACTCGTAGGCGTGCTGGTTGTGGCAGCGGGAGCGTTGGGCGTGCAGTGGACTGCGGGACAACGCGAGGCGCTGCGCAAGGCGCAGGACCATGTGGCGTCGCTGGAAGCCCAGCAGAAGGCGCAGCCGCCCAGCCTACTGGCGTTCGAACTCGACCGCGGAGCCGACAAGAAGCTCGCGACCGCCGACCTGTGCGGCTCCGAAGTAGTCTTGCTGTATGTGTACTCGAACTCGAAGCGGGATGCCACGATCGAGAAGGACCTGGCGCTGGTCGCCAAGGAGAACCCCGGGAAGGTGCGCGTGGTGCCGGTGCGCACGGCGGGCTCGGAGGGGCCGGTACCGAAGGAGATCGCCAGTCTCGGGACGCCGGTTACGGATACGCAGGGGGCTGTGATGCAAGGGTATCGCGTGCAAGGCATCCCTACGGTAGTCATCCTGAAGAGCCGCCCGGTCTATCACGGGGCTCTGAGTGCGAGCCGCCCTGAAGCGGGGCAGTTGGAGCAGACGGTGGACGGCCTCGTCGCGCGAGACGACCTCGTGCCGGCCAAGGGCGGATGCAGTGGAGAGTGCGGAGCAGGCGGCGGAAGCTGCATGGGCGGGCCGATGATGAACGCGGACCCCGGTAGCTGCAGCGAGTAGGACGGCCGGTGGACGACAGGCGAGAGGAACGGGGACGTCCCGATCGGGGCGTCCCTTTGCGTTGACGGGCGGCTACGCGCGGTAGGCCAGCAGCAGCAGAACCGCGAACCCCACGCTGTGCGCCAACTCCACGAACCCCAAGACTCGGATGACGGGCGGAGCGTCTCCACCCCGGCGCAACGCCCACACCGCCTTCAGAGCGCACGGCAGGAGAGCTGATGCCGCCCAGACGGGGGTGCAGCCAAGGGCGCCAAGACCGGCGGCGGCGCCCAATGCGGCGGCATGGTAGGTGACGGAGGGCCAGCCGGCACGCAGGCGCTGCGCGAGCGGCCCGCGCCGTGCACGCCAGCTGCGGACCAGGAACCTCACGCGGAAGACGGGGCCGCTGAAGTACAGAACCCCCAGTAGCCAGAGACCGAGTAGCGCTGTGTCAAGGCGACCGGTCCGGGCGTGGGCGGCGAAGGGAATGGCGGCGCTCAGGCCCAGCACGCCGATGATCTCACCCCAGGCGGTGCGGTCTTTGTGGTAGCGCTCGACGATCAGTGCGGCGAGAGCTGCCAAGGCGGCCAGGCCGCCGATCGCCAGCAGGCCCCCGCGGTCGTGGAACAGGACGAGAACGGCCGTGCTCGCCACTGAGGCGCAGCCGAACGCGACGCCCCAAAGGCCCAACCTGAGCCAAGCCAGCCTCTTGCGCCGCAGCGCGAGAGCCTGCACCAGTGCGTGGCGGGCGATGAAGCCGCTGACCAGCGCGGCGAGAGCCAGCCAGGGGACCGCCCCGGTGGCGCCTGTCACCGCGAACGTGCCGATCAGATAGCCAACGAGCAGGATCGACCAGGCCCCGTGCTGGCGGGGGACTGCCAGACGCAGAGCCCCGCCCGCCGGGCGAGGCAGCGTCGCCTGCCCGGCGGACGGAGCAGATGGACCAGCTTGTGCGTCGCTACGCCTCTCGACTTGCTCGGCCTGCAAAGCCTCCGCCTCCCGTCACGACGCCAGCGCTGCCTGGATGTCCTGCTCGGGCGTGCTGATCGATGCGAGGCCGAAGGTGTCAACCAACACCTGCAGCACGGGAGGGGTGACGAACGCCGGCAGGCTCGGGCCGAGCTTGATGTTCTTGATCCCCAGGTGGAGCAACGTCAGCAGGATCACCACGGCCTTCTGCTCGAACCAGGAGAGGATCAGCGAGAGCGGCAGATCGTTGACGCCCACGTCGAACGCCTCAGCCAAGGCGACGGCGATCTTGATGGCCGAGTACGCGTCGTTGCACTGCCCGATGTCCAGCACGCGCGGGAAGGGGCCGATCTTGCCGAGGTCCAGCTTGTTGAAGCGGTACTTGCCGCAGGCGAGGGTGAGGATCAGGCAGTCCTCGGGCACCTGCTCGGCGAAGTCGGTGTAGTAGTTGCGGCCCGGCTTCGCGCCGTCGCAGCCGCCGACCAGGAAGAAGTGGCGCACCGCTCCGGCCTTCACGGCCTCGATGATGGCCTCCGCGTTGGACAACACGGCGTTGCGGCCGAAGCCGACCGTGACGGTCTCCTCGGGCACGTCCTCGGTGAAGCCCTCCGTCTCCTGCGCGAGGCGGATGACCTCGCTGAAGTCGCGCGTCTCGCCCAGGTGCTTCACCTCGGGCCAGCCCACGACGCCGCAGGTGAAGAGACGGTCCTTGTAGCTGTCCTGCGGCTTCTGGATGCAGTTCGTCGTCATCACGATGGGGCCCGGGAAGGCCGCGAACTCCTTGCGCTGATCCTGCCAGGCGCCCCCGTAGTTGCCGATGAGATGGCGGTGGTGCTTGAGACCCGGGTAGGCGTGGGCCGGCAGCATCTCGCCGTGGGTGTACACGTTGATCCCGGTGCCCTCGGTCTGCTTGAGCAGCTCCTCGAGGTCCTTCAGGTCGTGGCCGGAGACGAGGATCGCCTTGCCCGCGATGGGCGTCGTCGGGACCACCGTCGGCACCGGATGGCCGTAGGCGCCGGTGTTGGCGGCGTCGAGCAGCTCCATCACCTTCAGGTTGACCTCGCCGCACTTCAGCGCCTGGCCCACAAGAGCATTCACGTCCGCCGGCTGGCCCGCGAGGAAGTCCAGGGCCTCGTGCAGGTAGGCGTAAACGTCCTCGCTCTCCTGACCGAGGATCTGGGCGTGGTCGGCGTAGGCCGCCAACCCCTTGAGACCGTAGGTGACGAGCTCCTGGAGCCCCGTCACGTCGTCGCCGAGGGCCGCCTGGCGGGCGGTGATCTTCACGCCCTCGCCCTGCGCAACAAGCCCAGGCAGGTCGGCCGCGGGCGCCCATGCGGCAGGCCCGCCCAGCGTCTCGGGCGTGTCGCCGGCCGCTTGCGCGGCTTCCTCGTAGAGCGCCTTCGCCCGATCGCGCAGCTCGGCCGCCGTCAGCAGGTACGACTGGAAGCGCTCGGGATCGAAGTTCACGTTGGTGAGCGTCGAGAAGATGGCCTTGAGCGTGAAGACGTTGATCTCGGGATCGCTCACGCCATACTTCCGCGCGCGATGGGCATACTGCCCCAACCCCTCGAGCGCGTAGATCAACAGGTCCTGCAGCGCGGCCGTCTCCGGGTTCTTCCCGCAGACGCCGAGCTTCGTGCACGCAACCCCACCGGCGGTCTGTTCACACTGATAGCAATACACTGGGCAACTCTCTCCTTTCGGGTATCCGATGAGCCTGGAGGCGAGGCGCACCTCGAACCTCTCAGGCCTTACTACCTTTGCGGGGAATCAGCCCCTGCTGCACGGCCAGGCACTCGTCCGCTGCCGGGCACCACTCCGCGCACCCGAGATTCAGCCTGGGGTTCGCAGACTGGTACCCGCACTTCCCGCACTTGCGGACGGTGTCGTTCTTGAAGAACTCAACCGGGCTCTCGCAAGCCGGGCAAGCGACCTCGAAGATGTCGTCCCGGGTCCAGAAGCGGAAGTCCTGACCTGGGCACTTTAGGACGGGCATGTCAGTCACACCTTCGGCGTCTCTGGTCTCACGTCTCACGCTCAACGTCCACGGCGACGGCGACTAGACCGCGATGCCGGCCAAGAGCGGCCGGGTCTCCTGGAGGTCGCCGCGAATGCCGATCTGCACGGTCTGCGCAGGGATGGCCTTCCCGGACTCCTTCAGGGCCTCCGACACGATGTGCACCAGCCCGAAGCAGCACGGAACCTCCATGTGGGCGACGCGCACGGACTTGACGTCGTTACGCGCGAGGATCTGGGCCAGCTTCCTCACGTACAAGTCCACGTCGTCGAGCTTCGGGCAGCCGATCACGAGCGCGTGGTCGGCGAGCAGTCGCTCATGGAACTCGGGGTAGGCGAAGGGCACGCAGTCGGCCGCGATCAGGAGATCGGCGCCATCGAAGTAGGGGGCCTCAACGGGGACGAGACGAAGCTGGACGGGCCAGTTGCCAAGCTGCGGCTCGCGCGGAGCGGACTCAGCGGCCTCCTCGGCTTCCTCGCGCTCGATCGCCTCGGCCACGGAGCCGGGGCACCGCAAGTGGACACCGTGCGGCCCGCCGGGGCGGCCCGAGAACGAGGGCTTCAGCGCCTGGGCTGCCGAGCCGGGACACGAGCCGACCGGCCCGCGCAGGTCCTGGACCCGCGAGCCCGGACATCCGGCTGCCACTGGGCTGTGGGGCTCGGGGTGCTCGCTGCCCAGCTCCTGCAGGTGCCGCTCGACGGCCGCCAGGTCGAACGCGTCGGCCTCGCGCTGCTCGATCGTGATGGCGTCCTCCGGGCACTTGCCGAGGCAGTTGCCCAGACCATCGCAGTAGATGTCGCTGACGAGCCGCGCCTTCCCGTCGATGATCCGGATGGCGCCCTCCTCGCACGCGGGCACGCACAGCCCGCAACCCGTGCACTTGTCCTCATCGATCTTCACGATGTTCCGTACCGCAGGCATCTCAATTCTCCTTGCTGGTCCCCCCGCCCGTGGTGAGCGAGGGCAATTCAGTGGGGTGCTCTATATCGTAATAAGTACTTGAATACCAAATTAGTTCCCGGATGTCAAGAGCGAAAACCAAGGACCGGAACACGAGGCTTGCTGCGGCCCGCCCGTGCACGACTGCGTCGCGCCCCCTGCGGAGCATGGGGAAGGCCTTGGCCAGAACATCGCGGACTCTAGCATCAGGGGAGTTGGCGGTTCACTGGAGGTGAACCACGATGCTGCACTTGCTGGCAAGTGCGCATGGATTGTGACAGTGGCTGTTGTGTCGGTGCTCCTGGTCCTGCCGTCCATTGGGATCACCGGGTCGGATGAAGTGGGACTGGTCATTGAGCGGTTCGCGTTCCGGCGGCTGCGCGGCGACAGCCCGATCGCCCTTCACGGGGAGGCGGGGTACGCCGAAGTGGATGTGGTCGGCATCGTGGAGACGCTGGAGGGGCCGCCGCTGCCGGCGGGGGACATCGCCTCGCGTATCGGCGGGTCCGAGGATGTCAGAGCGATGTTGGCCGACGAGCGCTCGACCGACAACCAGCGAAGGCTCCGTGTTCCGGATCGACCTGCAGGTGCAGATCCACGTGCCCGACACCCACGCGCCGCGCGTGATCAGCATGGTGGGGTCGATGCACAACCTCGTCAGCGAGGTGCTGCAGGCGGCGGTCGGCAACCACTTCCGCGACAAGCTGCAGAGCATGCCCGCCGTGGAGTTCATACAGACGAGGCAGCGGGTGCAGATGTCGGCCTTCGAGCACATCAAGGGGAAGCTGCAGGAGTACGACGTGGAGACGCGCGGCGTGTACATCCAGGACGTCGTGTTCCCGGAGGACATGGTGAAGGTCCTGACCGAGCGAGAGATCGCCAACCAAGAGATCATGACTTTTGCCAAGCAGCAGGAGGCGCAGCAGAAGCGAATCGCCATGGAGCAGGCCAAGGGCACGGCGGACATGCAGGCGGACCTGGCGAAGTCGGCGGTCGGCGTGGACATCCAGAAGAACAACGCCGAGGCGAAGAAGGCCGAAGCCGACGGGCAGGCCACCTACATCGAGCAGACCGGTACTGCCCAGGGCGCGCAAGTCCGCGCGGTCGGTCTCGCCAACGCCGAGGCGTACCAGCGGCAGGTGGACGCTCTCGGTCCGCAGGCCACGGCGATCGTGAACGCAATCCGCGCTCTGGCCGAGGCCAAGGTCCCGATCATGCCCCAAGTCCTGGTCGTCGGGGGCGAGGGCGGCGGCTCCGTCGAGGCGCTGGCGGCCAGCCTCGTAGCAGACCTCGGTCTGAAGCAGGGGATGACCCCACCTACGGCGCCCCCGAGCGCGCCTTCGGCGTAGGTCACGGACGCAGAGGCAGGCATGCCCCGGCGGGTGTCAGGGCCCGCCGGGGCTCGATTCCGGCCCCTCAGGCGGCTTCCTTGACACTGCGTTGGCGCTTACCTATAATGCCCCGCGGAGGGGGCGCTGCCCGGCTGCGTGGGCGGCGTACGCGTTGGCTGCTCCCGGTTGTCGTGTGCTCCTCCCGGGCGCAGCACCCCACGGTCGGAATCGTCGCGGTGGCGGGACCGGTATACTCCTTCGAGGTGCCGTTGGCGTGGACGCTCGCCCGGGCTCGGCGGCTTCGTGGCTGCTGCGGCCGTTTCAGGTGTTTGGCGAGATGGTCGGCCTGACGGCCGAGGCCGCCGGATACCTGGTACGGGGGGCGGTGGACTACCGCCAGACGATGGAGCAGATGGCCCAGACGGGCTTTCACTCGCTCCCGCTGGTGGCGCTGACCCTGGGCTTCACCGGGATGGTGATGGCCTTCCATCTCGGGCAGCAATCGGCCAAGTTCCAGGCCGACCAGCTCATCGGCTGGCTGGTGGCTGAGGCGTTCTGTCGGGAACTGGGGCCGGTCCTGGCCTCCATCGTGGTCGCGGCTCGCATCGGGTCGGCGTTCGCGGCGGAGCTGGGCACGATGAAGGTCACGGAGCAGCTGGACGCCCTCCGCGCGCTGGCTACCAGTCCTACGCAGTACTTGGTGGTGCCGCGGCTCATCGCGTGCCTGGTGATGGTCCCCGCGCTCGCGATCGCCGGGGATGTCGCGGGGATCGGCGGCGGGTACCTGTACGCCACGAACTCGCAGTTCGTCACGGGCTCCTTGTACCTGTCGTCTATCACGGACAACCTGGGGATCGACACCGCCGTCGCTGGCGTGGCGAAGGCCATCTTCTTCGGCCTCATCATCGCCATCGTGGGCTGTCACCAGGGCATGTTCTGCCGGCAGGCGGCCGAGGATGTCGGACGCGCGACGACGCGGTCGGTGGTCTACGCAATCGTCGGGATCTTCGTGAGCGACTACTTCCTGAGCAAGCTGCTCTTCCCTGCGGGGTTCTGAGGGGGCGGCAAGGGCTGCCACCACGTGCGCGCAAGGGTGCGCGCGGTCCCAGGGGGACGACGACTTCGGGGACAGACAACGAAACCCGGTACGGCTGGGTTTCGTCGTCAGTCCCCCTGCGGAGTGGACATGGAGACTCCCTCCGAGTTGGGGCCGGAGGTGCCGGTCGTCGAGCTGAGGAACGTCCACTTCGGCTTCGCCGGGCAGCCGGTGCTGCGGGATGTGTCCTTCTCGGTGCCGAAGGGCGAAGTCTTCGGCGTGATGGGGATGTCGGGCTGCGGCAAGAGCACGCTGCTGAAGCTGGTCATGGGGTTGCTGAAGCCCGAGCGCGGCGATGTGCTCATCAAAGGGCACAGCATCCCCGGGCTGCACGAGCGCGAGCTGAACCGAGTGCGCCGCACGCTGGGGATGTGTTTTCAGTACGCGGCCCTGTTCGACTCGATGACGGTGGCCGAGAACGTGGCCTTCGGCGTTCGCCGCCACACGAAGCTGAACCGGGGCGAGATTGCTGACGTCGTAGGCGAATGCCTCGATCGAGTGGGGATGACGGGGAGCGAGGGGCTGTATCCGTCGGAGCTGTCGGGCGGCATGCGCAAGCGGGTCGGCATTGCGCGCGCCCTTGCACTGCAGCCGGATGTGATGCTCTACGACGAGCCCAGCTCGGGGCTCGACCCGATCGTCGCGAGCGTGATCGACGGCCTGATCCTGCACCTGGCGGACGATCTGGGCGTCACGTCCGTGGTCGTTTCGCACCATGTGCGGAACCTCTTCGCGGTCGCCGACCGCGTGATGATGGTCTACGACCACCGGGTGGAGCAGATCGCGCCGCCCGACGAGCTGCTGGCGAGCGGTACGGAGGTTGTCCGTCAGTTCGTGAACGGCCAACCGACCGGCCCGATCCTCGTCTAGACAGGAGTCCGCGATTCTCGTCCGAGCCGTTCCCGTGTAGGGGCGCGATTCATCGCGCCCGCCCATGTAGGGGCGCCATTCAGATTGTGTTGAAAAAGGCAGGGTCGGGATTGGCATCCCGACCTACGAGATACGTAGGCCGCGTAGGAGGGGCGTCCTTCCTCTACAGAGCCCTTCCTCAACGCAATCTTCATGGCGCCCACGAACCGATATCGCGGACTCCCATATAGCCTGTCGCCGCCGGAGGCCAGGGTGACCTCGGAAGCCAAAGTTGGCATCGTGGCGCTGTTCGTGATCGCCGTGGTGCTCGTCTCCCTGTCGAAGCTCGGCAAGCTGTCGCGCTGGCGCGGGGAGTACACGGTCGTGGTCTGCTTCGACGACCTGCGGGGGCTGCCGGTGGGGGCGCCGGTCCGGCTGCGCGGGGTGAAGATCGGGGTCGTGAGCGACATCGCCCTTCAGTTCCACCCCCAGTTCCCGGACAAGCCCGCGTGCGCCAGGCTCTCCATTGAGAAGACGCACACGCTTACCGGGGGCGACACGTTCCAGGTGGCTTCTGGGAGCCTGCTGGGCGACAAGTACCTCCGGGTCACGCCGACCACGGAAGATGCCCAGGAGCTGGACAAGAGCATGGTCTCGGTGGTGGAGGGAGCCGGCCCGGCGGGGCTGGAGGCGCTCGCGGAGAATGCAGAGAAGCTGGGTACGAAGGCCGAGAGCACGGTGGACTCGGTGAACCGCCTGCTTGCGGACGAGCAGATGCGGGCCGATCTGAAGGCGACGCTCGCCGGCATGAAGGTCCTCGCTGAGCGCTCGTCGCAGGTCGCCGTGAAGGCCCTCGCCCTGGTCGATCGGTTGGGGCCGGAGGATGCGAAGAAGGTCCAGGGCATGGTGGACAACCTCTACGAGGTCTCCCGCAGCCTGCGACGCACGGCGGCGGGGGTCAACGCCCTGGTCTCGACGACGACGTTGCCTACCGACATCGACGAGATCACTGCCAACCTCGCGAAGGCGAGCGAGGATGTCCGCCGATCGACCGAGGCCGTACAGGGCATCGTCACCGACCCGAAGACCTCCGAGGACATCCGCACCACGCTGGACAACGTGCGGGAGGTCTCTGCGAGCAGCGTGGAGCTTGCGGACAAGACGGGTCGCGTGCTGGACAAGGTGGACAGCATCGCGACGCGCGTCAACACGGCCATCGGCGACCTGCCCTCCGTCGCGAACCCGTTCAAGAACATGGAGGTCGAGGGATACAGCGACGTCCGGGTGGGCAGCGGGCCGGCCGGGAGGATCGATGTGGACCTCGACCTGTACCCCAACCGCTATGATGACGCCTTCTGGCGGGTGGGGGTGCGGGACCTCGGCGGAGATGAGAAGCTGGACTTCCAGCGGGGCATCCCCCTAAGCCACCGGGGAGAGCGCGTACGCGTCGGGGTGATCGAGGGGGAGCTCGGCGCGGGATGGGACCGCGACTGGACGCCGCGCCTGTCGTCGGAAGTGGACCTGATCGATCCGGACCGGTTCCGGGTGGACGTGCGGGGGCGGTATCGCTACAACGAAGACTGGGACGTGCTGTTCGGCATCGACCGAGCACTGTCCGGTACGGAGCCCTTCATCGGGGCGCGACGTTACTTCGACTTCTGAATCTGAGGCCCCGGGAGCCCATCCCGAAGCCCGGACGGCGACAGGCTGGAAAGCCTGTCCTCCGAGTTTCGGGATGGGCTCGGCACGGGCCGCGACACCGTAGGAGGACGTGAGATGGAAGTGATCTTGCTGCAGGATGTGGAGTCCCTGGGCCACGAGGGCGACGTGGTGCGCGTGGCCGACGGACATGCGCGGAACTACTTGATTCCCCGAAAGATCGCGGTCCCCGCGACGAAGGACGCCAAGCAGCAGCTCGAGCGGCGCCGCGGGGCGATCGCCAAGCGTGAGGAGCAGAAGGCGGAGGCCGCTCACAAGGTGGCCGAGCGGCTCCACGAGCACCCGCTCGTCGTGATGGCGAAGGCCGGCGAGGGCGGCAAGCTGCATGGCAGCGTCACCGCCCAGCAGATCGTCGAGGCGCTTGGGGCACAGACCGGCGTCTCGCTCGACCGCCGTCGGATCGGGCTGCTCGAGCCGATCCGCGAGGTCGGGGACTACCTCGTCTCAGCCGAGGTCTACAAGGGCGTCACCGCGCAGCTGACGATCCGCGTTGTGTCCCAGGCGGGGGCTGAGGCGGAAGCTGAGGAGCCGGAGGAGGAAGCGGAGGACGAAGCGGCGGACGGAGAGGCGGACGGAGAGGCGGACGAAGTCTGAGGTCTCAGGTCTCACGTCTCTGGTCTGAAGTCTGCAGTCTGAAGCCTGCAGTCCGGGGTCCGGCTGCGGAGAGAAGCGATGCAACTCTTCTCCGAACAAGCTGACGGATCGGCGGTCGCTCGGATTCCGCCCCAGGACCTCCACGCCGAGCAGGCGACGCTCGGGGCGATGCTGCTGGAGCCCGAGGCGGCCTCGCGCGTGCTGGCGATCCTGGATGACGGGGACTTCTACCGCGAGGCGCACCGGATCATCTACCGCGCGATGCAGGCGGTAGACCGGCGCCGGGAGCCCGTCGACCTGATCACGGTCTCGGCCGAACTCCGCCGCGAGGGCGTTCAGGACGAGGTCGGCGGGCCGGAGTACCTGACGGCGATCATCGGCGAGGTGCCGACGACGGCGCATGTGGTGCGGTACGCGACGATCGTCGCCGAGAAGTCGTTGCTGCGGAAGCTGATCGCGGCGGGCATGGAGATCGCGGCGGAGGCCTACGACAACCCGCCGGACGTGCGCGCGCTGCTCGACCAGGCCGAGGAGCGCATGTTCCGCATCGGCGAGAAGCGCATCAGTCGCGACTTCCAGCCCATTGGCCCGCTGATGTCGCAGACCTTCGACCTCCTCGACAGCACCTACCACGAGCGCAGCCGTCTCACCGGCGTGCCCACTGGGTTGATCGAGTTGGACGATATCACGGGCGGCCTGCAGCGCGGGCACCTGGTCATCGTCGCCGGGCGACCTTCGATGGGGAAGAGCTCGCTGTGCCTCTCCAGCTTCTCCCTCGCCGCCAGCACGGGCGAGGACCCGCGGGGCGTCGGCATCTTCAGCCTCGAGATGTCGTCGATGCAAGTGGCCGAACAGCTCATGTGCTCCTACGCGCGGGTGGACGGCCACCGGCTGCGCCGCGGGCAAGCCGCGGAGGAGGACTGGGGCCGCATCGCGAGCGCGCTGGCGCGGCTGCCCAACTGCAAGATGTTCATCGACGACACGCCCGGCATCTCGATCATGGAGATGCGCTCCAAGGCGCGGCGCCTGAAGGCGGAGCACGACATCGGCCTGCTCATCGTGGACTACATGCAGCTGGCCACAACCGGGGACCGCGTGATGTCGGAGAGCCGCCACCAGGAGCTCGCGATGATCGCGCGGGCCCTGAAAGGCATGGCGCGCGAGCTGGACCTGCCGGTGGTCGCGTGTTCGCAGCTCAGCCGTTCCGTGGAGCGCCGCGAGGATCGCCGCCCCGTGCTGTCGGACCTCGCGGAGAGCAGCGCGATCGAGGCGGAGGCGGACCTCGTCTGCTTCCTGTACCGCCCGATGTACTACGAGCGACGCAAGCAGTTCGAGAAGCGGTCCCAGGAGATCGGCGAGGAGGCGGCGCGCCGCGAGATGCGGGAGGCGGAGCAGCAACCCGAGCCGGCCGAGGTCATCATCCAGAAGCACCGCACGGGCCCGGTCGGCACGGTCAACGTGATGTTCCATCCCCGGTGGCGGCTCTTCTTCGACGCCGAGCGCGGGCCCGGTCCGCCCCCGCGGCCGGCCGGTGCCCCGCCTGCCTCGGCGAGACCCACAGAGGACAGCGAAGCATGAGGATTCTCGTCATCGGCTCCGGCGGTCGCGAACATGCCCTGGTGTGGAGGCTGGCGCAGAGCCCGGAGTCTCATGGGCTGTTCTGCGCGCCGGGGAATGCCGGTATCGCTCAGCAGGCGCGCCTCGTGGACATCGGCGCGGAGGACATCGAGGGACTGGCGCGGTTCGCGGAAGCGGAGGGGATCGACCTCACGGTCGTCGGCCCTGAGCGCCCGCTCATCATGGGCATTGTGGACGAGTTCCGCAGTCGCGGCCTCACCGTGTTCGGGCCGACGAAGGCCGCGGCTCAGCTTGAGGGCAGCAAGGTCTTCACCGACGAGATTCTCCGGCGCCACGGCGTATCGAGGAAGCGCTTCGAGGCCTTCGATGACCCCGTGAAGGCGGGCGCCTACGTCCGTGCGCAAGGCGCGCCGATCGTCGTCAAGGCCGACGGGGACGCCTTCGGCAAGGGCGTCACGGTGGCGCAGACCGTCGAGGAGGCCCTCCAGGCCATCGACGAGTGCATGGTGCAGAAAGTGCACGGTCAGGCCGGGGAGCGCGTGGTGGTGGAGGAGTGCCTCGTGGGGCCGGAGTGCTCGGTGAAGGTCCTCACCGATGGAGAGAACCTCGTCGCCCTGCCGCCGTCGCAGGACCATAAGCGAATCGGCGAGGGGGACACGGGGCCGAACACCGGCGGCATGGGCTGCTACTCCCCCGTCCCGGCGGTCGATGAGGCGTTGTTCAACCAGATCATCGACGACCTCGTTCGCCCGACGATCCGCGCCATGGCGGCCGAGGGGATGCCCTACACGGGCTGCCTGTATGCCGGCGTCATCCTGACGGAGAGCGGCCCGGAACTCCTCGAGTACAACTGCCGCTTCGGCGATCCGGAGACCCAGGTCGTGCTGCCGCGCCTCGCAGGCGACTTCGCGGCGGCGCTGCTCGCGGCGAGCGAGGGGCGCCTGGCGGATGTCGATCTGACCTGGCGGGACGAAGCGTGTGTCTGCGTGGTGATCGCCTCCGGCGGGTACCCGGGTTCGTATGAGAAGGGGAAGCCGATCCGCGGTCTGGAGGAGGCGGAGGCGGTCGAGGGTGTTGCAGTCTTCCATGCCGGCACGGCCCTGAAGGATGCCGCCGTGTGCACGAGTGGGGGGCGCGTGCTGGGCGTCACGGGCTGGGGACCCGACCTGCGTAGTACCCTCGCCCGGACGTACGAGGCTGTGGGGCGCATCGAGTTCGACGGCGCCTACTTCCGCCGCGACATCGCGCATCGCGCGCTGACGTGAAGGGGTCGGGATTGGAATCCCGACCTACGAACGACAGGGCAGGAGAGGAATGGCTAACCCGCTCGTTGGAATCGTGATGGGCAGTACGTCGGATGCGAAGATCATGCAGCCGGCCGCAGAAGCCCTCGCCGAGCTGGGGATCGAGTGCGAGGTGAGGGTCCTCTCCGCGCACCGCACGCCGGACGCCGCGGCCGAGTACGCCGCGACTGCAAGGGAGCGGGGGCTGCGGGCGATCATCGCCGGAGCCGGGAGCGCGGCGCATCTGGCTGGTGCGCTGGCGGCGCGGACCACGCTGCCGGTCATCGGCGTGCCGGTCAGCAGTTCGGCCCTCGCGGGCCTCGATGCGCTGTACGCGACGGTGCAGATGCCTCCGGGCATTCCCGTGGCCACGGTCGCGATCGACGGTGCCCGGAATGCGGCCCTGCTCGCGGCGCAGATCATCGGCACTGCGGACCCGGCAGTTGCCGCGCGGCTGGACGAACAGAGAGCCGAGATGGCGCGGAAGGTCCTGGCGGCGAACGAGTAGCCGCGGCAGGGCAACGGCGCCACCGCTGCCGGCAGGGGTGCCGGCGCTCCCGGCGGACGGCGCCACCGCTGCGGACAAGATGTCCGCGCTCCCAGCATCAAGGCTTGCGGTCAACCCACCCTACGGAGGCTGCGCACAGTGACAGGTCCATGCGGCAGTGACTGTCCGCTTGGCGATGAGGAACACTGGCGGGACTCATGCGGGGTGTTCGGCGTCTACGCTCCGGGCACGGACGTGGCGCGCATGTGCTTCTTCGGCCTCTTCGCCCTTCAGCATCGCGGGCAGGAGAGCGCGGGGATTGCGGTAGCGCACGGTGACGAGGTGATCGCGCATCGGGGAATGGGCCTGGCGTTTGCGGTCTTCGACGAGGACAGCCTCGCCGAGCTTCCGGGAGAGATCGGCCTGGCGCACGTGCGCTACTCGACGACCGGCAGCAACGTGATCCACAACGCGCAGCCGATGCAGGGCCAACACCGGTCCGGGCCGTTCGCGGTCGCGCACAACGGGAACCTGATCAACTACGCCGCGCTGCGGCAGGAGCTGGCCGACGAGGGCGTCGAGTTCCGGGCTACGAGCGATACGGAGATCATCGCCCACCTGATCGCGCGCTCGCCGGAGGAGACGCTGGAGGAGGCGGTCGCCGATGCGATGCAGCACATGCAGGGGGCCTACTCCATCGGCGTGATGGGCCCCGGCAAGCTGATCGCCGCGCGCGATCCCCACGGGGTGCGCCCGCTGTCCATCGGCACACTGAACGGCAACGGCCAGTACGCAATCGCCTCGGAGGATTGCGCGTACCACGTGGTGGGCGCGCAGTACATGCGGGAGGTGGAGCCCGGGGAGGTCGTCGTCATCGACCGCGACGGCCTGCGCGAGATTCGCGCGGTCGAGATGTCCCGCAAGGCCGTGTGTATCTTCGAGTTCATCTACTTCGCGCGCCCCGACAGCCACATCTACGGGAAGTCGATCTACAACGTGCGCCAGGGGATGGGGCGCCTCCTCGCGCAGCAGCGACCCACCGAGGCGGACATCATCGTGGGGGTGCCGGAGAGCGCGATTCCCCATGCGATCGGGTACTCGCAGGTCGCGAAGATCCCCTTTCAGGAAGGCTTCATCAAGAACCGCTACATCTTCCGGACCTTCATCCACCCCGATCAGCGTCTGCGCGAGCTGGGTGTGCGCATGAAGCTGGCTCCGCTGCGCGAGACGCTCGCCGGCCGGCGCGTCATTGTGGTGGATGATTCGATCGTGCGCGGGACAACGACGAAGCAGGAGATCGCGCTGATGCGGGACGCGGGCGCGCGGGAGGTGCACATGCGGGTCTGCTCGCCGCCGATCCGCTACCCGTGCTTCTACGGTGTGGACACATCGGCCGGGCGCAAGGAGCTGATCGCCGCGCGGCTCGAGGTGGAGGAGATTCGGCAGCACATCGGCGCGGACAGCCTGGAGTACCTCACGATCGACAACCTCATCGCCGCGACGGGCCTGTCCCGCCGGCACTTCTGCACCGCGTGTTTCGACAGCCGCTACCCGATCCGCGTGCCCGCCAACGTGCGTGTCAGCAAGTTCGACTTGGAGATGGAGAAGGCGCCGGTGGCGGTCGGGTAGTTCGGGGCTGAAGCCCCTCCCACTGGATTCCCACTTTGAGGTGAGTGATGACAGGCAGGCAGAACCGAAGGGACTTCCTCCGTCGTGTGGGTCAGGGGGCGGCGGGACTGATGGTCCCCTACGTGGTTGGTAGCCGCGCGTTCGGGGCCAACGAGCGGCTGGGGATCGGGATCATCGGGTGCGGGGGCATCTCCGGGTGGCACCTGCCGTGGGCGCTTGGACACAAGGCGGTCCAGGTCCTAGCGGTGTGCGACGTCGATACGGACCGGCGCGAGTCGGCGAAGGAGCGCGTCGGGGAGCAGTGCGGCGCGTACAACGACTACCGCGAGCTGCTCGACCGGAGCGACATCGACGCGGTGATGATCCTGACGCCCGACCACTGGCACACGCTGAACTCGATCCATGCGTGCGAGGCGGGCAAGGACGTCTACTGCGAGAAGCCGCTGACGCTGACCATC
>Ga0194110_10002602_pt1 | contig 22805 bp, 18 predicted proteins | sample TA2Kig1200mmetaG_FD_146192 | JGI IMG/M metagenome (GOLD analysis project Ga0194110, IMG submission 146192) | Freshwater microbial communities from Lake Tanganyika, Tanzania - TA2015032 Kigoma Deep Cast 1200m | ecosystem: Environmental > Aquatic > Freshwater > Lake | place: Tanzania: Lake...
CCCTGGACGGAGAGGACCTGCTGCGCTGCCCGCCCAAGGGGCTGGACGTTCGCCCCTTGACCGGGCTCGATCCGTCCGTTAGGCTACCCGCCCCGGCGCGCCAACTCTCCCTACCGCTCTTTGAGCCGGGTCAGGGGGTACGATGACTATTGGATTCTTAAGGTACGATATCACTGGACTCTACATTCGGGATGCGTTGCACCTCTCCTCAGCCCACGGTAGGTGCACCGCACCCAAGAAGGTGCAGCGCACCCAACCGCGGGAGGTGCAGCGCACCGGGACTGCGCGCGTCTCTACTCCATCTCGACCTTTTTCACCAGCTCGAAACGATCGCCGACAACCTGAAAGATATAGAACGAGGCGCCCGTGGCGTCGCCTTTGTCGTCAAAGGTGACCTCAAAGCCCAGGATGCCCGGGCGGTTGCGGGTGGCCTGGACCTCTCGCAGGACGTTGGCGCGCGTCACGGCGCCATCGGCCTCGTAGGCCCGCTTCATGGCGTCGAGCAGCACGGCCATGGACTCGTAGGCCGGCGGCCCATAGGCCCCGAAGGCGCCGTACTCGGCCTCATAGGCCTTCCAGGTGGCCTCCGCCTCGGCGATAAAGTGCACGTCTGGCGCGAACTGGGAGACGTAGGCTCCCTCCGTGGCGCCCTCCGCCCCGGCGATAAAGTCGGACGGCGAGAAGAGCCCGTCGCTGCCCACCAGCTTGGCCTCCACGCCCAGCTCGCGCATCTGCTTGGCGATCTGCGCGCCCTGCGCCGCCAACTGGATGGGCAGGTAGATCGCATCCGGGGAGGCGGCCTTGATGCGCGTCAGCAGCGCGGAAAAGTCGCTGTCCTTCTGGCTGATGGACTCGCGCTGGATGGCGGTCACGCCGAGCTCCTGTAGCTTCTTCTGCGCCTCCTCGGCCAACCCCACGCTGTAGACCGATTGGTCGTCTATGATGAAGACCGACCGCGCCCCCAGATCCCGGGCGATAAAGACCGCCCCCGCGGGCCCCTGCACGTCATCTCGGGGCACCACGCGGAAAAAGGTCTCATAGCCCTGCTCGCTCAGATCGGGCTTGGTGCAGGAGGGGCTGATGTAGGCGATGCCCGCCTCCTCGAAAATCGTCGCTACCGCGGCGCAGTTCTGGCTGCTCTCCGGGCCGACGATGCCATAGATGCTCTGGTCGGCGGCCAGCCGCTCGGCCACCAGCACGGCCTTGGCCGGGTCGAACTCGGTGTCCGCGTCCACCATCTCGACCTCCACGCCGCCGATGCCGCCGGCCTTGTTGACCTCGTCCACGGCCAGCTTGGCCCAGTTGCGCTGCTCCATGCCGACGGAGGCCGCGGGCCCGGTCATCACCGTCATCATGCCCACCTTGATCGGGCCAACAAAGGCCGCCTCGCCGGCGGGCATCTGCTCCACAGGCACGCAGCCAGCCAACGCGAGGCACACCAGAGCCACGAACGCGACGAACCGACCGATGTTCCGCTTCATCTCCTCTGCTCCTTTCCTGTGATCGATCGCTGCACGCCAACGCCCGCCAGACGCCGGGAACAAAAAAACCCCTCGCCCCGACCGTGTGGGTCGTCAGGGGCGAGAGGCTTTCCCGCGGTGCCACCCTCATTGAGCCGGCCGCACATCCTCACGGCGCGCCAGCTCCGCTCTGGCAGGTACGGGACTGACGCTCCCTCGTGGAGCGGTCCGATACCCTCGGCCGTGATAACGGTGGCGGCTCCGGCGCAACCTAGCGGGCGAGGCCCCTCGGCTGCGCGACTCCCAGGCCCATTCCCCGCATGCGCTGGCGCCGGGCTCTCACCTTCCCCCCGGCTCTCTGGGCCCCGCTCCTGCGAGTACTCTTCCTGTTCGCAGTCTTTAACTATCTGGCGGCGAGTATAGCACGACGGAGAGGGCGTGTCAAAGGCGACCGCAGCTCGCGCGCCACGTTCGAGTATTGGCGCGCATCGACGAAGAGATAGACGTGGATGGCGATGGGCAGGCCGACTGGCGCGTCACGGTGGACACAGCGACCAAGGCCACCACGCTGACGCCCTACGCCCCCTGGGTACTGGAACTGGAGGGCACCTACCGGCTCAAAGAGGAGCTGGCGATCCGTGTGCGGCTGCGCAACCCATCTTAGCGCCGCACGCTGGCAGTCCAACGGGCGGTAGGGATTCTGCTCTCTAACTGTTGTGGTCCAATCGTTAGCGCACCGCCGCTAGGCGCGGCTGGCTTCCCTGTGCCTCACGCCATCCGGGCCACGTGCTCGGCAAAGGCGGTGGAAAAGATGCGGGCGCCTACCACATAGCCCTTGTTCACCAGGTCCTGATCCACGCCCCCCGACGCCCCGCCGGCGGCCAGCGCGCGCAGGGAGCGCTTTTCGCCCTCGCCCAGCCCGTCCCACAGGCGGTCAAAGTCGGGGCGAGCGGTGCGCACAAAAAGCGCCGCCGTCTCCTCGCCCGGCGCCTCGCCCCGCCGCACGGCTTCGTAGTAAAAGAAGCAGGCCATCTGCAAAAAGTAGGGAAAGGTGCCCGCCAGCGCCACGATCTGCTCGCTGTAGGGCGTCAGGTCTACCCCTGACCGGGCCGAGGTGGCGCGGATGAACTCGGCGCACTCGTCCGCGGTAAAGCCGGCCACGTAGATGGGCCGAAAGATGTTCGGGAAGGGCGAGGCGAGCACATCGGCATGGCAGCAGTCCTTGAGCAGTTTACGGGTCGCCGTGATCAAGGTGGTCTCCGCCGGGCTCTGGGCCAACGCCCGCAAGCTCTCCAGAAACTCAAAGGCCTCGCTGCGCGCCCCCAGCCACTCAAAGTCGTCGAACAGAATGACCACCCGGCGCTGCTCCTGCTGCCTCATGCTGCTTAGGGTGCGGATGAGCCGCCCCTGCAGGCTGCGCCAGTTGGGGATATCGGGCACCGGGCGGTCAGGGGCGACGCTGTTCAGGACGTGCTGGATGATCGGCAGGGGATCATGCAGCTCGGCGCAGTCCACATAGACCATGCACAACTGACGGCCCTGCGCGCCAAACCGCGTGAGAAAGAGGTCACTGGTCATGTACCAGAGCAAGGAGGTAAGCCCGGCGTTGGGTTCGCCGACCAACGACAGGCAGGCCCGGTCCTGGATGAACTCCACCGCCCGATTGAGCAGGACGGACCTCCCCAAAAAGTCAGCGGGGTCCTTGATGGGAGAGCGATAGTTGTAGGGATTGCCTTCCATGTCTTTCACTCCCACTCGTGACGGAAGCCTGGGGTGGCGATGGGTCTGGATACGGCTCGATAAAGATCGAGATAAGTCCGGCAACCACGCATCTTCTCCCCTCAAGCCGGCCGTCGTTCGCCCTGGGGCCGGCCATCCCCCAGAGTAAGGCCGCGTCCGCGCACCGTGAGGATATAGCGCCACGGCTTGCCCTCCGGCTCGATCCGCTGCCGCAGCCGCCGGATCAACTGGGCGATGCGCTGATCGTCCACCTGATCCATATAGTCATCGGACCAGACCGCCTCGACGACCATGTAGGCGTTGCAGATCTTGCCCACGTTGTCGAACAGGAGCTTGAGCAGCAGATACTGGTGCTTGGGAAGCGGCGGATCCACCAGCTTGCCCTCCACGAAGACGTTGCCCGACGCCTCATCCACATACACCCCCTGAGAGGGCGGGACGGGCTGCGTCGTCGGGCGCTCCTGTGAGTCCTGGCGGCGCACGAACTCGGCAAAGACCGAGGAGCCGATGTACCCCTTGCGGGCCAGCTCCCGGAGCACCCGCGGCGTCTCGGCGGAGGCGAGCAGGGTCGCCTGGTCGGGGAAGGGCTTGCCGCCCTCCACCAGCGCCCGCAGCGCCTGACGCTCTTCCTGGCTGAGGTATCGCTCCCAGACAGCGTTGAAATGGGGGCGCGCATCCTCCTCAAAGCGGCGCCGCACGATGGGCAGGGCCCCCTCCCAGGAACCGCCGCTCTCCTGCCAGGTCTGAAAGGCGTGCCAGCAGGCCATCTGCACCAGATAGGGCATATAGCCGGCCATGTCGGCGATCTCGTCCTGGATCTCCACCATGGGCGGGCCGCCGGGCAGCGTCGTGCCGCGGATAAAGGCCTCGTAGGCCTCGCGGGTCAAAGGCCCCAGGCGCACGGTGCGAAAGATGTTGGGGAAGGGAGAGCTCACCACCTCATAAGGGCAGCAATCAGGGAGCAATCGGGCCGTGGTCACCACATAGCTGACGCCATAGTTGATGCTCAGTCCCCGCAAAAAGACAAAGAAGCGAGGGGCAAAGCCGCGAGACTGGGCGATGCGCTCGAACTCGTCAATGAGCAACACCAGCCGGCGCGGCCCGGGCGCCTGAGAGCTGGCCAGCGCCTGGAGCGCCTCCCGCATCAGGCGCTCATCTGTCGTGCTCGGCTCGTGCTCCGCTTCCGCGGGAGGGCCCGTTTCCCACGTCGTCACCCCAGGGAGCCTGTCCGCCAGATCAGGGCGCTGCACGGCGATCTGCGTCAGCACCTCCCGAAAGAACCCGCTGGGCGTCTGTGGGCAGATCTCGGCATCCAGGTAGACATAGAGGGCGGCAGGATCGTCCGCGCCATAGCGGGCGCGCACTTCAGGCTGGCCCATCTGGAAGAGGAGGGAGGTCTTGCCGCTGCGCCGCTCGCCGACGACGTTCACGCAGCCCATCTTGCCGATGTGCTCAAAAGCCTCGCGCAGTTGCTCGACGCGGCCGTAAAAGCCCTGGGGATCGCGGATGGGCACGCCCACGCGATACGGGTTCGACAGGCTGACTCTGGTCACTGAACCGGTCATCTTACGCTCCTCAAGCGCAAGGCGAACCAGACAGCGGCTCTAGCGCAGGGCGGCCTGTTACAGCCAGGGAAACACGTCGCTAACGCGAATAGCCTTCACGCCTCTTGTTCTTGTATCCAGCGCAAGAGGATGTCGTTCTCGCGCAGCCACATGCGCGTCAGACCCATCCGGAAGGAATAGCGCAACTGCTGGCCGATGCTCATCTCGCGGACCAGGTCACGTTCGATCAGCGCCTGGAGCGCCTTGATCACCTCATCGCGCGAGACTTCGATATGCTCGGCCTCCAACAGGCGCATGATATCGGCCAGCGGGACATAGACGCGCACATCGTCGGTGACGTTGGCCAACACGGCCAGCACCAGCTTTTCGTTCTTGTCCAGATAGTTATAGATGCTGTTCTCGATGTTCCCCGCCGCATCCTGGAGCACGTTATGAATGACAAACTCCAGGTCAGGCAGCTCGATGTAGTTCGTCTGTTGCTTGCGCGCCATGATCACCAGCTCATCGCAGATGTACTGGGTAAAGTAGGGATGCCCTGCGGTGACCTGGCGAATGGTGGGCACCACCAACGGATGATAGGTCAGCATCCCTTCCACGGGCTTGAGGATCAGGTCGTTGACCTCTCCCTCCGTCAGATAGCTGATCTTGCGCACCTTGGGCATGTTGAACAGGATGGAGTTGAAATCCTGCTGCATGCGCCGGACCTCATAGGCCCCGGTGAAGAGAAAGGTGAATCGCTCGGAGCGCTGGATGATGCCGCGGATATAGTCGAACACGGAGGATTCCAGGATATGGTCGCGCACTTTGGCGATCAACACCCCGAACTCGTCCAGCATGATCAGCAGGCGGCGTTCGCCGAGCACACGGTCCAGCCGGGCGCAGAACTCGGTAAAGGCGCGCTGTGGGCGTTCGGCATAGTCCGCCCATTCGGGATCCTCGCAGGCGATGCCCTCCTCAAAAAGCCGCATGCAGATGGCCGAGGCCAGCTCAAAGAGGAGCTCGTTCACGGTGTCCACATAGCCATAGAGCTGCAGGTCGAAGAGCAGGCAGATGTGCTGTGGCGTGGGCGGGTTGTTCAGCAACTGGTAGAGCACCGAGGTCTTGCCCATGCGCCGCTCGCCGTAGAGCAAGAGGGCCTGCTCCTGGTACTTGCCGCTGACGTTCTCACGCACCCACTCAAAGATATCCTGCCGGCCGAAGAACATCTCCTTGGTCTTGACCGGCATGCCCACGATGTAGGGGCTGCGCTCGATGGGTACATAGGTATCGGGCGCCTCGATAAAGCGGATGTCAAAGCCATACTGGTGCTTGACTCCCTGGCGTTCGTCGTCATCGTACGTGGCCTCGAACATGAGCGAGGCCCTCTCTGCGCGCCGGGGGGCGATGCCGATCTCGACCCGTCGTTGCTCGCCGATGCCCAGGGGGTTGAGGTTCACCCGTTCACCGTTCACCACCTCGACGCCATCCCCACGCACGCTTCCGGGGCGCAGGCTCACCCAAAAGTTGCGCGCCGCGCTGTCGCCCTCGTTGAATATCTGAAAGACGGCCGTTCCCACCACGCTCGACTTGCGCATGGGCACGACGGGCGTCAACAGGTCAATCAGCAGAGAGGCCCGACCGCGAAGCATCTTGACCGCGTCGAGGACGATCTCATGCCATTGCGAGACCACGTGCCCCAACACCTGCTGCTCAAAGGGGAGAAAGCCGCCCGGGCCCTCTGGCCCGATAAGCTGGCGCACCTGCTCCAGGCGGTCTATGGCGCTCACCAGGGAGTTGCGCTGCCTGTCGCGTCGCGTGAGAGACTGGAAGACGTTGATGCTATCCACCACATCGCGAAATCCCCAGAGGGCCTCGCGCACATGGTCGCGCAGCCAGGCTCCCTGGTAGCCGGGGTCCGTCATCCAGTCGAAATAGGCGCGGCATCCGCCGATCTCCTTGAGGTCTTTGGCTTGCGCTAGGTCGCGCGCGGTGGACAGCGAGTTGTGGATCTCGTTGCCATACTCCCACCAGGTGATATACCCGGTGAGGGCCACGATCTCCTCATCCGTCAGCCCATTGGAGGGTGACACGGCGCCGGGGCGCTCGGGGAAGGCGCCCCGGGCCTTGCGCAACGCGGCATAGACGCTGGCCAGCCCGAAGGAGCTCTCCTCCTCCGGTCGGGCGCGGGCGCCCACGGTCTCCAGGACATCCCAGGCGGCGCGGCGGATTTCGGGGCGCGTTCGAGGCGCATGCAGCGCGACTACGATGGGCACCACCACCGCCTCGCCAAACTGCGCGAGGGCGTTGGCCGCGGCCGTGTTCAGGTCGAACTCCGCCAGGGCGCCGAGCAAGGCCGGAATGGCGAGCGGGTCGCCGATGGCCCCCAGGGTGGTGATCGCCGTGCGCCGCAGGGTGAGCTCCGGACCGATGTCGGCTGGGCCGGCGCCCTCGGCGCGTCGCCGCTCAGCGGGGGCCTGGGGTTCGGCGGCCCGGGTCTCGGCGAGAATGCTGACGAGCTTGGGTACGGCGGCCTCGCGCGAAGCGGGGGCCGTGATCTTGAGGTTCCCCAGATGCCGCGCGGCGTTGATGCGCACGCCAATGTCCGCGTCATCCAACGCGCGGATCAGCGCGGCGACGACGTGCTCCTCGCCGATGCGACCGAGGATCTCCAGAGCGCGCCGGCGCACTTCATAGCGCGTGTCCACCAACAGCGCCTTGGTGAGCGGCTCGATGGCCGGCGCGCCCACCTGCTCGAGCGCCCGCACCGCCGCGTTGCGCACCTCGGGCGAGTTACCCGCGATGGCCTCGATGAGCGGCCCCACAGCGGGCTCGCCGATGCGCCCCAGGGCGCTCACCAGGCCCACGCTGGTGGTCAGGTCCTTGCCCTCCAAGGCGGCGATCAGCGCGGGCACGGCCTCGGCGCCCACGCAGGCGACCGCCTCGATGTACCCCTCCAGCCCCGACACGTCGCCCGAGCGGGCGGCCTGCCCCTGAAGGATGGCGTCAATCAGGCTGGGCAGCGCCCGCTGATCGCCCAGGCGCCCCAGGGTGCGGGCCACCAGGCTGCGCTGCGCCGGGCTGGTCTTTTTGCTGTCCAGCGCGGCCAGGAGCTGCGGCGTAGCCGCCTTGCCCACCTGGACGAGGGCCTGCTCCGCTAGATGGGCCACGTCGGGCTGGGTCTCCCGGTCGGGGTCCAGCGCAGCGATCAACTGCGACACCACCGACTCGGTGAGCTCGGGGCTCTGGCCCTGCTTGGCCAGCGCTGTGGCCGCCGCCTGGCGCACCCCCGCGTGCGCGCTGCGCAGCGCGCGCGGCAGCACCCCCACGGCCTGCGACGAGGGAATATGGCCCAGCGCCCAGGCGGCCTGCTGCCGCACGCTTGGATCTGGGTCGGAGATAGCTGAGCCCAGGGCAGGGATCGCCCAGTCCTGGCCCAGGCGCCCCAGCACCAGGGCCGCGCGCCGCCGCTCCGCCGGGTCCCGGCCATTGCGACAGAGGTCGCAGAAAAACCTCCGCGCGCGGCGGCGGGCCATCCCCGCAATGGCCGCGGCCGCGCGCTGCCAGAGGCCATCTTCCTCCCTCTCGAACAGGGCGTACAGCCGGTCCTCCACTTGGCCTACGATGCCCGCGTCAGGGGCCTCGCATTCGGCGATGCAACCGGCGAGCAAGAGCCATTTATGCGGCTCCCGCGGGCAGCGCGAGGCGATCTCCCGCATCAAGGGCGTGGGATCGTCCAGCAGGCCGCTGGCCAGCACGATGGTATCCTGCCACCAGGGGTCGGCGGTGTGTGGGAGGAGTGAGGCCGTCGCGTCGGTGGAGACGACCCACTGGGCGGCCAGGTAGCTTCGCAGGGCGGGGAGAAAGAGGTCGTACCGCGAGGTCGGCCTCCGCTCTCCCTCGGAGAGGGTCGGGCTGAGCAGACCGCTGCGCAGGGTGAGCTCCTCGAAAAGGTCCTCAGCATACCCTCGCTTGCCCTCGGCCAAGGCGTCGCGCACGATGGCCAGGACCTCCTCCGACTCGAGGCCTGGCTCGCCGCGCTCCTGGATCTCGTAGGCGATCTGCTGCAGCACGCGCAGTTGGTCCGCCGCCTGATAGCGCGGCGAGTGCCCCTTTCCCGCGGCCCATTCGCCCAACAGGGTGTCCAGGCAGGCGTCGTAGAGCGGCGGCAGGCGGGGCGCGTCATCCGACTGTCGAGCCACCAGCCGGCAGACGGCGGCTGTCATAAGCGGGTTCCGCGCGAGCTGCGCCATGCTGGCGCTGCGCTCGCAGGCGGCGAGGAGGCCCTCCGCCTTGGCCGGGTCGCTCACGGACTGCCCCACACAGCGCTCCATGTCAGCCTCGTCCAGCCCTTCCAGCCAAAAGGCGACGAACCGCTCGAGCGGCGGCAGGTCGGGCCTCGGCCGGGCGGCTACCACCCAGATGTTGCCCGGGTAGCGGGAGGCCAGCTCGGCGATGTTGGGCGCGCTGGCCGCCCTGTCCCCGCCCCAGGCATCGAGGCCATCGAGGAGGACGATGCACTCGCCGTTGGCCAGGCGCGCCTGCACATAGCCCTCGGCGCCGGGGAAGCCATGCTCGGCCATGCTGGCCACCATGGCCTCGATCAGCGTGCCGCGCGACTCGCCGAGCTGGCGCAGATCCACCAAGATAGGCTTGAGCTCGGGCACCGACTTGCCAAAGAGCTTGAAGGTCAGAAACTCGATGTCGCTCTGGCCAATCTGCCCCGCAAAGCGCCAGGCCAGATGCCTCAGCATCGCGCTCTTGCCCGACCCCACCGGTCCGAGGATGAGGACGCGAGAGGACTGGGAAAGCGCGTCCCAGGGGAGGAGATTCGCCGTGGGATCCTGCAAAGGGCTCAGGCGAAGGGGCAGGTAGTGCCTGGCCATGCTGGCCGGGGGAAGGCCCGCCAGCACGGGGAGCTGCTCCAGGCTGGCGCTCAGCGTCTCGCGATAGATCTCGCCATAGCGCTCGGGCATGCGACGCGCGAGAAAGGGGGCCACCTTGGCTTCCAGACTGTGCGTCAGCCCTCCGAGAAGGCCCGTACCAGATGACCGGCTCTGAGAGACACGTGGCGTCTTGCTCATGCTAGGCTCCCCAACACCCGTCTGCTGCTGCAGCCGACCCCTCTTCTTGTTCCATTATAGCATCGGCATGCTAATTTGACAATGGCCCCGCGGGCGGGTTCTTCCCTGCAAACCCAATGGCAACCAGTGCTGATATTGGCTCAGCCGGCGCCCTGGCCAAAGCGCGAAAACCCTTGACAGAAGCAGTCGGGGAAGGACATACCATGGTAGTGCTATCGCCTCTCGTGGCTCAAGGCGACAGCCGGAAGGAGGTATGGGTTGGGAGGACAACCGATGCCCGGCCTATCTCTCTGCCTCGGACAGCCTCCTCTGCCTGGGACCAAGGGATACAGGCGCCGCTACGCCAGCGCCGTGACGGTGATCTCGATATGCGCGCCCGCGGGGAGGGCCCGCACCTCGACCGTGGTGCGTCCCGGCGGGTTCTGCGTAAAGTATTCGGCATAGACCGCGTTCATGGCCGCGAACTCGGCCAGATCGGTCATAAAGACAAAGCTCTGCACCACCTTGTCCATCGAGGAGCCGGCGGCCTCCAGAATGCCCCTGATGTTCTCCAGCGTCTGGCGCGTCTCCGCGGCGATGCCGCCGGGCACGATCTTGCCCGTTCTCACATCCAACCCCTTCTCGCCGGCCACGAATACCAAACCGTTCGCCTTGACCGCCTGCGAATAGGGCCCGATGGGGGCCGCGCTCTTGTCCGACTGCACGATCTCTAGCATCTCGTCCTCTCCTGACCCAGAGCGGTACTTGGCCCAGGGCGCGCTGCCCTGGGCTTTTCATTAGCGTACCATCTGCCCCGAGCCGATGCAAGCGGCGAGGAGTTGCCGCCGCAGGCAAGCAGCCGACTGAGTCACTCGGCTCGGCCGGCTGCTGCTTCAGCCGGGTAAGCCGGGCCCTATTCGCGGATGGTGATGGTCGCCTGGCCGCGGTCGCCGTGGTAGCCCAGATCGTCGTTGGGCCCCCAGGCCAGGAGCACGACATAGCTCTCCCCCACGGCCAGCGGCTTGTCATAGGCGTCTCCGGAGTCCAGAGGGATCTGGAACTCGATGGTCGTGCTTCCATCGGCCTCCAGGCCGCCAGAAGCGACGATGTCATTCGTCCCCCCGAGGTTGGTGTCCGGTGGGTGGGAGTCCGGACCCGACGGCTTGGTGCCGAACATGTCCAGCACTGTGGCCGCGCCGTCTTTGACGTAACCGTAGACATAGTTGGCGCCCTGCATCCCCCGGTCTGGATCAAAGCCCACCGAGAGCCACCCCTTCGTCTGGCCCGAAAGGGCGCCGTACAGGAACTCGCCGTCGGTCGTCCAGTAGAAAGTGACGCCCGCGGCCTTAATGCTTTGGGTGTACTCGCCCTCGCTGATGACGCCGTCCGCGTTCCAGGCGGGGGCCGCTTCGGGCGCCGCTGGTTGCTCTGGGGCCTCCGCGGTCGGAACGGGCGTCTCGGTCGGGGGGACAGGCATGGCTGTAGCGGGCGCTGGGGGTGGAGCGCCGCATCCTGCGAGCGCCAGGGGAACCACCAGGGCCAGTACCATGGCAGCGAGCAATCGGTGTGCGATCCTGTACTGTCTCATCTCAACTCTGCCTCCTTAATCAGCGGTGGTGCAAAACCATTGACACATGATGCGCGATCGGCTCTCCTTACCTGCTATCCCGAACCTGGTACTGGGCTCAGGCATGTGACCCTGTGTCGCCCTATTCTGGTACAGGCCTCTGCTCCCGCCAGGTGGCCCAGCCTCGTGTTCCTCGAACACCGGTCGGCGGGTTGGTGTCCGTCATCGGGATGCCTCCGCGGATGTATCACAGAACGCCTGAAGCGCAGCGGCCTCGCCCAGCGGGTCACCCTGAGGTTGCCCGCCGCCCTTGGCAGTACTCGAGCTGCAGCGCCAGCGTGCGCACGGCGACCATCTGGTAGCCCGCGGCCTCGGCGGCGCGGACGGGGCGCCAGTACAGGGTCTCAATCTCCAGAGGTTCGCCCCGCTCGTGATCGAGCTTCATGCTCGGTTTGTAGGCCACCATGCGCTCGGTGCGGCCGAGCATCTCTTCGACGCTCCCCTCGTCGAGCGTATAGCCGCACGCCTTGGCTCCGGCGATCACCTCCAGCATGACCTCTCGGGCCAGCCGGCGCGAGGCCGGGCAGTCCATGAGCTGGCGCGTTGTCGCGTCCAGGACCACCGTCAGCCCGTTAAAGGGCACGTTCCAGATCAGTTTCTGCCATCGCGCTTTGCCCAGGTCCTCGGCCAGAGCGACGGGCGCTCCCGCGTCCTCGAGCATCCTGGCCACCGCCCGCAGGCCCGGCGTGATGCCGCACGGCTCGTAACCTGGCGCATATTGCCCCAAGGTGACGAGCCCGTAGTCCAGGTGGCGGATGTGCCCTGGCCCGACCTTGTGGCTGCATACGAAGCACAGGCCCCCCAGCACCGTGGCCTCGGGCATCAAGCGCGCGGCGTCCTCCTCCACCCCCAGGCCATTCTGCAGCACGACGAGGACGCCATCGGGTTTCAGCACGTGGGGCAGGATGCCCGCCAGGGCCGCGCTCTTGGTCGTCTTGAGGGCCACGAACGCGACGTCGCACCGCGGCATGTCCTCGGGGCGCGCGTAGGCGTTCACCTGCGGCAGGGCGAAATCGCCGTTCACCGATTCCACGACCAGACCATGCTCGCGCACATGCGGATAGTCGCTGCGCAGCAAGAAATGGACATCCAGTCCCGAACGCGCCAGGAGCCCCCCATAGTACCCGCCCACGGCGCCCACGCCGATGATGGCAACCTTCATCACAGCGCTCGGTAGTAGACTACTGTCGGCAGGGCGATGTCGAACCCGGCCTTCTCGTAGGCCCGCCGAGCCGGCGCATGGGCGGGATCGCCACCCGTCTCGACCTTGACGTAGCGCATGCCCTGCTGTCGCAGATGCGTGAAGGCGTGCTCGTACATTCGCAGGCTGATGCCCAGCCCCTGCCAGTCGGGATGCACGGCGTTGTTGCCGATCTCTCCGATGCCTTTCTGCACGTTGCTGTAAAAGGTCACAAAACCCACCACCTCATCGCCGATGTGCGCTACGCCGACGCCCGCGCCCGACGCGGGCTGGCAGGCGCGGCGCACCTGCCCGGCCTTGTCTTCCTGCCAGGAGGGAAAGGCTGTCCGGAGCAGCTCCTCGCCCATCGTCTCGCGGAAGTAGGCAAAGATGGGCGCCCAGGCGGCGACAGCGATCTCCACGAGGCGCTCGACATCCTCGGGTCGCAGGTCGCGAATGCCTATGGCGACCGACTTGGCCATGGGCACAAAGCGGATGCCGTTGGCCATCCGTTCCGGTTCAGTCGCCGTAAAGCCCAGACGTTCATAGGCCGGGACGGCGTTGGGGGAGGCGTTGACAGTCAACGTCTCCAGGGAGCGGTCGGCTCGCAGGGCGTCGGCCAGCGCGCGGCGGAGCAGCGCGCGCCCGATGCCTTGCCGCTGGTGCTCTCTATCCACGAAAAGGAGCGAGATGTGGCCATGCGCGCGCCATTCGATCATGCCCAGCATCTCCCTTCCGTCGAGGGCCAGCCACACCCTGGAGGTGCCCTCCGCGACGCGTTGTCGCAGCGCGGCGGCGCTCGCGTAGCGGAGGAACTCGTGCACCCCTTCGTCGGTGAACAAGGGCGCCACGGCGTCGCGAAAGACACGGGCCACCAGGCCGCAGACGAGCCGCTCCTCGCCCACGCCCATCTCCCGAAGCGTCAGCTCGCTCATGTTGGCTTTCCCTCGCCGTAGGGCTCCGAAGCTCTGCCTCAGCAGGCCCGCTCCTTCTCCCCCTCGATCAGCGCCCGAAGCATCTGGATGCGCCCGATATGGAGCGCGGTATGCGCCGCCGTGATGAACACCCAATGCGCCACGCTCAGCTCGCCGTCCGACTGGGGAGGGATAGCGCTCCAGCCTTCCTCCCTGAGCGAAGCGATGTAGGCATGGCTCGCCTCGCGGACGGTACGCACCCACTCGTAGACATCGGCCACGGCGTCTATGGAGGCCCGTACTTGGTCCGGCGAGGCCCACTCCGGACCAAAAACCTCGTATCGCGAGGGGATGATCTCTCCCGACAGCCCCTGCAGGAAGCGGCCGATATGGGTCCGCTCTCGATGCGCGATGTGCCCGACGTGCCAGAGCGCGCAGAGCGCGTTGGGGTGAGGCGTCCAGTAGAGCTGCTCCTCGGTGAGACCCCTGACCTCCGCCAGGGGATTGGCATACCAGAAGCCTCGACCGTACAGGAAATGCGCCAGTTGGTTCCAGTCTGTCATGGTGGCCCCCTTCTGGAAGCGCTCCGACCCGATCCCCAGGGCTACGTGAGAACGCCGCGTGCATGGGACATGATCCCGCTAGAGCCGGTTCGCTCGTCAGCTCGGCTGGTGCAACCGCCCCTCTGTCCTCGCCCCGTCGCCAGACGCCCGTCCTCCTCGCTAGAATCTCTGCCAGGCGACCACCTCGACGAACAGCAACCGCACAAAGGCCGCCAGCCGCTCGTGGGCCAGGCTCAGGTCCTGGGTGGCGTCGGTCGTCAGTCGCCAGGAGCTGATCCCCTCGGCGGCGTCCCTTCGCGGAGTGTCCCATTGGTACCAATAATACACCAGGAATCGGGTGCCCTCCAGCTCAAAGAGGCCGCGCCGCACCGTGATAGCGCCCTCATCCAGGGAGATCTGCCGCGTATCGTCCTGGAGCGTCGCCCAACCCGTGCTGGGATAGCAGATGTGGGGCGTGTGCTCGAAGGTGCGGTAGCTCTTGGGGCCGCGGGAGGCGATGGCTGTGAGCCAGACGGCCTGTCCCTGGGCATCCTCGTACCGTCGCTGCATGAGCAGGTCCGGCTGGCCGTAGAAGGTCATCACGCTCTCCTCGGCGTCGAGCTCCACGCCGCGCCACGGGCCCAGAACCTCTGGGAGCGAGGCGGGGAGCGCGTCGGCTCTCAGATCGTGGGCGCTCAGCACCGCGCACTCAGCGGGCGTGGTCTGGTACCAGCCGCCCACATCCACATAGACGATGTGCGCCGGCTGGCCCGCGGACTCGTCCAGCGAGGCCGCCTGCTTTCCGAAGCGTTGCGCCGTGGCCAACGCGGCGCCCACGGCTAAAAGCGCAATGGGCGCTAGATATCGGAGCGTATTCCGGCGCATCCCAGGCCCCTCCCCGTAGCGATCAGGAGCACAAGGGCGAGGAGGAAGAGAAGCGGGCTCGACCAGTCATGAAAGAGCGTGAGGGCCAGCTCGGGCCCGGCATAGTGAGCCACCAGAATGATCAGCCAGACCCGCACCAGGTTCGCGCCCAAGGCAAGGGGCGCCGCCAGGATCGCGAGCAGCCAGCGCGAGAGCGCGGGCCCGCGCACGAGGTAGGCATAGAGCACCGCCAGTGTGATCAGCGCGGCGAGCGAGTTCACCCCGCTGCACGGCGCGCCCACGGTGAGACTCGCCGTGGGAAGCTCGATCTGCGCGCCGACCGTGATCACCTCGATGCCCAGGAGGCGCGCCATCTCCGCAGAGGCGTCGGCCACCATCCGCGCCAGATGGGGCGTGCTCAACTCGAGCCAGGACTGGGGGATCATCAGCAGCAAAAAGGCCAGGGGGAAGGCCTGTCGCCGCAGCAGCGCGAACCCACCGAGGCTCCACACCAGGCCCGCCACGACGGCCACAAAGGCCAGCGACGATGGCAGAAGCAGTCGCTGGGCAAGGGAGGCAAGGTGAAGACCTAGCCCAGCGCCCATGGCGACCATTCCCAGGACGGAGGCGTTGCCGGTGGCAGGCCCACCCTTCGGGTGATGAGCTGACCGCTTTTGCAGTCTCCAGGCGAGGACCGCCGAGATCACGGGCACGAGGAACCCGTGGGCATAGTAGGGGTTGCCGAGCCAGGTGGCGGCCAGCCAGCGCACGGTGGGGTAAAAGGCGAGGCCGATCAGCATCGCGCCGAGCACCCAGGCCCACCAGGGTGATGGCTTTGCTTCCTGTGCGGACATGCTCTCCCCGTCGCCAGAATGAGATCTAGTATAGCACAACCCCCTGGCCGCGCCGATTGCCGAGGGCTTGTTCGCTCTCACTCCGCCCGCGCCAGACTGCGGACACGACCTGAGGGGTCTCTGCCCATCGCCAGTGAGACTCCTCCTCGCGCCACAGACGGGGCGCCGCAGACGGCGGGTGTTGCGGTGACATAACGTGCAAGGCGCCTCCGCGGCAGCATGCCGCGCCCACGTCCCTCGGCGTGCGTCCGCGAGAGTAGACAGAATGGCCTTGTCGCCCTATAATGGATGGGAGCCCGCTTTGTCCGGGCAGGGGATATACGCCATGGGCATAGAGATCATCGGCGAGATCACCGACGTTGAGACCATTGCTGCTGGTGGCTCGATTCGTGAGATGGCGCGCTTGCGGCGCGTCTACGGTCGCGGTCGCTGGAGAAAGCTCAAGGGGATAGCCAGGGTGCGCCTCTCGGACAGCGCGATCTGCCAGGCGGAGGTGCACTGGTACGAGGCGCATGGGATCGGTAGAAGGGAGGAGAAGATCAAGCGGCTTCTGTGGGAACAATGATGGAGGAGAGAAGATTGAAGAGGCGCTTTGTCGTCTGCGTGAGGAACAAAGGGTACGCCGCCTCGTTGGAGCTGCGCAAGATCTACCAGGCGGTGGAGGATCCCCGTGCAGGGGAACACCGGTTGATCCGCGTGATAGACGAATCGGGTGAGGACTATTTGTACCCGGCGGACTATTTCGTGGCCATAGAGCTACCGCAGGCAGTGGAGGAAGCCTTCGTGCTGGCGAGCTAAGCCGGGGGACGCTGCACCCGCGCCCGCCGTAGCCGCGCCTGGGCGAAGGTACGCGCCGTGGCGCCCCCTCGCAGCAACATGCCGCGCCCTGCCGCGCCATTCTGACGCGCTTGTCACCCCGAACGAAGTGAGAGGTCTCTGCCCATTGCCAGCGAGACCCCGCCTCGCGCCGCGGACGGGGCGCCGCAGACGGCGGGCGTCGGGAAGACATCACCTCTGGCGCCATTATGGAAATGCCAGGGGGGCGTGGATTTGCAGCGCGCCCCGAGGCGTGCTATAATAGGGTGAAAGACGCGTAGGAGGAAAAGTGGGTGGGTCTCCCCACTTTTCTTATTATGGCATACCCGGACCGTCGTGAGGAGGGGTCTCGAGGGGATGAAGAGCGAGTTTGAGATAGCCATCACCCAGCTCAGCGCTGATCGCAACCTGGCGCCCGAAGTGATACTGGAGGCGATCGAAGCGGCTTTGGTATCGGCCTACAAGCGAAACTATGGCGCGAACCAGAGCGTGAGCGTCTCCCTCGATTCACGCACGGGCCAGGCTCGCGTCTATGTCAAGCGGCTGGTTACAGACCAGGTCGCCGATGACACCAGCGAGATCTCGTTGGCCGAAGCGCGCACCTACAACCCGGGGGCCACTCTGGGCGACTTGATAGACGTCGAGGTCAAGCCCAAGAACTTTGGGCGCATTGCCGCGCAGACGGCCAAGCAGGTCATCACCCAGCGCATCCGCGAGGCGGAACGGGACTCGGTCTACCTGGAATACAGCGACCGCGCCGGCGAGCTGATCAACGCCATCGTCCGCAACGTAGACAGCCGCACGCGGAACGTGGTGCTCAACCTGGGCAAGGCGGAGGCCCTGCTCCCCAGGAGCGAGCAGATCCCCGGAGAGCACTATCGCTTTAACCAGCGGCTGCGCGTCTACATCGTGAGCGTGGAACGCACCGGTCACGGGCCGCAGATCACGGCCTCACGAACGCATCGCGATCTCTTGCGGCGCCTCCTGGAGCTCGAAGTGCCCGAGATCCATACCGGGACGGTCGAGGTCAAATCCATCGCGCGTGAGCCGGGGTCCCGATCCAAGGTGGCGGTGGCCGCCTTGCAGGCAGGGGTGGACCCGGTGGGGTCGTGCGTCGGCATGCGCGGCGTGCGTATCCAGAACATTGTGAACGAGCTCAATGGCGAAAAGATAGACGTGGTCGAGTGGTCCCCGGACCTTCGCACTTTTATCGCCAACGCGCTGAGCCCGGCCAAGGTGCTGTCCGTCTACCTGAACGAGCCCGAGAATACGGCCAAGGTCGTGGTGCCGGACCGGGCGCTGTCCCTGGCTATCGGCAAGGAAGGCCAGAACGCCCGCCTGGCGGCCAAGCTCACCGGCTGGCGCATAGATATTATGAGCGAGACCGAGGCCACTGCCGAAGCCGAGCGCCTGCGAGAAGAGATGGCGGCCGCAGAGCAGCGCGCCCGCGAGCTTGCCGAGGCGCGCAGGGCAGCGGCGGAGTTGCTCGCCCAGGCCGAGGCGTTGATTGCGAGCGAGGAGGAGCCGGTCGCGGAGGGCGAACCGATCGAGCCTGCTGAGGTCGCAGAGCCAGAGCTCGCCGAAAAACCCGAGCTGGCCGAGCCCGTCCTCGAGGCGGCCCTGGCGCCTCAGTCGGAGACGGAGGACACACCCCTGACTGAAACGCCCAGCGCGGTCGAAGCGGAACCGCTCATGGCTGAGGAGGTCTCCGCGCCCGCCGAGGAGCTCCCCCAGCCGGAGGTGGCCGCGCCGGTCATCGAAGCGGAAGCGCCTGCTCCCCTCACGGAGACGCCCGAAGCCGGCGCGGCAGAGGTGAGCCCCGCCGAAGAGGAGCGTGAAGAGTGGGTGGAAGGCGAAGCCGAAGAGGATGAGGAATCCGCCGAGGAGAGGCGCCGCAAGGGCCGCGATCGCGAGCGCGGGCGACAGCTCGAGTTCGACGAGCGATTGGGGCGCCTGGTGGCGCGCAAGCGGCGCAAGCCCGGCCGTCGGCGGTCGGATTGGGAAGAAAGCTGGGGCGAGGACTGACCACAGGCCCGGGTGAGGGCACATGCCGCAGAAACGCATCCGGCGACAGCCGCAGAGGACCTGTATCGCGTGTCGACGAGTCGGCGACAAACGCGGGTTCGTGCGCCTTGTCCGTACACCCGGTGGCGAGATCGTCATTGATCCACCCAGTAGGGTGGCTGGGCGCGGGGCCTATCTGTGCCGCCACAAGGCGTGCTGGATGCAGGCCCTGCGCCAGAAGCGCATCGGAACCGCGCTGCGGACAGAGCTCTCGCCGGAGGATTGGGCTCGCATTGAGGCCTTTGCCGCGGATCTGCCCGAGAACGAAAGTGAGCCCATCGTGTCGCAAACAGATGAGTAGGCTGCTTCAGGGCAGAAGAGTCACCATGTTGCGAGCATTCGGATGAAAGGTCGGGAGAAGCACCGGGCTGCCGGATGGATCCAGAGGGGAGAACCATGCACGCCTGCTGAGTAGGTGGGACCGCCGCCTCACGCTGCCCCCTCCCCTCCCCAAGCCATCCGGGCCCGCCGGTTCTTCTGGTTAGCTGAACGAAAGTATCGCCCAGCACACAGGCATCGCCATGCCGGCCGCGGAATGCGAGCCGCCTTGTTGGCTGCCAGTGTGCTCGCCGGTGTGTTTGTCGAATAACCGCAAAGGGGGATGGCTATGGAATATCGTAAGCGATCTATCGAGCCCCAATCAGGTGATGTCACGACTGGAGAGCGCGCATCGGGCGCGGCCTGGGGAATGTCTTCCGCTGCGCACAAGAGCGCGATGCTGGCGCGCTCCGGTCCTCGTGGCTCCCGATCACGATCCCCTCGGCGGCCCGCCGGACGGAGCCGGCCACACGGTCGCGGCCCCGATGCCTTTGAGGAGCCAGAGACCTCTCAGGGGGAAAAGCGTCGGCCCGCAGCCGCGAGCGCGCCCTCTCAGACCAAGGAGATCGAGCTCCCCGAGATCATCACCATCCGCGACCTGGCCGACCGGATGCGCTGTAGCCCCATCGAGCTCATCAAAGAGCTGATGAACGCTGGCGTGATGGCCAACATCAACCAGCAGATAGACCGCGACACAGCCACCATCGTCGTCGAGGACATGGGCTATACGGTCGTAGAGCCGCGAGCTCCTGAGCCGGAGGTCGAGGTCGAGGAGGCGGTGGCGCCCGTCGCGGCCCCCCGCAAGCGCGTCTACAGCGAGGAGGAACGCAAGCATCTCCGCGAGCGGCCACCCGTGGTGACGATCCTGGGCCATGTGGACCACGGCAAGACCTCGTTGCTGGACGTCATCCGCGAGACCAACGTGCAATCTGGCGAGGTCGGCGGCATCACCCAGCACATCGGGGCCTACCAGGTGAGCGTGAATGGCAAGGCGATCACCTTCCTGGATACGCCGGGCCACGAGGCTTTCACCGCGATGCGCGCTCGCGGTGCCAGCGTCACCGATATCGCCGTGCTGGTGGTCGCTGCGGACGATGGCGTGCAGCCGCAGACCATCGAGGCCATCAACCATGCCCGCGCCGCGCAGGTGCCCATCATTGTGGCCCTCAACAAGATAGACCTGGCCAGCGCCAACCCCGATAGGGTCAAGCAGCAGCTCGCCGACCGAGGGCTGGTGCCCGAAGACTGGGGAGGGGATACGATCGTCGTGCCCGTGTCCGCCAAGGCCAAGCAGGGCATTGGCACCTTGCTCGACATGATCCTGCTGGTCGCGGAGATGGGCGAGCTGGTGGCGAACCCTCGCGCCGAAGCCGAGGGCGTGGTGATCGAAGGCCGCCTCGACCGGGCTTGGGGGCCGACGGCCACCTTTCTGGTGCAAGAGGGCGTCCTCAAGGCGGGGGATGCGCTGGTCATCGGTCCGTCGTACGGCAAGATTCGAGCCATGTTCGACTACCAGGGCAAGCCCCTCTCCCGCGCCACCCCGTCCACACCCGCCGTCGTCATCGGCTTGCGCGCGGTACCGGAGGCCGGCGAGCGCTTTCAGGCCATGGCGGATGAGCGCGTGGCCAAGGCGCTGGCCGAGGAACGCGCCGCTCAGGCACAGGCGACGACGACGGAACGCGTTCAGCCCCTGACCCTGGAAGACGTCTACGCGCAGGCTCAGGCCGGTGGCGTGCACACCCTGAACCTGATCCTCAAGGCGGATGTCCAGGGGAGCATCGAGCCCATCGTGGGCTCGCTGGAAAAGCTGGACGTGGGCGACCTGCAGGTGCGTTTCATCCACCAGGGCGTCGGGAACATCGGCGAGTCCGATGTGATGCTGGCAATCGCCTCCCAGGCGATCATCATCGGCTTTAGCGTGGGGGTTGACCCGAGCGCCCAGCGCCTGGCCGAGGCCGAAGGGGTGGAGATCCGCACCTACGATATCATCTACCGCGTCATCGAGGACATGCAACTGGCCCTGACAGGCATGCTCGAGCCGGTATACCACGAGGTCGTCCAGGGGCGCGCCATCGTGCGGCAGGTCTTCCGCGTGTCCCGCCTGGGCAACGTGGCCGGGTGCCAGGTTCAGGAGGGCAGGGCCCTGAGAAACGCCAAGGTGCACGTCAAGCGCGGGGATCAGATCCTGCACGACGGGGAGGTCGCCTCGCTCAAGCGCTACACCGAGGATGTGCGCGAGGTCGCTGCCGGCATGGAGTGCGGGATCGCGCTCGCGGGCTTTGGCGACTATCAGGAGAACGACATCCTCGAGTTCTACACTGTGGAACAGGTCAAATAAGCCCCTCGCGTCGCCTCGGGAGCAACCGCGGCGGCTGGGGCGCCGTTCTGGCCACAGTCTGCATGTCCGCGGTCCGCCGCAGGCGGGGTGAGGGCGGTCCCACGCTCATTATCGAGGTGGCGCCCGATCGCTCTATACCACCTTTGGCGGACTCGCCGGAGGGATTGCCGATATGCTCAACTATCGTCGCGAGAGAGCCAGCAGCTTTATCCAGGAGGAGATGGCGCTCCTTCTGAGGGGCTCTGTGGATGATCCAGCGGTTCAGGCGTTGACGATTACGGATGTTGATCTCACGCAGGATCGCCGCCTGGCCCGTATCTATGTCGCCTGCTACACGGGCGAGGAGGACCTCAAAAAAGGCTTGCGGGGGCTCGAACGCGCCAAGGGTTTCTTGCGGCACGCGCTGAGCGAGGTGCTGGCCTGGCCCTTTACGCCCGAGATCGAGTTCCGCGTCGATCGCTCGTGGGAGCGCAGCGCGCGGATTGACGAATTGTTCGCCGAGATCGCCAGGGAACATGAGGAACCCAAGGACGAGGCGGCAGATTGATTCTCGATGAGATAGCCAGCCTGGTGAGTGGCGCACGTCGCGTGCTCCTGATCGCGCATGTCATGCCCGACGCCGACACCATCGGATCCGCCCTGGGGCTGGCCTGGGCGCTGCGCGCGCGTGGCATCGAGGCGCGCCTCTCCTGCGCCGACCCGCTGCCTCCTGACCTGCGCTTCATCCCAGGGAGCGAGGGCTTTGCCGCGCGGACTCGCACCGACGAGGAGCTGGTCTTTGCCATAGACGCCAGCGACCCGCGACGCCTCGGCGAGGTGTACGACCCAGAGGCGTTTGCGACCGCGCGCCTGGTGAACATTGACCATCACGTGACCAACACGCAGTACGGCGACCTGAACCTGGTGGCCGACAGGTCCTCCACCGCGGAGCTGATCTACGAGGTGGTGCGGGCGCTCGGCGTTCCGCTGGATGCCCGCATCGCCACGTGTCTCCTGGCCGGGCTGGTCTCCGACACCTGCGGGTTTCGCACCACCAACACGACCGCTGATTCGCTGCGCACGGCCGTCGCGCTGATGGAGGCGGGCGCCTCGCTGACGGAGGTATCCGACGGGCTCTTTAACCACCGCTCGCTGGATATCCTCCCCCTCTGGGGCGCGGCGTTCGCCGCAGCCCGCGTGTCGGGCGAGATCGTGTGGACCGAGGTCACGCAGGACCTGCTGCGCAAGACGGGGGTGGACATCAGCGCGGCTGACGGACTGGCGAACTTTTTCAGCACGCTGGATACCACCCGTGTCGCGGTCGTTTTCTTGGAGGTGGCGCCGGGGCGCTTTGACGTGAACCTGAGATCCAGCGCTGACGTGGACGTCTCCGGCGTCGCGCTCGCCTTGGGCGGCGGGGGGCACCCTCAGGCTGCGGGCTGTCAGTTGGACGGGTCCCTGGCGGAGGTCCGGGAGCGGGTCTTGGCGGCGCTGCAGGCGTCGCC
>Ga0194110_10002603_pt1 | contig 22801 bp, 23 predicted proteins | sample TA2Kig1200mmetaG_FD_146192 | JGI IMG/M metagenome (GOLD analysis project Ga0194110, IMG submission 146192) | Freshwater microbial communities from Lake Tanganyika, Tanzania - TA2015032 Kigoma Deep Cast 1200m | ecosystem: Environmental > Aquatic > Freshwater > Lake | place: Tanzania: Lake...
CCCGCACCCGTGTGCCGCACCGCAGGCACGGCCGCCCCGCCCTGCCGGCGACCCAGTGCGAGGACCCCTTCCGGCGGTCCCCCGTCGTGACCTGGTACATCCCGGGCACCGTGGCCGAGAGGCGCAGGCACCGAGCGGCCAGGGCGACGAGGGCATCCAGGTCCGTCCACCCGATCGGGGCGAAGGGATGGATGCCGCGGAGGAACGCGAGCTCGTTGACCCACAGGTTGCCGAGCCCGGCGATCCTCGTCTGGTCGAGCAGTGCCGCCACGAAGGGAAGGGCGGGGTCGCGACGGAGGCGGCGCACGGCCTCGGCGGCATCCCAGTCGTCCCGCAGGGGATCCGGACCGAGCCGGCCCACGACGTCGTGCTCCCGCGCCGTGGGGACGAGCTCCACGACCGGCAGGTCCAGTCCCCAGACCTCCTGCCCGTCGTTCAGGCGCAGCCGCACGCGCGCCGTCTCGCGCGCCGACGCCGGCAGACGCCGTCCCGGACGGGTGACGGTCCAGCTGCCCTGCATGCGCAGGTGCGTGTGCAACGTGGATCCCCCCGAGAACCGGGTGAGCAGGTGCTTGCCGTGCGTGTCGAAGCCGACGATGCGCTCCCCGGCGAGCGATCGGCCCGCCGCGTTGCCGGAGCGCAGCTCGCCGTCGACGACCATGCGGTCCCGCGTGGCGGCGTCGAGCAGCACCCGCAGGCGGTAGACGCTGTCGCCCTCGGGCACGGCTAGGAAGTCGCGTCGCGCCGTGACGCCGCGTCGGGATCGATGTCGCGCAGCGACTCCTCGCGCGGGGCGAGGTCCGGGCGCAGGCGTGTGCCGAACTCGTGGCGCAGTGCGCTCAGCGCCGCCTGCCACCCCGCGAGCCCGTGCACGCCAGGGCCGGGGCTGGTCGAGGACGAGCAGAGGTAGACGCCGTCCATGGGCGTGCGCCAGGGGTCCGGGCTGTAGACGGGACGGCCGAGCAGCTGGGGAAGAGAGGGAGCGCCGGCGGAGATGTCGCCACCGGGAAAGTTCGGGTTCCAGGCGGCGATGTCCACGGCGGTGCGAGAGGTCGACGCGAAGATCGTGTCGCGGAAGCCGGGAGCGAAGCGCTCGACCTGACGGACGACGGCCTCCTCGCGATCCGCCGGGCTGCCGGGTGGGACGTGGGTGTACGCCCAGAGCACGTGCTTGCCCGCCGGGGCGCGGGTCGGGTCGAACAGCGTCGGCTGGGCTGCGAGCACGTACGGCGCGTCGGGCAGTTCTCCCCGCGCGACGGCGTTCTCGGCCGCGGCCACCTCGGCCCGTGTCCCGCCGATGTGCACCGTCCCGGCGCGCGCGACGTCGGCGTTCGCCCACGGCACCGGCTCGGACAGGGCGAAGTCCACCTTCGCCACGCCCCCGCCGTAGCGGAAGCGCTCGAGCTTCCGGCGGTAGCCGGACGGCATCCGGGATCCCGCCAGCCGCACGAGAGCGCGGGGGGTGACGTCGAGCAGCACCGCGCGCGCGGGGGGCAGCTCGTCGAGGGAGGTCACCTCCGTGCCGGTGTGCAAGACACCCCCGTGTGCGCGGACATCGGAGATCATCGCGTCGGCGATGGCCTGGCTGCCGCCCACGGGAATGGGCCAGCCGCGGCCGTGCCCGTACGTCGCCAGCACCAGGCCGGCGCCGCCGGCGGCGATGCTCGGCTGGTGCAGGATCGTGTGCGCCGAGACGCCGGTGATCAGCGCGGGCACCACCTCGTCGCGGAAGCGCTGATTCCACCACGGCCCGCCCTGCTCCAGGGAGCGGATGCCGAAGAAGAACGCGGCCAGCGGGTCGCCGGGGACCCGCAGCAGGGCGTTGCCGGTGAAGTCGGCGACGCCGCGCAGATGATCCACGAGGGGGCGCATGAGCCGCTCGTACGCGGGGCCGTCGACACCGAGCCCCTCTGCGGCGCGCGCGAGGTCGCGGAAGGCGAGGCCGGCACGGCCGCCGTCCAGGGGATGCGCGTACGACACCTCGGGCCGGACGAACGGCACCCGGCGCTCGAGCGCGAACTCGCGGAAGAACCAGGACTCGAACGCGAGCGGGTGCACCGCGGAGCCCACGTCGTGGCGGAAGCCGGGCAAGGTCAGCTCCGCCGTGGACGCCGCACCGCCCAACGTGTCGGCCCGTTCGTAGACGGCGACCGACAGACCCGACCGCGCCAGCGTGACCGCGGCGGCCAGGCCGTTCGGGCCCGACCCGACGATGATCGCGTCGTATCCCTCGCTCATCGGTCGACCGGCTCTTCCTCGGCGGTGGAGACGTGACCGAGCGCCGACGCCCCGCCGGACGTGCCGGGGGCACCGCCCTCAGCGAGGTACGCCAGTCGGTGGAGCGTCTCGGCGTTCCGCCAGCGGGTGACGGCGTCGAAGACGACGTCGGGCAGCAGTCTCGTCGGTCCGGTCACCGGCTCCTCCTGGATCCGCACGACGCACGTGTCGCCGCGCGGCTTGACGTCGATCGCGACGCGCGCGACGCCGATCGGTCCGCCGTGGGGCTCGAGCACCACGCGGCGCGGCGGATCCCACACGCGCACCACGGTCCGGTCGTTGGTGACGATCGGCCAGGAGCCGAACGAGTGGTGCAGAGTCGCGCCCTCGGCGGGCCAGTCCTCCGACACATCGCGCATGCGGGAGGTGCCGACGACCCACAGCGGATAGAGCCAGCCGTTCTCGAGCACGCGGAAGACGTCCTCGGGGGTGCAGCGCATCACCCGGACATTGCGTGCCATGGGACGATCCTGCCCTTCGTCGTCGTCGTCACGGCGGTGGACCCGCCGCGCGGGCGTCGGACCGGCGGACAACGTCGGTCGGGGCGCCTGGATGCCACGCTACGCACGGCACCGCCGACCGCCTCGACCGTTGCGCCCCACCCGCCGCAGCGGGTAACGCGACCTCCGAGGCTCAGCGCTCCCGCGGCGAGCGCGGCAGCACGACCCACACGCGCGTGCCGCCGGTCGGAGCCTCGTCCAGGCCGATGTGCCCGCCATGCGCCTCGACGATGCGCCGGCACGTGGCCAGGCCGATGCCGATGCCCGCCACGTCCGCGTCGTGGCCGCGCTGCATCGGCTCGAACATGCGCTCGCGCAGCTCCGGCTCGACGGCGTCGCCGTTGTCGTCCACGGTGAGCCGCCAGCCGTCCGGCAGCGCCTCGAGGCGCACCTGGACCCGCGGGACCCGCTCCGCCGCCACAGTGAACTTCACGGCGTTCGCGATGAGGTTCTGCAGCAGCACGCGGAGCAGCGTCGGATCCGCGCGCACGAACTCGGAGGCATCCACGCTCACCTGCGCGCCCGTCTCGACCAGGGCGCCGTCCAGGTCCTCGAGCACCGCGTCGACCGTCTCGGCGACGTCGACGTCGCTGAAGTGCGGGCGCGCGCCGCCCATGCGGGCGAAATCGAGGAGGTCGGTGACCATGGCGGTCATGCGTCCGGCGGCGGCCTCGGCGCGGGCGAGGGACTGCGCCGCGCGGGGGGCCTCCGCCATCTCGGGGCTGTCGGCGGCCAGCTCCAAGAAGCCGGAGAGCGCGGTGAGCGGGTTGCGCAGGTCGTGGCTGACTTGCGCGGCGAACTGCTCGAGCTGGGCGTTGGACTCCGCGAGGTCGCGCGTGATGCGGCGAAGCTCGAGCACGTCGATGACCTGGTGCGCAAGGAGGTCGAGGGCATGGCTGTCGGCGGCCGACAGCTCCCCCACCTCGTCGTCGAAGACGCACAGCGTGCCGATAGCGACACCGGATGGCGTGACCAGGGGGCTCGAGGCGTAGAAGCGGACGTTCGCGATGACGCCGGTCACGAAGGGATTGTCGGCGAAGCGCTCGTCGAGGCGCGCATCGGAGACGACGACGCGACCCGGGCGGGAGATGACCGCGGCGCACATCGAGTCCTCGCGGGAGCAGCTCGCCGCTTGGATGCCGACGGCGGCGACCTGATGCTGCATCCGGTCGTCGATGATGTTGATGACGGCCGTTGTGACGCCGCAGATCGTCGCGGCGAGCTCCACGAGACCCTGCAGGTCCGGCTCGGGCGCCTCCCCGACCAGTCGGTACTGCGCGATCGCCTCGCGTCGCGTCACATCGTGCGCTGTGGACACAGCCGTTCCCCTCGAGCTCCCCAGTGAGGTCAGCCTAGGGGACTACACCCTTCCCTTCGTAAGTCCAAGACCCTCGCGCGCGGACGCCCGGGCGACGAAGGTGTGAGGATGAGCGATTCCACCCCCGTTCCCACCGACCCGACCGCGCCCGGCGTCCCCGGAGCCCCGGCGGAGCCCGTCGCCCCGAACCCGGTCGAGCCGACGGCACCGAACCCCGTCGAGCCGACCGTTCCCCTGCCGCCCGAGCCCTCCCCCGAGCCCGTCGGCGCCTTCGCCGACGGCGACGGGGATGCCGTCTCGTCCGACGAGCTACAGGCGGACAACGCCGTCGAGGAGGACATGATCGACGCCGTCGACCCGGGCGGACGTCCCGACTGATCCGTCGGGCCCGCCCCGCGGGACCGGAGACGACGATGCCGCCGCGGTCTTCCGCGGCGGCATCGTCGTGTGGGCGTACGGGTCAGGGATTTCCCCGCGTCCAGAGCAGGAGGATGGCGACCACCTGGAGCACGAGGCATCCCGCGAGGATCGCCGTCCGGCGGCGGGGCGTCGAGGACCATCGCTCGTCGCCGAAGAGCGGCGCCATCGGCATGATGAGGCGGAACGTGCTCTGCTGCGGCAGGAACACGGCGAACAGGTAGAGGCCGTAGCTGAAGCTGTACGCGACCACCATCAGGCCGAGTCGGCGGACCGGGCGCGACCAGATGAGCATGGCGAAGCCGACGACCATCGCGACGACGATCAGGATGCCGACGGGGCCGAGCCACGTCCCCGCCTGACGGAACCACGGGGTGAAGGGCATGAACTCGTCGTTGCCGACGAAGTCGATCCACCACCCGATCTCGGTCCGGATGTAGGCGTTGTGGGTGCCGGTGGCCGCCTGAGCGATGTGGTTCCACGACAGACCGGCCGCGGCGAGACCCATGCCGGTGACGAACAACCCGGCCCACTCGCGGAACGGGAACGGGTCGACGCGGCGGCGGAAGAACCGGACGGCGAAGACGATGCCGAGGCCCAGTGCGAGGGCCAGCACCCCGGGGCGCGTGTACGCGGCGATGAGCCCGATGGGCAGGATCCAGATGTACTGCCGTTTGATCGCGAGCAGCATGGACGCGAACATCAGCATCATGAACAGGCCCTCGCTGTAGCCGAGGACCATGATGAACGACAGGGGCGCGAACGAGAAGATGACCGTGCCCCACCAGGCCGAGCGGGGCGTGGTGACGGTGCGCAGCAGCACGAACAGCAGCCAGGTGGCGCCGAGGCCCGCCGCGACGCTCAGCAGCACGGCGACGACCTGCCACCCCAGCCCCGTGGCGCCCGACAGGGTGCGGATGAGGAACGGGAACACGGGCAGGAACGCCCAGTTGTTCGGCAGGATGTCGCCGGAGACGTTCATCGGCAGCGAGGTCGGGTAGCCCTGCGCGGCGATCTGCCCGTAGCGGTCGGCGTCCCAGCCGGTGAGGTAGTCGAAGAAGGTCCCCAGGCGCTCGTCGTCCGGGCCGAAGCCCCACCGCGCCGCCTTCGCGATGGAGTAGAAGCCCCACAGCATCCCGACGTTCACGAGGCGGGCGACGGCCCACAGCAGCAGGACCTTGGTGAAGGCGCCGCGCTCGAGGGGCACAACCCCCTGCGGCTTCCGCAGGACGTCCGCGGCGTACTCGCGCAGAGCACGGCCGGCGCGGGAATCGAGGAGGCGGCGTCCGCGGTCCCCGAGGCGCGTCGGGACCGTCCGCGGGGACAGCTGGCTCGGCGGTGCGCTCACTCGGAACCTTTCAAGAGGAGGGCGAGGTGACGACGTTGTCGGGCCCGGGAAGTGCATCTGCGCCAGATGGTAGCGGATGCACCCGGACATTCCCCCTGCTTGACTTTCCGGAAGCGGGCCCGGTCAGGCGTTTTCACCCCCGGAGTCACCCTCTCCCGGAGGCGGGAGGGATGGCGTCCGGGATCAGATCAGGAAGATGCTCGCCGCGCCGGGATTGTGCGCGTGCACGAGGACGCCGAAGACGACCGCGTCGAACAGGAGATGGACCGTCACCACGTACCAGAGCGAGCGCGTCTTCAGGAAGAGGAAGCCCTGCACGATCGCGAACGGGATCGTCAGCAACGGCCCCCACGCCTGGTAGCCGAGTTCCCACAGGAACGACACGAAGACGATGGCCTGCAGCAGGTTGGCCGTGAGGTCGGGGAAGTGCCGGCGCAGCAGCACGAACACCGTGCAGATGAAGAACAGCTCGTCCCAGATGCCGACGGCGCCGACCCCGACGAACAGGCGCGCGATGAGCTCCGGGGTGTCCACCACCGGCCAGTTCGTGTAGACGCCCGAGGTGATGAAGTAGAACGGCAGGATCAGGTAGCCGAGCACGATCACGCCGGCGAGCCATGCCCACTGCCACCAGGTCCAGCGCCCGCCACCGCGCCACGGGAAGGCGATCGCGCGATCGCGGTACACGAAGCGCGACACGACGTAGGGAACGACGACGGCCCCGCCGAGCGCGAGCGTGAAGCGGACGAACGCCGCGTCGTCGAGCTCGGCGTGCAGCGGGATGAGGCTGACGATGAACTGACCGACCGCGACCAGCGACACGTCACGGGCGATGCTCGGCTCGGCGGTCCCCCGGCGCGCCCCGGCGGGCGGCAGGACCGGCACGCCCCGCAGGCGGTCGACGAGGACCCCGGATGCCACGGCCAGCACGAGCAGCACCCACCCAAGCCACACGACCTGGACGACGAAGAGCGCGGGGGCGGCGAAGCACACCAGCAGCGCAGGGACGAGCTTGGGCGTCCACGTGGAACGCTCGTGCACAGGCACCGCGGTGTGCGCGGTCACGGGGAGACCCGGGTGTAGGTCAGGTCGCGGATGTCGCGTCCGACGCGCAGGCCCTTGCGCTCGAACGCGGTCAGCACGCGCCCGTCGTAGCGCTCGGCCCACTCCCCCGCGAAGGCACGGTCGAAGTCGGGGGCCTCGTCGAGCACCTCGCGCATCTGGTCGGCGTAGTCCTGCCAGTCCGTCGCCAGGCGCAGGACGCCGCCCGGGCGCAGCGCTCGCGCGGCGACGCGGGTGAAGTCGGGTGCGATGAGCCGTCGCTTGGTGTGCTTGTTCTTGTGCCAGGGGTCCGGGAAGAACACCCACAGCTCGTCGACCGAGCCCTCCGGGAGCAGGTGCTCGAGCACCTCCGGTGCGTTGGCCTCCGCGAGGCGCAGATTGCGCACCCCCTCCCGGTCGGCGTCGAGCATCGTGCGGGCGAGCCCGGCGCGGAAGACCTCGACGGCGAGGAAGTCGCGGTCGGGATGGGCGGCGGCGGCCGCGACGATCTGGTGCCCCTGGCCCGACCCGATCTCGACCGTCAGCGGCGCGCGGCGGCCCCACACCTCCGCGGGGTCGACGGCGGTGCCCGCGCGGACGCTGGTCGCGGCGGTGCCGCGCTCCACCGGCAGCAGGTAGAAGGGCGAGTGGTCGGCCCAGGCGCGGTCCTGCGCCTCGGACATGCGCCCGCTGCGGCGCACGAACGACACCGGCTTGTCGCGGAAGACGGGGGTGTCCATGGCATCCAGGGTAGGCGTCCCCTCCGGCGCGGACGGCGCGAGAGGGGCCCCGGATGCCGCGGAGGCGTCCGACGCGACGGCGCGCTTGCGGCCGCTCACGGGACGGTCACGAAGTCGATGAGCTCCTCGACCCGACCGAGCAGCGCCGGCTCGAGGTCGCGGAAGGTGGTGACGCGGGACAGGATGTGCTGCCAGGCACGGGCGAGGTCGGCCTGCTCCTCCGCGGGCCAGCCGAGGGCCCGGCAGACGCCGACCTTCCACTCCACGCTGCGCGGCACCTCGGGCCAGGCGCGGATGCCGAGGGCTCGCGGCGTCACGCACTGCCAGACGTCCACGAAGGGGTGCCCGACGATGCGGAGGTGGGCCCCGTGACGGCCCGCCATGATCCGCTCGGCGATGCGGGACTCCTTGGACCCGGGGACGAGGTGGTCGACCAGCACGCCGTATCGTCGTTCGGCCGTCGGGGGCTCGGCATCCAGGGTCTGCTCCAGCAGGTCGACGCCCTCGAGGAACTCCACGACCACGCCCTCGGCGCGCAGGTCCGCGCCCCACACCTTCTCCACGAGCTCCGCGTCGTGCTTGCCCTCCACGAAGATGCGGCTGGCCCGCGCCGTGCGCGCGCGCGGGTCGTCGACGGCGAACGAGCCCGAGGCGGTGCGCGTGCGTCCCTTCGGGGCCGCGGCGGGAGGCGTCAGGACGACGGGCGCGCCGTCGACCAGGAAGCCGCCGCCCAGGGGGAAGAGACGTCGCTTTCCGAACCGGTCCTCCAGCTCGACGTTCATCCCCTCCACGCGGGTGACCGCGCCGCAGAACCCGTCCCCGGCGACCTCGACGACGAGGTCGACGGAGGCCTCCACGCGGCCGACCTTCGTCCGCCCCGCCTCGCGCCACCCCCGGGCCAGCACGTCGGTCCCGTAGCGATCGTCCATCCCGCACCTCCAAGCGTCCGAGCCTAGGCGGCCCGGGAAGGCGGGCGGCGTGGGCGCGCCGACGGGGTGCGCTGTGAGCGGACGCATCGGCCTTCCCCCCTGTCGGCGGGGGTTTATAGAGTTGAACGGATCGGCGGAGGAAGGCGGACGCATGGGGGCGGCGAAGACGACGCGCATCGTGGCGGCACTCTCGGGTGCGCTGCTGCTGGGCGCCCCGACGGCCGCCGTCGCCGAGACGCCGCCGTCGCTCGGCTCGTCGTGGGTCGTGGACCGCGCCGACGTGATGACCGCCGCACAGGAGGCGCAGGTCGAGGAGCGCCTCGAGCGCCTGTCGCAGGACACCGGTCTGGACCTCTGGGTCGTCTACGTGGATGCCTTCGCCTCGCCGACCGACCCCGCCGACTGGGCCAACGAGACGGCCAACCGCAACGGACTCGGGCCCCGCCAGTACGTGCTCGGCGTCGCCGTCGACGAGGTCGGGAGCAGCTTCTACCTGTCCGGCGACGTCGATGACGGCGAGCTGTCGGCCGACCAGCTCACCGCGATCGAGAACGACCGCATCGCCCCCCGCCTCGCGGAGTCCGACTGGGCCGGCGCGGCGACGGCCACGGCCGACGGCCTGCAGACCGAGCAGGCGGCGGCGCGCAGCACGGCCGGCGGGACCGGCGGCGGTCTCGGCCCTGTCCTGCTCATCGTGGCCCTCGTGGTGATGATCGGCGGGGGCCTGCTGTGGTTCGGGCTGCGCCGCCGCCGCGCCGCCGCGAGGGCGCAGGCGCCGCAGGAGAGCGTCGAGGAGCTCGCACGGCGCGCCGGGTCCGCGCTCGTGGCCACCGACGACGCCGTGAAGGACAGCGAGCAGGAGCTCGGATTCGCCCGCGCGCAGTTCGGCGAGGAGACCGCCGCGCCGTTCGTCGAGGTGCTTGCACGCGCCCACGCCGACCTCGACCGCGCGTTCGCTCTCCAGCAGTCCCTCGACGACGACACCCCGGAGACCCCCGAGCAGCAGCGCGACGCCTACCTCGAGATCCTCCGGCTGTGCGCGTCGGCTGATGAGGCCCTGGATGCCAAGGCGGCGGACTTCGACGATCTGAGAGCCCTCGAGGCGGACGCTCCGGCAGCGCTCGCCCGCGTCGACGAGCGACGCGCCGCCGCCGCCGCGGCCCTCGACGCGACGGCGGCCGAGCTGGACCGCCTGCGCGAGCGCTACACCGGCGACGCGCTGACGGCCGTCGCCGACAACCCCGCCCAGGCCCGGACGCGCTTGGAGTTCGCCGCGGTCCAGGCCGACACCGCCCGCACCGCCGTCGCCGCGGGGCGGAGCGGCGAGGCCGCCGTCGCCATCCGCGCCGCGCAGACGGCCGTCGGCGAGGCCGAGACGCTCGAGCGCGCCGTGACCACGCTGTCGACCGACCTCGCCGCGGCCGAGCGCCGTGCGCCCGACCTGATCGCCGAGATCGAGGCCGGGATCGCGGGCGCCGTGGCCGTCCCCGATGCCGACGGGCGTGTGGCCGGCGCGGTCGCCGGGGCGCGGGCGCAGCTGGCGTCCGCCCGCGAGGCGCTGACGCCCGACCGGCTCGACCCGATGCGCGCCCTCACGGGGCTGCAGGCCGCCGACGCCGCGCTCGACGAGGTCGTCGCCCGCGCCCGGGATGCCGACGAGCGGCAGCGACGGGCAGCGGCACAGGTCGACGCCGCCCTCGCGCAGGCGCGGGCGCAGGTCTCCGCCGCCGAGGACTTCATCTCCGCCCGCCGGGGCGCGGTGGGTGTGACGGCGCGCACGCGTCTGGCCGAGGCGGCATCCGCTCTCGTCCAGGCGGAGCAGCTGCGCGCGGCCGACCCGACGTCGGCCCTGGCGGCGGCCCAGCGCTCGGCGGAGCTGGCCGCGCAGGCCGGCTCCCTCGCGCAGAACGACGTGGGCGCCGTCGGCGCCGGAGGCGGCGGGTCCGACCTGCTGACCGGCATGATCGGCGGCATGGCCGTCAATGCGCTGCTCGGCGGCGGTCGCCGCGGCGGCTTCGGCGGCGGCGGTCTCGGCGGTCTCATGGGCGGCGGGTCGTCGCGCGGCGGCGGTTTCGGCGGCGGCTTCGGCGGCGGGGGCGGGCGCTCCCGGTCCGGCGGAGGCTTCGGCGGAGGCGGCGGGCGGGCCCGGGCCGGCGGCGGACGGGTGGGCCGCCGCTGATCCCCGGCCGTGGCCGCACCGGCCGGACACAGAAAACTCGTAGCATCCGCCACCAGACTCGACACCGTCTCCCTCAGGAAGGAACACCCCGCATGGCCAAGCAGTCCATCTTCGGTCGCATCTCGACCCTCGTCCGCGCGAACGTCAACGCGCTCCTCGATCAGGCCGAGGACCCGCAGAAGATGCTCGACCAGCTCGTCCGCGACTACTCGAACTCGATCGCCGACGCCGAGTCCGCCATCGCCGAGACCATCGGCAACCTGCGCCTGCTCGAGCGGGACCACCAGGAGGACGTGCAGGCCGCCGCGGAGTGGGGCAGCAAGGCCCTCGCCGCCAGCCGCAAGGGCGACGAGCTCCGCGCGTCCGGCAACGCCGGCGAGGCCGACAAGTTCGACAACCTCGCCAAGATCGCGCTGCAGCGTCAGATCACCGCCGAGTCGGAGGCGAAGTCGGCCGAGCCCACCATCGCCGCGCAGACCGAGGTCGTCGACAAGCTCAAGGACGGGCTCAACGGCATGAAGACCAAGCTCGACCAGCTGAAGTCGAAGCGCGGCGAGCTCCTCGCCCGCGCCAAGGTCGCCGAGGCCCAGAACAAGGTCCACGACGCCGTGAAGTCGATCGACGTCCTGGACCCGACCAGCGAGCTCGGCCGCTTCGAGGACAAGATCCGCCGCGAGGAGGCCCTCGCCGCCGGCAAGCAGGAGCTGGCCGCGTCCAGCATCGACGCGCAGTTCAACGCCCTCGAGGACGTCGGCGAGCTGACCGAGGTCGAGGCGCGGCTGGCCGCGCTGAAGACCGGCGGCCCCCAGCGCGCAGCGATCGACGCCCCCAGCCCCGACCTCTGATCGACCCCGCGGGAGCGCACCGTCGGCGTCGGCCGGGCGGTGCGCTCCCGTCCTTCTCCTCGGAGTGACCGGATGACGCGTTTCGTCGTGGCCCCGCAGTGGCAGGGATCCTCCTCGCCGCGGGCGATGCAGCTCATCGACGGTGCCGAGGCGATCGCGGGCGACCTGCCCCGCGCCTCGACCACCGTCCTCGATCCCCTGCCCGAGGCCGGCGACGCCCAGGGCACCGGTGTGCACCGCCTCAGCGCGCTCGTGCGCATGCGCGCCCTCATCGAGGACGCCCTGGGCTCCGGCGACGGCCCGACGGTCCTGGTGGGCGGCGACTCCGGCGTCACCCTCGCCGCCGTGTCCGCCGTGGCCGGCGACGACCTCGCCGTGGTGTGGCTCGACGCCCACGCGGATCTGCACACCGCCGAGACCAGTCCGAGCGGCGCCTTCCACGGCATGGTCCTCCGGGCCGTCGCGGGAGAGGGCGAGGAGCTGTTGCGCCTGTCCCCCGGCATCCCTCCCTCCCGGCTCGTCCTCGCCGGAACGCGGACGATGGCCGCCGAGGAGGTCCGCTACGCCGCCGAGAACGGCCTGCGCCGTCTGTCGGCGAACGATCTCGCCGACCCCGCCGCCCTCGCCGAGGCCGTCGTCGCGACCGGCGCCTCCCGCGTCTTCGTGCACGTGGACCTCGACGTCCTCGACCCGGCCGAGATCTCCGGCGTCGCCCTGCCCGAGCCGTTCGGCGTGCCGGCAACCGACCTCGTGGCATCCCTCCGCCGTCTACGCGAGACCGTCCCCCTGGCCGGAGCGAGCCTGACGGAGTTCTCCCCGTCGTCGCCCACCGCGGCCGTCGACGACCTCGGCACCATCCTGCGGATCATCGGGGCGCTCGCATGAGCCCGATCCCGAGGCCCCCGGCCGACTGGCGCGAGCGCGCGGACGCCGCCGTCCGCCGGGGACGCCGGTGGGACCGGCTGATCCCGTCCGTGCTGCTGGACTCGCCGATCAGCCGGGCCGGTTACTGGTACGGCTGCGCCCTCGGTCGCGTGTGGGGCGGACTGTGGAGCACCGGACGGGTCGAGCACCGCAACGGCCTCCGGGTGTTCCGGGGGATGCCCGCGTGGGCCTTCCCCCGCGGCGGCGTCTGCGTGGGCGACTGCTTCCTCACCGGTGACGCCCGTCCGACCGACGCCGTGCTCCGGCACGAGGCCGTGCACGAACGTCAGTGGCGCCGCTACGGCTTCCTCATGCCCGTTCTGTACTGGCTGGCGGGCCGCGATCCGCTCCGCAACCGCTTCGAGATCGAGGCAGGACTCATCGACGGCAACTACGTCCCGCGGGGGTCCTGAGGACGACGGGATGCCACCCCTCGCGGGAGCGGCCGGCGGTCAGCGGGAGGTGGCCAGACCGAACCGCGCCGGCGTGTGGATCGCCGTGGCGTCCACGCCGTGGCTGTGGGTCAGGTCGTCGACGATCTCGGCCGTGCCGAGGTAGGCGCCGAGAAGGAAGACGCGCGTCGCGTCGTCGTCGCAGCACAGCATCTCGCCGGCCCACCCGGAGACGGCCCGCACGACCGCCTGGCCGGGGGCGCAGGCCGCCCCGGTCCCGGGGGCTCCGCCGCGGCGCGAACGGTCGAGCCAGCTGACCGTCATGCGCGGAGGCGCGGTGACGACGCCGATCCAGGTGGCATCCGGAACCTCGATGAACACCCGCCCGGTCGAGCAGATCGGCAGCGTGGCGAGCAGCGCGTCGAGCTCGGCGAGAGAGGTCTCGTCGGCGGTCACGAGGTGCTGGACACGGGTGTGCCGCGACGCACGGCAGGCGGCGTCGTTGTGCTCGGTGGGGGGAACCATGATGCGACCATCATACCCCCGATGAAGGGTTGCCTTACCTGTGTCCCGGCTCGGAAACCGGCGGCCCTCCGTCGACCAGGACCGCACGGAGGGCGTCGAGCTCGTCGTCCGTCATCCCGTGGGCGCGGAGATACCCGGCCGGCGAGCCGTAGGCGCGGTCGAGGCGGTCGAGGAGGGCCCGCATGACCGGGGCGGGCGAGCGGGTGGCGAGGTCCTCGGCGTGCACGTTGTCGGGGTACACCGCCCGGATGCTCTTCAGCACGTGCGCGTTGCGCTCCGGCGAGAGCATCGACTCCGTGCGGGCGTAGTCCGCGATGACCGCCTCGCGGTCGACCCCCGCCGCGGCGAGCGCGAGGGCGACGGTGACTCCCGTCCGGTCCTTGCCGACCGTGCAGTGGACGAGCACCGGCTGCTGCGCGGCGACGGCGCGGACGGCCTCGACGACGCGGTCGGCGGATTCCTCGACGATCGCGGAGTAGAGATCCTCGAGGCTGAGGTCGCGCGCGAAGAAGGAGGCGACGGACCCGAGGAAGAGCGGCACGCGCTGCACCTCGCAGGCGAGGTCGTCGAGGCGGCTCGGCGAGCGGGCGACCTCGGCGTCGTCGCGCAGGTCGACGATCCTCCGGATGCCGAGGTTTCGCATCGTCGCGACGCCGTCGTCGTCGAGGCCCACGAGGTTGCCGGAGCGGAAGAGGACGCCCGGGCGGGTGCGCCCCTCCCCCGCGGGCAGGCCGCCGACGTCGCGGAAGTTGGTGGCCCCGGAGACGAGGGATGCCGTCACGTCGCGGCCCCGTCATGGGCGTGCGGCGCGCGCGGGGCGGTGGTGGCCGGCGGAGGGGTGCCGCCGACGACGGCGGCCGTGCCGCCGGAGCGGGGCGGCACCGGGTAACGGCCGGCGATCGCGACGCGGTTGAACGCGTTGATGGCGACGAGGATCCAGCTGAGCGCGACGTACTCCTCCTCGCTGAGGATCCCGCCGGCGTGGTCGTAGACCTCGTCCGGGAGGCCGTCCTCGTGGATGAAGACGAAGGACTCCGTCAGTTCCAGGGCGGCGCGCTCGCGCTCGTCGAAGACGCCGGACTCCCGCCACGTGGCGACCTGCGCGATGACGTCCGCGTCGAGGCCGGCGGCGACGGCCGCCTCCACGTGCACGCGCACGCAGTAGGCGCAGCCGTTGAGCTGCGACGCGTGGATCTGGACGATCTCGCGCAGGCGCGCGTCGATGCCGGCGCGGGCGGCGAGCCCGCCGACCGTGGTGGAGAACGCGCGCAGCGCGGCGTACGCCTCGGGGGCCTTCTTCGACAGGTGCACGCGACGTTCCTCGCCCATGGCGACAGCCTAGGCCCGGGCTGCGCCCACGCTGACTTGTCGCAGATGTACGTCGCGAACCTGTCCGAGCGTACATCTGCGACAAGTCAGCGCCCCAGGCAGCACTGAGGACCGGTGGCGCCGCGGCGACGGGGGTGGAAGGGTAAGCGGGTGCCCGCCGACGACGAGTTCTCGTTCCTGCCCGCCCAGGCCGCCGCCGCGGCCGCGCCGCTCCCCCGCGTCGAGCGCCGCACCCTGTCGCTCCCCGACGGGCGCGTCCTCAGCGGACTGGCCTGGGGCGACGCCCCGCCCGCGGTGACCCTGCTGCACGGCGCGGGGCTGAACGCGCACACCTGGGACACGACGCTCCTGCATCTCGGCCTCCCCGCCCTCGCGCTCGACCTCCCCGGCCACGGCGACTCGTCCTGGCGCGACGACGCGGCGTACGTCGCGCGCGTCCTGGCCCCGGACGTCGTCGCGGCGCTCGAGCAATGGACCGGCCGGCCGCAGACGCTCGTGGGCCACTCGCTCGGCGGGCTCACGGCGGCGGCGGTCGCGGCGGCGCGGCCCGACCTCGTCGAGCGGCTGATCGTCCTGGACATCACCCCCGGCGTGAACCCCAGCGCCGGTCCCGCGCAGATCCGGGCGTTCTTCGCCGGGCCGACCGACTGGGCCTCCCGCGACGAGCTCGTGGAGCGCGCCCTGTCGTTCGGGCTCGGTGGGTCGCGCGCCGCCGCGGAGCGCGGCGTCTTCCTGAACTCCCGGGTGCGCCCGGACGGGCGCGTGGAGTGGAAGCACCACTTCGCCCACCTGGCCGCGGCCGCCGCCGCCGGCGGCTCGGCGGACACCGGGACGCCCGACGCGGTCCGGGCCGTCCTCGCGGAGACCGGCTGGGAGGACCTCGCCGCGGTCCGCACGCCCCTCGACCTCGTCCGCGGCGAGCGCGGCTTCGTCACGGCCGCCGACGCGGACGAGCTGCTCCGCCGCCATCCCGGCACCGCCGTGCACGCCCTGCCCACCGGCCACAACCTGCACGAGGAGGATCCGGCGGCCCTCGCCGCGCTCCTCCGGGAGATCATCGACAAGCGCTGAGCGGCCAACGTCCGGTGCCCGCGACGGCCGCCGTCCCCGATCGTCACACGGCATCGGGCGTATGCGGGTGAAAGTAGGCTGTCACCACCCCTGCACGGCATCCCACAGCACCCGGATGCTTCGGCCTGCGAAAGGAACCCCCGCAATGCTGCGCCGCACCGCCCTCGCCACGAGCGCCCTCGTCCTCGGAGCGCTCGTGCTGACTTCCTGCACCGGCACCTCGGACGCTCCCACCGCGACCGGCACGCCCGACCCGGACGCGACGCTGACCGTGCGCCTGACGCTCGAGCCCACCAACCTCGACATTCGCCGGACGAACGGCGCCGCCCTCGAGCAGGCCCTCATCGACAACGTGTACCAGGGGCTCGTGACCCGCGAGGGCGCCGAGGACGGCACGGTCTCGATCGCCCCGGCCCTCGCCACCGAGTGGACCGTGTCCGACGACGGCCTCACCTACACCTTCTCCCTCCGCGAGGGCGTCACCTTCCACGACGGCAGCGAGCTGACCGTCGACGACGTCGTGGACTCGCTGCAGAGCACCAAGGACGACGCGACCCTGCAGGGCAGCGCGGACCTCGCCGGCGTCTCGTCGATCACGGCCCCGGACGCGTCGACCGTCGTCGTGACGCTCGCCCAGCCGAACATCGACTTCCTCTTCACGCTGACCGGCCGCGCCGGTCTCATCTTCAACGCCGGCGACACGACCGACCTCGCGACCGCCGCGAACGGCACCGGCCCCTTCCGCCTGCAGTCGTGGAACACCGGCGACAGCCTCGTGCTCGAGCGCAACGACGACTACTGGGGCGACCCCGCGGGCGTCGCGGAGGTCGTGCTCGACTACATCCCGGACCAGAGCGCCGCGGTGAACGCCGCCGTCAGCGGCGACGTCGACGTCGCCCTCGAGATCGACCCCGAGCTGCAGAGCCAGCTCGAGGGCGGCGACTTCGACCTGCGCACGGGCCTGACCACCGACAAGGGCACCCTGGCGTTCAACAACCAGCGCGCGCCGCTGAACGACGAGCGGGTGCGCGAGGCGCTGCGCCTGTCGATCGACCACGACGCCCTCGTCGAGGCCCTCGGCACCGGGGAGACCCTCTACGGTCCGATCCCGCCGCTCGACCCCGGCTACGAGGACCTGTCGGACACCCTGTCGTACGACCCCGACCGCGCCCGCGAGCTGCTCGCCGAGGCCGGCGTCTCCGACCTGGACCTGACCCTGACGATCCCCAGCGTCTACGACACGACGCTGCCGACCTTCCTCGTGTCGTCGTTCGCCGACATCGGCGTGACCCTCGAGGTCGACTCCGTCGAGTTCCCCGCCTGGCTGCAGGACGTGTTCCAGAACAAGGACTACGACCTCAGTTTCGTCCGCCACGTGGAGGCGCGCGACTTCGGCAACTGGGCGAACCCGGACTACTACTTCGGCTACGACAACGCGGAGGTCCAGGACCTCTACGCCCGCGCCCTGGCCACCACCGACGAGGACGAGTCCTCCGCACTGCTGTCCGAGGCGGCCCGGATCGTCGCCGACGAGGACGCCGCCGACTGGCTGTTCCTCTCCACGCCGATCGCCGCCGTCGGCACTCACGTCGCGAACTTCCCGCAGAACTCGCTGAACGTGCGGATGCCGCTGGCGGAGACGACGGTCTCGGCGGAGTGATCCGTTACGCGCTGACACGGCTGGGCCTGCTCGTGCTGGGCCTGGCCGTGGCCAGCGTGCTGATCTTCGTCTCGCTGCGCGTGCTGCCGGGCGACGTCGCGCAGCTCATCGCCGGCACGGAGTCCACCCCCGCGCAGGTCGAGGCGCTGCGCGAGAGCCTCGGACTGAACACGCCGCTGCCGGTGCAGTACCTGGACTGGGTGGGGGGCCTCCTGCGCGGCGACCTCGGCACGTCGCTGCTCACCGGCGCTCCCGTCGCCGCCGAGCTCGGGGACAAGGCTCAGGTCACCGTCCCGCTGGGGATCATGTCCCTCCTCGTCGCGCTCGTCATCGGGGTGCCCTTCGGGGTGCTCTCGGCGATCCGCCGCGGCCGTGCCGACGGAACGGCCGTCGGCGTCGGGGCGCAGGCGCTCGCGGCCGTCCCGGTGGTGTGGGCGGGGATGATGCTCGTCGTCGTCTTCGCCGTGTGGCTGGGCTGGCTGCCGCCGCAGGGCTTCCCCCGCTCGGGGTGGGCCGACCCGGCCGCGGCGCTGCGCGCGCTCGTGCTGCCGGCCCTCACCATCGGGGTGGTGGAGGGGGCGATGCTGCTGCGCTTCGTCCGCAGCGCGACGCTGCAGGCGATCGGGCAGGACTACGTCCGCACCGCCGCCGCGAAAGGGCTCACGCGCACCCGCGCCCTGCTCACCCACGGTCTGCCGAACGTGGGACTGTCGGTGATCACCGTGCTCGGCCTGCAGATCGCCGGGATCGTCGTGGGGGCCGTCGTCATCGAGCAGCTCTTCACCCTCCCGGGCGTCGGACGGATGCTCGTCACCGACGTGGCCACCCGCGACCTGCCCAAGGTCCAGGGCGAGCTGCTCGCCCTCACCGGCTTCGTCCTCGTCGTCGGATTCCTCGTCGATCTGGTCCACCGCCTGATCGACCCGCGGCAACGGGAGGCCTCGTGAGCGCGACCGACCCCCGCCGCGACGAGCGGGCCTCCACGCCCGGCGCGCGTCGGCGTCCCGGCATCCGTCCCGCCCGCCGGAGCGCCTCGCGCGACCGGCGCCGCACCCTGGGCCGCCTGTGGGCGCTCGGCACCGGCCGCTTCGGTATCGCCGTCGTCGCCGTCGTCGTGCTGACCGCGCTCCTGTCGCTGGTCTGGACGCCGTTCGACCCCGCGGCGGTCGACGTGCGGGCGCGGTGGGAGGGGCCGTCGTGGCCGCACCTGCTCGGCACCGAGGACAACGGTCGCGACATCCTCAGCCTCCTCATGGCCGGAGCCCGCACGACCGTGCTGGTCGCGGTCGGCGCGGGCCTCGTCGCCACCGTCGTGGGCCTCGGCCTGGCGGCCCTCGGCGCGCTCACGCCGCGATGGGTGCGGGAGGGCGTGGCGGTCCTCGTCGACATCCTCATCGCGTTCCCCGTCCTCATCATCGCCATGATGATCTCCGCGGTGTGGGGCGGATCTTTGTGGGTCGTCGTGTGGTCGGTCGGCATCGGCTTCGGCGTGAACATCGCCCGCGTCACCCGGCCGGAGCTGCGCCGGGTGCTGCACAGCGACTTCGTGCTCGCCGGGCGCGCGAGCGGGCTCACCGGCGCGCAGAACCTGCGGCGTCATCTCCTCCCCAACGTCGCCCCCGTCTTCATCGTGCAGCTGTCGTGGGGCATGGCCGTCGCCGTCCTCGCCGAGGCGGGCCTGTCCTACCTCGGCTTCGGCGCCCCGATCACCCAGCCGTCGTGGGGCGTGCTGCTCAGCGACCTGCAGAGCTACATCGCCGTGCACCCGCTGACGGTCGTCTGGCCCGGCCTGGCCATCACCCTGACGGTCCTGGGACTCAACCTCCTCGGGGACGCGCTCCGCGAGGCGAGCGACCCGACGCTGATGCCGCGGACCCGCGCCGCCCGGACGCCGGTCCCGGAGGTGATCGCGTGAGCCTCGTCGTCCGGGATCTGCGGATCGAGATCGACGGGAGGGCCGTCGTCGACGGCATCTCCTTCGACGTCCCCGACGGCGCCCGCCTGGGTCTGATCGGCGAGTCGGGGTCGGGCAAGTCGCTCACCGCTCTGGCCATCCTCGGCCTCCTCCCGGATGGCGCGACCGCGAGCGGAAGCGTCCGCTGGGACGACCACGAGATCCTCGGCCTCCCGGACCGCGAGCTCGCTCGGCTGCGCGGCGACGACATCGGCATCGTCTTCCAGGACCCGCGCACGGCGATCAACCCCATCCGCACGGTCGGACGCCAGATCGGCGAGGCCGTGCGCATCCACGAGCGCGTCTCCCGTCGCGAGGCGCTGCGCCGGGCCGTCGTCGAGGCGGAGCGGGTCGCCCTGCCCGATCCCGAGCGCATCGTCGCGCGCTATCCGCACCAGCTCTCCGGCGGACAGCGCCAGCGCGTCGCGATCGCGATGGCCCTCGCCTGCCGTCCACGCCTCCTCATCGCCGACGAGCCGACGACGGCGCTGGACGTCACCATCCAGGCGGGGATCCTCTCGCTGCTGCGGTCGCTCGTCGCCGACGCCGGCATGTCGCTCGTGTTCATCACGCACGACCTCGCAGTGCTCGCGCAGGTCGCCACGCACGCCGTCGTCCTCGAGCACGGGCGGGTCGCCGAGCGTGGCACGGTGGCGGAGCTGCTCCGCGCCCCCGCGGCCCCCATCACGCGGGCCCTCGTCCGCGACGCGACCGCGACCCTGTGGCATCCCGAGATCGGACGGAGGGATGCCGCCGCCCCGGGGCCGTCGCCGACCCCGCCCGGCCGCACGCCCGACGACGCGACACCGGAGGGCGAGCGCGCATGAGCGACACGATCATCCATGCGCGGGGGCTGTCGCGCTCGTACCCGGCGCCCCGCACCCCCGGACTCGGGCGGGCGGCGCGGACGACCGCCCTTGAGGACGTCGACCTCTCCGTCCTGGCGGGCTCGGCCGTCGGCGTGATCGGCGAGTCGGGGTCGGGCAAGTCCACGCTCATCCGTCTGCTGCTGGGTCTGGACGTCCCCACCGCCGGGACGGTCGAGGTCGACGGACGCCCGGTGGACGCACGCGGTTCGGCGCGGTCGCTGCACTGGCTGCGGCGCCAGACCGGCATCGTCTTCCAGGACCCCTATGCCTCCCTCGATCCGCGGATGAACGTCGGGCGCATCGTCGGCGAGCCGCTGTGGGCCCTCGACATCGACGGCGATCGGCGCGCCCGCGTCGCCGAGGTGCTCCAACAGGTCGGGCTGGACGCCGACATGGCCGAGCGCTTCCCGCACGAGTTCTCCGGCGGTCAGCGTCAGCGGATCGCCCTCGCGCGCGCCATCGTCCACCGTCCGCGCATCCTCGTCGGGGACGAGCCCCTCTCGGCGCTCGACGTCACCGTCCGCGCGCAGATCCTCCGGCTCCTCGCCCACCTCCGCGCGGAGGAGCAGCTGACCCTCGTCCTCGTGTCGCACGACATCGGCGTCGTGCAGAACGTGTGCGAGCAGGTGGTCGTCATGAAGGACGGCAAGGTCGTCGAGCAGGGTCCCACCGAGAAGGTGCTGCTGCAGCCGCAGGCGGCGTACACGCGGGCGCTGCTGGCATCCATCCCGACCCTGCCGTCCTAGGGCCTCGGGCCGGGCGCCCGGGGCGGGATGCCGCAGGGGCGGCGCCGTCGGCTCCGGGGACATGCGCCGCGGCCGGGACAGGGCGAATCTGGAGTGCCGGCGCCTGTCGCAGGTTCGTCGCCTGCTCCGGATGCGCGGCACCCCGAGCGGAGGATCGACGGCGGAGGCAAGCGGTCCGGGGATGTCGGGAGCGGGCGCTACTCTCGCCGCATGGCAGCCGGAATCGTCCCCCCGTTCCTCCTCGACCGCATCGCCTCGACCGACGACCCGCGTCTCGCGCGCGCGGCCGCGGCGGCCCGCAAGACCCTCGCGATGCCGCGTCCGCCGCGGCCCGCCCGGACGCGGCTGCGCCTGTCCATCGACGAGGGCGCGCTCGTCGCGGAGGCCGTCCCCGCCCCCGACCGCATCATCTCCGACGCGCAGAACGCGGAGCTGCTGCCCGGTCGCCGCGTGCGCAGCGAGGACGAGCCCGCCACAGGCGACGCGGCGGTCGACGAGGCCTACGACGGCCTGGGCGCGACCTACGACTTCTTCTGGGACGCCTTCGCGCGCGACGGGATCGACGGCGCCGGCGGCTCCCTGCTGGCGACCGTGCACTTCGGCGACGACTACGACAACGCCTTCTGGAACGGCGAGCGCATGGTGTTCGGCGACGGCGACGGGGAGGTCTTCGTCGGGTTCACCCGGTCGCTGAGCGTCATCGCGCACGAGCTCGCGCACGGTGTGACCGAGGCCGCCGGTGGACTCGAGTACCAGGGGCAGTCCGGCGCGCTCAACGAGTCGCTGTCCGACGTGTTCGGAGTGCTCGCCGAGCAGCACCACCTCGGGCAGCGCGCCGACGAGGCGACCTGGCTCGTCGGCGCCGGCATCTTCGCCGACGCGGTCGAGGGGGTCGCCCTGCGATCCGTGAGCGACCCGGGCACCGCCTACGACGACGATGTGCTCGGGCGCGACCCCCAGCCGGGGCACATGCGGGACTACGTCAACACGCAGGACGACAACGGCGGGGTGCACATCAACTCCGGCATCCCGAACCGGGCGTTCTTCCTCGTCGCCTCGGCGCTGGGCGGCTTCGCCTGGGAGCGGGCCGGGCTCATCTGGTACCGCACACTGACCTCCGGCACCCTCTCGGTGACCGCGGACTTCTCCGCCTTCGCGACCGCCACCCGCGCCGCCGCGGCGGCAGAGTACGGTGAGGAGTCGGAGGAGGTCGCCGCCGTCCGCGCCGCATGGGCAGGAGTCGGCGTCGAGGAGGATGACGCAGCCTGACCAGGACACCGCGCCGCGGCTGATCATCGTCGTCGCCCGCTCGGGCGGTCTGGCGGGCCTGACGCGCGAGTGGCGCGCCGAGGCGGACCCGGAGCGCGAGCCCCGGTGGCGGGAGCTCGTCGAGAGCTGCCCGTGGGACGCGACTCCCCCGCCCGCCCGCGGCGCCGACCGGTTCCACTGGCGCATCGAGGTCCGCGCCGACGCGGCGACCCTGCACGAGGCGCGGCTCGGCGACACGCAGGTGTCGGGCCCCTGGCGCACCCTCGTCGACGAGGTCCGCAGCGCCGCCGCCTGACCCCGCCCCCGCGCGCGCGTCTCCCCCCGTCGAGATCACGTGATCTCGTCGAGGTCACGCGCTCCGGCGCGCACGGACCTGTCGTCTCGACGAGATCACGTGATCTCGCGGCCGCCGCCGCGCCCGACCGCCACCACCGGTGCGGGCCGCCGGTCAGCGGAAGAGGCCGCGCC
>Ga0194110_10002613_pt1 | contig 22749 bp, 23 predicted proteins | sample TA2Kig1200mmetaG_FD_146192 | JGI IMG/M metagenome (GOLD analysis project Ga0194110, IMG submission 146192) | Freshwater microbial communities from Lake Tanganyika, Tanzania - TA2015032 Kigoma Deep Cast 1200m | ecosystem: Environmental > Aquatic > Freshwater > Lake | place: Tanzania: Lake...
CTACGTTGTTTTTGTTGAGCGAGGAATTCAATTACTGAACAAAGATGGACTTTTAGGATTCATATTACCCCACAAATTTTTCAATGCAAAATATGGCCAACCTTTACGCTCATTGATAGCTGAAGGTGAATATTTGGATAAGATCATCCATTTTGGGGATCAACAAGTATTTAAAAGAGCTACAACTTATACAAATCTTTTATTCTTAAATAAATCAGGAAATAAGAAGTTTAAATTTATAAAAGTTGAAGATTTAGCTGAATGGAAGAATTCAAAAAATGCAATTGAAGGAAAAGTTGGTTCAGCGAAAGTTTCAGAGGAAGAATGGAATTTTATTGTAGGTCCCTACACTAAATTGTTTGATAGAATGGGTGAAATGCCTGTAAAACTTAAAGATATTACTAATAAAATTTTTCAGGGTTTAGTCACAGGAGCAGATGGTGTATTTTTATTAAAAAATACTGAAGATCAAGAATATATATCTGAATCTTTAAATAAAGAAATAACAATCGAAAAGGATTTATTACACCCTTTATGTAAAGGTTCTGTTAATATTAGGCGATATCACGTAGCTGGATTGGAAAAATCTATTTTATTCCCTTATAAAATTGTTGATAATAAAGCGACTTTGTTATCCAAAGAGGAATTATCAGAAAAATATTCTAATACTTGGAATTATTTATTAGAGAGGTTGTCTCACGATTAACCAAGGGAAAGAGGCAAATGGAAACATGAAAGATGGTATGCATTTGGAAGAACACAAAATCTAAATGAAATGGAGCAAGTTAAGATATTGACTCCGAGTATTGCAAATTCGGCCTCTTTTACACTCGATTCATCTGATTTTTACTATTTCGTCGGTAGTGGCGGTGGAGGGGGTGGTGGATATGGCATCACCCTTAAAAATGAGAATTTAAACGAATATAAATATCTTTTAGGAATATTAAATTCAAAACTCCTAGATGTATACCTGAAATCTTATAGTAGTACTTTTCGTGGTGGTTATTACGCTTATAACAAACAATACATCGAAAAACTCCCAATCCGCACCATAGACTTCAAAAACCCTGAAGATGTTGCTCTTCACGATAAAATGGTCAAACTGGTTGAGCGGATGCTCCAGCTTCACAGAGACCTTCAAGATGCCAAGACTCCCAATGAAAAGAAGATGATTCAAAGGCAGATTGAGGCTACGGATAAGCAGATAGATAAATTGGTTTATGAGCTTTATGGGTTGAGTGAGGAGGAAATAAAGATAATAGAGGATAGTTTAAGCTGAATATTTTTGATAAAACTTTTTAAAGATAGAAGTAAATAAGTAATAAACAGTGATTTATTAGTATGAATTAATAGGTGACGGTGATGTTCCAACCAAATTTTAAATACACGTCCAAAATGGTCAATATTCTCGTTGATATAACTTCAGCGAGGGATATGATATTTAACGCTTATATACTCCCTAAATTAGAAATATCACTAAAGAGAGAGGCTATCATAAAATCTGCTCATGCTTCTACATCCATTGAAGGCAATCCATTAACTCTTGATGAAGTTGACAGAATTGCACGCGGTCTTAAAGTAAAGGCTCTGAAAAAATCTAAGCAGGAGGTCATAAATTATCTGAATGTTCTTGAAAATTTGGGTGAATATCAGGAAAATGGTCAGATTACAGAAAATGTTATTCTTAGACTTCATAAAGAAGTAACTAAAGATACTCTTGAACATCCTGGTTTCGAAGGCAGGTATCGTGATATTCAAGTTTATGTGGCAAACAAGATGGGTGACATAGTCTTCACACCTCCTCCACCTAAAGATGTTCCAGAACAAATGAAAAATTTTATCGAATGGATTAAGGAACTTGATTCTGAGGAGATAAATCCTGTTATCCTCGCAGGAATATCCCACTATGAATTTGTGCGGATACATCCCTTTGTTGACGGAAATGGTAGAACTGCTAGAGCGCTTGCCACCCTAATCTTATACCTCAAAGAATTTGATTTAAAGAGATTTTTTGCTTTAGATGATTATTATGATGAAGACAGGGCTTCATATTATGCTGCTTTGAATTCTGTAGATCAGGAAACCTTAGATCTTACAAATTGGTTGGAATATTTTTTAGACGGTGTTTGGAGCTCCATAAACAAGGTAAAAGAGCAAGTTCTATTACTTTCTCCCGAACAGCATAAAAAAGGATTAAAAGGACAGATAGAACTTTCAGAGAGGCAAACTAAAATTGTGGAACATATTAGTATTAATGGAAAAATAACAAGCTCTGAAATTCAAGACATGTTTAATATATCCCGTCAAGCAGCTCATCGAGACATAAAAAAGTTGATAGAATTAGATTTAATAGAGAAAAAAGGTGCAAGCACAGCAACATATTACATTTTTAAGTAAGTTGACGCGAATGTTGACGCGAATGTTGACGCAATAATAAAATCAGATAACTGGTTTATAATCGTTGATAAATGTTCATCAAAGTTTGAAAATTGTAAATCTGGTAAATAAAATGGATGGATTTAAGTTTTAAAAAGAGCAAATGACGGGATTCAAGTTTTAGAATTGTTATTTGAAAATCTAATGATTTACTTCACGATTAGGTTCGCGATTAACTTCATGATTAGGTTTCTGATTAGGTTTCTGATTAGGTTTCTGATTAGGTTTCTGATTAGGTTTCTGATTATTTTTTGCAATACAATAAATAACCTGATCTTAGAGATATTGGGATGAATAATAATATTCATAATGATTTATGAGCTTTATGGGTTGAGTGAGGAGGAAATAAAGATTGTAGAAGATAGTTTGAAATAATTGAGATTAATATGATTGAAATTAAAGATTTATTTGACTTATTTGGACGGGAAATTAAAGGATTATAATGAAAAATTGTATCACATAGAAAAATTATATCGCATGATATTCACATCTGTTGAAAGATACTATAAATCAAAACCAAACAAAGATGGATAAGAGTTTAAACAGTCTAAATGTTACTTGATGGGGGGGTTAAATTTATTAAAGTAGAAATTAAGAGAATTAATAACAAATATAAAAAAAATTAGAGAATAATAGTTATAGTTACACAGATTCAAGGCCGTAATTCAACTAAGAGAGTGATGATTCATGAAAGAAACATCTGATGATGTAAAAAACCAGAAAGAGGATGGGAATTTTTTAAAGAATCTATTAAAAGAAAAAGAACCTAAAACATCAGAATTCGTCGGTACTATTATTGTTAACATTGTTTTATTATACATAGTCAACAACGTGCTTTCCTGGAATCTTAGTTTTATCACTTCATCCTTTCAGGATGTTATATGGATATTTAACATATCCATTGGATCAACTATAGTTGCGAATATACTCTTTTTAGTTTACCACTCTGGATGGTTCCGAAGCATAATCCAGATACTTTTGAACATTCTGGGTTTTATGGTCGCTTACTTCTTATACACGGTATTTCCTTTTGTTTTCAGCCAGCTATACATCACATATGCTGTGAAAATTGTCCTTATAATAGGAATGATAGGTTTAGTAATCGCGACCTTGGTTGAAGTCGTGAAACTCATTTTAAGGATTATGAATCCTTAAAATTTATATAACTGCAGTGATTTCGGATAAATTAATATAATTTCTCTTATTGTATTCTATACCCCACATGAAGCTGTTTAAGTGGCTTATTATTTTCGGTTCCATCCAGGTATGTCAACATCCTTAAATTTTTCTGAAGCTGGTATTCCACCTATTCCCCAATGAGATTGTGGGACTTCGTGTATTAGGATCTCTACCGCTTCTGCTGGAATATCCAAATTCACAAAGACTTTAGTCAAGTTTTCAATTAAATAGTTGATTTTTTCTTGTTCAAAACCTTTCCATACATTTACATGGACCACAGGCATTTTATCACGCTCCAATTATTATGATATTGTTTATTTGTTATATTTATATCAAAAATTTTATTGCAATTACTTTTTTTATGCTCTCTACCTCAACTCCCTTAAACTACTAGTTTTATACAATTACACCCACATGGGAGAAGGTGAATGTGATATGAGAGTAAGCCGGGGAGTACCTTGTGGACGGATAGTGTTACCATATAATCCTGAATTATTTAATGAACATGAAGAAGTTATCATTTTCACTAGAGAAGAATTTAAAAACAGATATAATTCTGTTATGGATTTTGTACGATATATCTTCAAGGTTGATGGCTATTTAAAAACTGGAAAGGATTTTTTACTTCTGGGCTATTGGTCAGATATAATGGAGATTGTAAAGTTAATCGAGCTTAATATTAACCTAATTTTCGATAGAAAACCTATACAAACATGTTTAGATGTCTATCTCTATGGAACTATCACTGATCATGTGGATGTTGTTGGAGAATCTGAAAGCAAGGTTCCAGCAAAATTAAGGACTTCTATTTATCTTTAAAATGCTAGTACTTGGGATGTAGATGAGGTTAAGTTATGGCATCATGGACAGGAAGAAAATATTAGCATACAAACCAGAACTATTTCATAAAACTGATGACCTGCTTATTTTCCCAAGTGAGGACTTTAATAGCTGGCATAGTGGCATTTTAGAATATATCGATGGATTATACCAGATTAACTCCAAAATAATGGAGAAAGGGGAATTTGTTGATACAATGGACTTGAATCTGGCAACAGGCGTCATAAGTAATATTAAATTTGAAATAGACGGGTTATTTAATTCCAAAGAAGTATCAGGCGAATATTACCTTTCAAAGGTAGACGATAAATACAAAAAGAGAAGAAAAAGTCTGTATGGGATATATATGCAAAAAATTGACAGAACAGCTCCAATTAAGATGGTTATAACAAACAAAATAAGGTACAAACATCTTATAGAGATTATAAGATACTCTGAACAGCAATTTGACCAAAAATACAAAAAAAGAAGCAACCACACCATTAATAAGAAGAAACAAACCAAAATAAGCCAACTGCTTTAATATTGATAATTTTATAAAATCTAAAATAAATACTATTTACTATAATTTTCATGATTATACTACATTTAAAATGTTTATTATTTAATATTTATCAGAGGAAAATTTTATAAAAATCGATCCAAAATACCAGTTTTTACTAATACGAATTAGGAATTAATCCAGCGACAGATTGATGCAACGGATAATCAGATAGATACATTAGTTTATGAATTGTATGGTTTGACTGATGATAAAATAAAGATTGTAGAGGAAATTTTGAAAAAGAGATAATATGGCTTGTAATAAATATAAATTACCTAATGGAAACACCTTTAGGTTTTATTCATATGTTGTTACATCGGATACCGGTTTTGCACCGCATCCATCTGGACATTACTGTACACTGGCATGTTGCAAACCAATAATTCGCAAAACCGCTGATGTTGGCGATTGGGTTATAGGTACGGGTTCTAAGAAAAATGTAGGTCAAAATAGACTCATATATGCAATGAGAGTTAGTGAAAGATTAACTTTTGACATGTATTTTCGAGATAAAAGATTCCATATTCGAAATGATAGCATATATTACAAAAAAGACGGGAAATACCTGCAAAAAATGAACCCATTCCATGATGAAGAAAATATGGATAATGATTTGAAATCCGAAAACGTCCTTATTTCAGATTATTTCTATTACTTTGGAAAAAGGGCTATAAAGCTTCCTAAAGAGTTTAGGACTGTAACACACTCAACTCAAGGTCATAAATGCAATTTTGATGAAAAAATGGTTATAAATTTCCTTCAATGGTTAGAAGACAATTATAATATGGGCAGTCATGGGAAACCCTATGATTTTGATGGAAGATGCACATTAAATAGAAATTGAAAAATAAAGAAAAAAAATATTTGAATCAACTTTAAAGGTTAAATGGATCTTATTGACTTTCAGCTTCAACTTCAATTGTTTCTCCAGCTGTTGTGCTTGTTAATCTCGCATGTTCAACGCCTTTAAGTCTCATAATCTTCTCTGTAAGTCCTCTGATGTATTTTACATCTCCTTTAACCACGATGACCTCTAGACAATATTTTTCGCTCATGTGTACATGCATAACAGCATTTATATAGTTTCTGTAGTCGTGCTGGATATCTGTAAGGTTCTCCGTAACAGCAGTGTAGTGATGATCATAGATAACTGAGATATAATGACTCTACAAACATAACTCTAATGCTAAACTAGGTATCGTTTATCGATAAAAGTCTAAAGTCACATTTCCCTCTCTTTTTAGTTCATTTGGAGGTTCCAATGATACAAACTCCATTTTATTCTCCTCGAGTAGTTCACGTGCATCTTCTGTTATTGATGGAGCTACTAAAATTCCTCTAACAAATTTTTTATGATCTTCAAAGTCTTCAAGATATCTTTTTAGCTGTTTAACCGCATTTACACCTGCATGTCTACTTTTAAGTTCTAAAACTGTTATATTACCATTTTTATCCTTTCCAATAATGTCAATAAAACCCTGGGAAGTTGAATATTCCCTAGATGTTGGTCTGAACCCTTCCTCAATTAGATCAGGATTTTTAAAAATCATATCAGCCATATCTTCCTCATAACCTGCTAACTCCAATGATTTAGTATCTTCTCCAATAAAAAATGACACCAGGTAAGTCTTATGAATTTCAACCTCCAATGATTCATTTGGATACCTTCTTACTCCCTTTATGTAAACAATATCGTCTTTTATCATAGTTTTGAATTTAGTTTTTGGAGGTTGCCAGTTTACAGGTTCCAAATTTCTGTTCTGATGTATTAGAAAGGACCCATCTGCCTTGATAATTAGGATCCTATCACCTAACCCCAGTCTGCTTACAGCTCTCCCCTCATATTTAACCCTACAACAGGATATTAAAATTAAAAAAGCTCTTTTAGAAAAAGCATCCTCAATAAGCTCAAGTGTTTCAATTGCCTCAGGATTCTCTCTTACCAAATATTTCATAATATAACTTTATGGACTAAGAACAGATAATTCTTTCATTTAATACATTATATGCAATAAATCATAATAATACGTTTCTAAAAATTCTTAATCATCAAAAGAGGTTTCTTAAAACAGAAATCACAACCAAAAAGAAAATTTCCCTAAAAAATGTATGAATATGTTGATTATAAAGTTAATTTAAATTTTGTTTTAATACTTTTCCTCAATTTAAAACGTTTATGAATCGAATAACCGTAAAATCACAAATAATTTCGAAATAGTTATATTTGAAAAAGTTGTAACCCCTAATATAAAAAAAATCTGAATATTAATTACTTGATTATTGGTGATTAATTGCCCAACAAAGATTTAAAACTGCAAGATATTAAATTTAAAATGTGTAAGAGAAACGATTTCCTTAAAATCCGTGAAATCAATGAAGATGCATTTAAAGGAAACGAAACTTCTCCCATAACCTTTAAAGTTTCTGAAAGGCTCCACAGGACCACTATATTCATAGCAGAACATGATGGTAAACCAGTTGGATATGTGTACGGGATGAGAAGTCAGGTGGTTCCTGAGGAAGGCTGGATCAGGCAAGTTGCAGTTATAAAAGATTACCAGAGAAAAGGTATCGCCAGAGAATTGCAGAAGAGATGTATAGACGCTTTCAGGAAAATGGATGGTGTAAAATATATTGAATTATCTGTAAAACCCGAAAATACACCTGCCATAAATTTATACAAAAGTCTTGGTTTTAATTTTTCTAAAACAGAACCCGGTTATGAAACTATTGAAATATACGGGAAAATAGCAATTAAAGATTATTATGGACACGGTGAGCATCGATTTATCATGCAAAAAGAATTATAACAATTTATTAATATTCTTAATTTATAGAACAGAAACTAGTTCTAAATTAGTTTTTTTCGTTACTTAGAAATTTAGAAACAGAAAAATCATAATTATGAAATGAATTATGACTTTTTAATTGTTTAAATAACATTATTAATACATATTTTTTGTTTTTAAGAATTGGATGTTTAAGGAAAAAAATAAAAATTTTATTAAATAATTCTATTGTATTATACAATTCCTTCAATATTTCAGAATATATTCTTAAATGTGTTAAAACAAAATAAATATAATAATTTGAACTTAAAATGAAAGTTGAGATTATGAAAGTTGAGATTCTTCAAGATTTTAATATCTTAAAAAATCGCTTATTAAACGTGCCTTTCAAAGCAATTATCTAATAAAATTAGGAGAAATGGGAAATGAAAACCTCTGATGATGTTTCTAAGTCAGATGTGGCAAAAATCAAAGAAAATGGCGATGTTGAAGGACTGATAGATATTGTGAAAAATCAGAGAGATAGTAAGGTTCGGGAAGCAGCAGCAGAAGCTTTGGGTAGTTTTGGTGATAGTAGAGCAGTAGAAGTTCTTATAGAAGCTTTAAAAGACATGCATTGGCCTGTTAGGGAAGCAGCGGCCTTATCTCTCGGTAGAATTGGAGATAGAAGAGCAGTTGAGCCACTTATCAAAATTTTAAAGGATAGTTATTGGCATGTTAGGGAGGCTGCAGCTTTATCTCTTGGTTATCTCGAAGATGAAAGAGCAGTTGAAGCTCTTATAGAAGCTCTAGGTGATGAAGATGAGAGTGTTGTTTGTGAGACTGCGGAAGCTCTCGGTAAAATAAGTGTTGAAAAAGCTGTTGAACCTTTAAAAAAGGTTTTAAAGGATGATAATTACCTGGTACGGGCTTGTTCAACCACTGCTCTTGGTAAAATGAAAGATGAAAGAGCTGTTGAACCCCTAACTCAAGCATTAAAAGATACAAATTTCCTCGTGCGTGCATATGCAGCAACCGCCCTTGGTAAAATTGGGAATGAGGGAGCAATCGAACCATTAAAGACAGCATTAAATGAAGATAAAAATCCTGATGTTCAACAGGCAATTAAAGGTGCACTGGATAAACTAGGTAAAAAATAGATTTATAAAATAATCCATAGAATATCCCTTTAAAAAACTGGTCAATTGTTAAAATAGTAGGAAATAATGGTTATAAAAAGAAATCTAGGCATCAATGATTTTATATCATAAAAAAACGATGATTAAGTAAAAAGCTTTTTATGTTCTTAATCTTGATGAAAAAGGGGGGAAGAATAATTTGAGAAAGTATATGTTAACTTTTGCTTTAATTTTTTTAGTAATTTTAGCATTTGCAGGTTTTTATGATAAAGTACAGTGCCAACAGCAAAGACAAAAAGAAGAACTAGTCTCTTATGTTAATGAAGCTGTCAAATTAATAGAAGCGAAGGGAGAGGCATCTTTCCCAGAATTGAGAAGTAGTAAATGGTACAAAGATGATCGCTATATATTTGTCTGGCAATTAGATGGGTTAAGAGTTGTATACCCACCAGATCCAAGTGGTGAGAATAAAAACATGAGCGAACTTAAAGATATCACAGGAAAACCAATAGGAAAGCTTTTTATAGAAGCAGCAGAAAAAGGAGAAGGTTGGGTCGAATACATGTGGCCAAAACCTGGAGAGAAAAAACCGTCTCTAAAAATAACCTACATAAAAAAAGCAAAATTCAAAAACAAAGTTTATCTTGTTGGTTCAGGAATTTATGTTGATAATTCGATTCAGATATTTTAAAATTAGCATATTTCAGCCTCAAAGCCAGCCTAAAGTCAGTAACATCTTCATTAAATTCCATGAAAGCTCTCATAATAGACAAATAACAAATAATTAAAGCAAAAAATACATCTGACTTTTTTTTAATTTCTTTTATTAAAAAAATAAAATCACGAGTTAGAACCAAGGGAACATCAATTAAATTCATAAAAAAGGTGAAATAGGTGGTATTCAAAGTAGAAATGGAAAAATATCTATGCACATCATGCGGAAATTGTGTGGATATTTGTCCTGAGCTATGGAAAATAGACGAAGATGGGTTTTCACATTTGAAAGGATCCATAAAAATAGATAAAAATGAAGGAATAGAGTTGGAAGATTTAGAATGCAGTATTGAAGCAGCAGAAAACTGTCCTGTTGCATGTATACATGTTTATGAAGATGAAGAAGAAATTGCATAATAAAGTGTTATTTTTTCAATTTAAAAAAAATGAAGCTTTCATTAACTCTCCAAAATGATATAATTTTTTTGATTGAAAGATTATAGAAAATATAAAGTTTTAAATGGGTATATACGGAAAATAGAAATATGATAGATTTTAATGTTATTCATCCTGTTATCCTTACTCTCATTGCAACATCATTTACTTGGGCATCGACAGCTTTGGGAGCAGCGACAGTTTTCGCCACCAAAAAAATAAATAGAAAGATGTTAGATGCTTCACTTGGCTTTGCTGCAGGTATTATGATCTCAGTAAGTTTCTGGTCCCTCCTTGCCCCTGCCATTGAAATGGCAGTAGGTACAGGTATTCCTACATGGCTTCCAGCTACAGTAGGATTTATTTTGGGAGGACTTTTTTTAGGGATTACCGACCGAATACTTCCCCACCTTCATCCTGGAAGTCCAATAGAAGAAGCTGAAGGTATCAAGACGGCCTGGAAGCGTAACAGGTTACTTATACTAGCTATGGTTTTGCACCGTATTCCAGAAGGACTTGCAATCGGTGTAGCATTTGGAGCCGCAAGTGTAAGCTCTAGTCCAACTTTTTTTGCTGCAGCCATATCCTTAGCCATCGGTATGAGTATTCATAACTTTCCTGAGGGAATTGCCGTGGCTATGCCGATTCGAGGTGAAGGTAAATCCCGGTTAAAAAGTTTCTGGTATGGTCAGTTATCAGGAATGGTTGAACCTGTTGCTGGTGTTATAGGGGCGGTTTTAGTCACCATTTCAAAACCAGTGCTACCATATGCTTTGGGTTTTGCAGCTGGTGCCATGATATTTGTAGCTATCGAGGAACTGGTACCAGAATGCCAGAGGGGTGAAAATACAGATTTAGCTACTATATCTGCCATGATGGGATTTGCGCTGATGATGGTTCTAAACGTAGCATTAGGATAAATAGACAAACGGTGGTTTTATATAGAAAATTAAAGCCAATAAATTCTTATATGTTATCATATGCTATCTTAAAATTTGATCATCGCAAGATCAACCCTCCGTCTCTCTTAAAACTGCCATTTTTAATTTTCCTCGAATCAAACGATAATGAACCATCTAATAAGATATGATTAATTGTTTATCAAAGAAAACATGAGCAAAACATGCCTCCTTAAAAAATGTAATGATAATCTATGCACAAATTAATAAAAGATATGGGAAAAAAACTTTTAAAAGGAGGCTTAATAATGGAGGTTAAAATCGTTGATTATGGAATTTCACCAGATTCTAAAGAATATTATATTTCCTTCAAAGTTAGTGGAATTGACTATGAAACTCTAAATAAACTATTGGAACGTTTAACTGAAGATGTAACCGAAAGATCTGGAGAACTATACATAAAATTATATTTCAAAAAAGAATATTTTCCTTTAGGTTCTCATGAAGCCAAATATAAACTTGAAGACTATATAGCAAGGGAAGAAATTGAAATGATGGCTTATCTCTCCAGTCTCTTAGAGGACTGATAGAACCCGACAAATTACTATATATTAAAAGTATGAAAATTCTGAAAGGTTTAAAGCTCTTAAACTTCGATAAATGAGTTATTGAAGATTTTATCGAACTAGATTTGTTTTAATGGTTTTTTTTTATTGAATTATAAGACTTCATCCTCAATTATTTATTGTAAAATAAATATACCATATTTAATCTTCGAATTTATCTATTTAAAAGAACTTGGAAGTTAAAAATCGAAATATTACATTTAAATTATATCTAGTTTATACATAAAAGCTATATAATTATAAAGTCCTTCAAAAATTTTCATTTAATAATATATAATTAATTGTGATTAGAATATTTTTTAATAAAAAAAATATCAATTAGATTCTACAGACCTATATTATTATAATAGTTCTTTAATTGACATTTAATGCTCCCAAATACTAAAAATAAATAAATAAATCATAGGGTATTGAATTATGAAAAAGATCAAAATCCTGATATTAGAAGATTCCCCTGATGATGTTGAGCTTGTGAAGCGTGAACTGCGTAAAGGGGGAATAGACTTTTCATCGGAAGCTGTAGATAACAAAAAAGATTTTATAATGTCACTTGAAGAATTTAAACCTGACTTAATCCTTGCAGATTATAAAGTACCCTCTTTTGAAGGTCTGAACGCATTAGAAATTACAAGAGATAAATACCCAGAACTGCCTTTTATTTATGTAAGCGGTGTAATAGATGAAAATTTTGCGATCGAAACACTTAAAAGAGGTGCTAACGGCTACGTTCTAAAAGATAGACTCCACAACCTTACTCCTACCATCAAAAGAGTTTTTGAAGAGCTTGAAGAAAAATACCCCACCGTTGTCGAGCACATGGATAATGTTATTTTTACTTTGGATGCTGAAGGGAATTTCACCTACATCGGCCCGGATATAGAAAAAATTAGCGGTCACAAAGCCGAAGAATTATTAGATAAACATTATTCACATTTAGTGCATCCTGATGATTTAGCTGGTCTTTCTGGTAGTATTAAACATACTTTGAATGGTGAGAAAGAGTATAAAGAGTTCCGGATATTTGGCAAGGATGGTGATATTTTTTATCTAAGTTCCTCAAGCCAACCAATCATGAAAGAAGGTGAAGTTGTGGGTATAGGAGGTCTCCTGACTGACATTACTGAGCGTAAAAAGGTCGAAGAGTCTCTAAAAGAAAGCGAAGAATATCAAAAAACAATATTATCCACAATACAAACAGGAATCGTGGTGGTTGACGAAAATACTCATGAAATAATATACTTAAATAAGGTTGCATCAGAGCTTATAGGCACTCCAGAGGAAGAAATAATTGGAAATATCTGCCATAAATTTATATGCCCGGCCGAAGAAGGAAAATGTCCTATAACCGATCTCAATCAGGTCGTTGATAATTCTGAACGCGTTCTTCTGGATTCTAATGGCAATGAAATACCCATAATCAAAAGTGTGGTTCCAGTAACCTTGAAGGGACATAAATGTCTTCTTGAGAGTTTTATTGATATTACAAATGTTAAAAATGTTGAAAAAGCATTAAAAATGGAAAAAGTCAAATTTATGACACTAGCTGAAAATGCTCCATTCGGCATGGTTTTAATCTATAAAGACGGAACATACAAATATATCAACCCAAAATTTAAGGAAATCTTTGGTTATGATTTAGAAGATATTCCCAATGAAAAAGAATGGTCTAAGAAGGCGTTTCCAAGCCCAAAATATAGGAAAAGGGTTATAAAAACATGGGTTGATGATTTTAAAGATGCCAAACCTGGAGAAAAACAGCCAAGAATATTCAATGTGACCTGTAAAAATGGTGAAATAAAAACAATTAAGTTCATAACAGGCTTTATGGAAACTGGAGAATATTTAATGTCTGTTGAAGACATTACACAGCAAAAAAAGGCTGAAAATTCATTAAAAAAGTCAGAAAATATGTATAAGACATTATTTGAAGATAGAGGAATTTCTACTATAATAATTGAAGAAGATACAACAGTATCACTTATAAACAAGGAATTTGAGAGCCTATCAGGTTATACAAAAGAAGAAATTGAAGGTAAGAGGAGTTGGACTGAATTTGCCGCAGAAGATGATCGAGAGAAAATGAAAGAATATCATCGGCTGAGAAGAATTGATCCAAATTCTGCTCCAAAAACCTACGATGCACGGCTTATAGATAAAAAAGGAAAGATAAAAGAGGTAATTATCAACGCAACACTAATTCCAGGTACTGACAAAAGTTTAGTGTCAATTTTAGATAACACCGATCGAAAAAAATCCGAAAAACAAATCAAAGAATCACTCAAAGAAAAAGAATTGCTTTTGCGAGAGATCCACCACCGTGTAAAAAACAATTTACAAATAATTTCTAGTCTCCTGAGTCTTCAATCCAAATATATTGATGATAAGGAAATGAACGATATTTTTGATGAATGTATGAATCGTGTCAAATCAATATCCTATTTACACGAAGGCCTGTATCAATCAAAAAATCTTACAAAAATCAACATAGACGAATATATCCGACGATTAACGACTGATTTAATTTATTCTTATGGTTTCGATAAAAAACCACTCAAATTAAATATAAAAATCGAAGATATTTCCTTAAACATTGAGACAGCAACTCCTCTTGGCCTTATTATAAGTGAAATAGTATCAAATTCACTAAAACATGCTTTTCCAGATGAGAAAGATGGTGAATTGAACATTGAATTATATTCAAAGGATGATCAGTTTATATTAACTGTGAGCGATAATGGTGAGGGTTTCCCAGAAGACTTGGACTTTAGAAATACAGAATCGTTAGGCATGCAGTTAGTAAACAGCCTAGTAGAACAGCTTGATGGGACAATAGAATTGGATAAAAGTCAAGGCACCAAATTTATTATTACTTTTAAAGAACTGGAATATAATAAACGTATTTAAATTTATTTAAATTATTTTAACTCAGGACGAAACGTTTAACCCAAACATTTCTTCTTTTATTTATATCTTCAAATTTAATTATTGTCTGAGATTATACATTTTTCAAATATAATTCTTTAATATTTATATTCATCATTAAATTGACTTAATTTAAATTCAATTTTTTATTTATTTAATTATTTTATCAAATTATCTTCAAATTTAAGTTAATTCTTAAATTTTGCCGATTAAATCGTTAAATTATCAATAAAAAATGAATATAGAATCTTTTTTCAAATCTTTTAAACTATCATTTCCTTATAAACAATTGCAATTATTTACACTTCAAATATTCGTCAATCTTTTTTACCACCCTTAACGCAATAGCAGCGGTGAGAAGAATTGTTGGGAGGCCCTGTGATCTAGGCACTAGTGATAGGTCAGCTACCCATAATCCTTCAGGTAGCCATGGAGGTTTCATTGAAGAAATGTCGCTACTTCTTAGGGGAACCGTTCCTCCAAGATGCCCTCCATTATGAAGACCTTCTATGTATGGTCCTGAGACGCTTGCAAACTTCATTACAAGTTTTGCCTGAGATATAGCTTCCTTGAGGCGTATATGATCATGAGGGGTTATGGATTTCTCTACCTTTCCGTTTGCATAGACTGAACCTTCCTCTAAATCTGCTAATTTTACCATGATTCCTACACGATCTTCTATAGGAACGTTTCTCCATGGCTTATGGAACCAGTGCGAAAGTATATCTAGATATGGAGAAAGTATGTAATCTTCATGCTGAGTATACCATACCATTGGCGGTTCCTTAAGTTGATGAGCTCCTTTCGAGATTCCACCTAAAGTAAGCACAATATCCACCCAGAGATTGTCTTTAGCTGGTAGTCCTGAAGCTTTTAATATCTGGGCTGTTCCAATTCCACCTGCAGCTAAAACCACCATATCCCCTTTAAACGTATTTTTTGTTCTTCCTGATCTGACAACAACACCTGTAACTTTTCCATTTTCTATAATAACCTTTTCAACAGGAGAAGAAGTTTTCAAAGTGGCCCCTCTAATAATAGCTTCATCTAAAAACCTGCACGAATCCCAACGTGCCTCATTAACACAACCAAGCTCACAAAGACCACACGATATACATTTAAGTTCTTCTACAGCCTTTGGAGTGGGATTTGGATTTAGATCCAAATCTTCTGCAGCATCAAACATGCGCCGGGTTAATGGACGCCACCTTTCTTTAGGAAATGGTTGAACACCAATTAGTTTTTCTAATTCTTCAAATTCAAATTTTAGGTCAAGACCTATTTCCTTTAAACCACGTTCAGCCCTTACCATACTACCACAGGATAAAACTGTAGAACCTCCTGTAGTTAAACCCCTTACAAGTACCATATCCTTCTCTGAACGAATGATATTCATGGGAGGGAAAAATCGGGTAATAGTTTTTTCGCTTCCCAAAAGCCCAAAACGACGTAGTGGCTCTGTCCAAGACAGATGTCGAATGAAAGGTTGAAATTGTTTTCCTGCCTCTAATATTAAAACTTCGTAACCTCTCAATGTTAATTCACGGGCAGCTGTTGCACCTCCAGCTCCACTACCCACCACAATAGCTCTCATAATATCAACTCATTTTAAATCTTTTAACTCAATTATGGCAATACATTCCGGTGCCCCTTCTGTTATTCTTTCCCTAAAAGCCATTGTAAAATTTTCATTTAGCCCACGAACCACCCCCTCATCTGCGGCACTTAAAACTTTACATGTCTCTAGTAGATAATAGTTGGCAAGAGCACATCTTTGTATCAGCAAAATTATATTTCCATTTTGCTCTTTAACCTCAAAATCAATGCCAAGTACTTTGTAAAGAATCCTTGCCGCCAAAATGAGATCCTGACGACTTTCCCCCACTCCGAAACGTCCACGGGCATCTTGCCCTAATCGCTCTCCTGCCCTGAACATGGCTTCTCTACCAATTTTAATGGCTTTATTATAACCAATAGCATTCACAAGAGCATTTACACGGACATTATGGGCAGCTGCCATGGCTGCTCTTCTTTCAGTGATATCTCCATTTAACATATAATCTTCAGTACCTAAAAAATGTGAATCACCAGCATATTCTTTCAAAACTTTATCAAGTTCACTGATGGTCAATTTTGCAACCCTATCAAGTTCCTTTATAAGTAGAGATTCTGGAATCCAAAAAGAAGCTATTCTCAATTTAAGACTCATTATTATCCACCAACCCATCCCCATGAATTAAAACTTTTTGTTGACTCCCATTTATATTTCCATTTTCATATAAAGAATCTATAACATTTTTATAACGTTGAATAATTGGTTTTCGTTTAATTTTAAGATTTGCAGTTAATTCACCACCTTCTATGGAAATTTCTTCGTTTATTATCGCCCAACGCTTGATCTGTTCAGGTCGTGAAAGTCTAGAATTTAAATTTTCGATGTTTTCATGTATTCCACTTGAATCAACTTCATCTTTTACCCATAAAATAGCACTGCAATATGGCTTTCCCTCGCCAATTAGCATTGCTTCCGAAATTCCAGGAATATTTCTAAGCATAGCCTCAATTTTCAATGGATTTATACTCTTTCCATATGAATTGATTATGATTTCCTTCTTACGTCCATCGATAACCAGGTCCTCCTCAAAAGTAAGATGACCATAATCACCAGTAAAAAGCCATCCATTTCTAAATAGCGAATCCGTATCTGTGTTAAAATAGCCTGATGTCACCTGTGGACCTTTCACCATAATTTCACCATCCTGAGCTATACATATATGGGTAGAAGGGAGTGGTTTGCCCACAGTGCCTATTCTGTTCTCACCCAGTCTGTTGATAGTAACAAGAGGGGCTTCTGTAAGACCATAAGCATTATGAACCTCTATTCCTAAATCTCGATATGCCTGAAGCAAATCATTACTTACTGATGCAGAACCTACAATGAGTTGTGCACAGCGATTTAAACCTGTTTTTTTAAGTAGCTCTCTTCGAAGGATTTTTTTTAAGATATTTTTTTTAAACCCCTTATTAGAATTTATATAGATCTTGCCCATTCTGGTTTCAATCAAACCCGCCCATACCTTTTCATAAAAACGGGGAACTGAAAAAAAGATTTTTGGTCTAACCCTCGGCAGAGTCTGTTGAAGGTATTGGAAATCTTCCAGAAAATATAATTTTAAAGGTGCGGGAGCGTAATAGGGAGAATAAGTTCCTAGAATTCCTTCAACAACATGGTTCATAGGTAGAAATGAGAGATATGTTACTTCACTGTTTCGATCTTTCCATGGTGGTAGTGATGCCAGTGATTCAGCCATCCAACGAAGATTTCCATGTGCAAACATAACCCCTCTTGGTTTTCCAGTGGTTCCTGATGTATAACGGATCGTTGCAATGTCATTGAAAGTTACTGGTGCATTTTCTTGGGTTTCTTGTGTCTCTATTTTTTGATTTTTTAATTTGTGATTTTTTAGTTCCTGTTTATCAGTTTCTTTGCCCTGAGCAAGGAACTCCTCCCAAGACATGACATCTGAAGGAAGATCCATTGACTCTCTACAAAAAGAAACTACAGTAATTTTGGTCTTAATTTTGTTTGAAATATTCAATAGCTTTGAAATACCAACGAAAAGAACTTTTGCACCACTATCTTTGAGAATTTCATTTATTTCATTTACAGGGCTGGTGTAGTAAATAGGAACACTTGTTGCCCCCAATAAACCAATTGCAACATCCACTGATAGGTAACGGGTACTATTGAACCCTAAAAGAGCAATACGTTCCCCTGGCTTAACATTTAATTTATGCAATGATCTAGCTGCATAAATCATTTCTTGACGAAGTTCTACTGAAGACCTCTTAATAAATTCGCCGCCAGCTATATCATAATATTCAACTGGTCGGCTGCGACTTTTAAGCCGAAAAAGAATTTGTTCATGCACAGTTCGTTCAGATCGGTGAAAAAATCCCATATAAACTGCATATTTAAGAAGTGAAGGTAAAAAATCCTGCCATTTTAGTTCATACGGGCCCAGTAGCCTGTCTGTATTTTCGCGGTTAAAGTGGCGTTTTTCACCCAAATAAGGAGCAAGAGTAATAAGTGTATTTATTAATCTTCTTCGCTTTTGACCCATTAATCGCTGCAAATAGGAAATTTTCGAAAAAATAGAGGGTGAAAATGGAATGAAACGGGGATATGGCAGGTTAACATCCAGTTTTTCACTGGCCCAGTGCCGTACATACTTTACAAGTTCCTCTACAGTAGGTAGATAATCATACGGAGCAGTTAAGTGGAAAGTTAAACCTTTAGCATTGGAATCAAAAGTTAAACGGACCACTGCATCAGCTACATAGTCCACAGGCACTAAATTAATTCTAATTGAAGGTTTAACTGGGATAATTCTCATTTTTTCAGTTAAATATAAGCGGATTGGGACATAAACTGTGTTAAAAGTTTTTATAGCGCCTGTTTTGGAGTCCCCCACCACCATGCCTGGTCTAAATATAGATACAGGTAGAGAGGAGTTTTTCACTTGTATTTCCCCTTCAAACTTACTCCTTTCATAATTGTTCAAAAACCCATCCTCATGGCTGAGGGAGTCTTCAGAAACAGGACCCATCTTTCTACCAGCTACATATGCTGTAGATATATATGAAAATCTTGAAATTTCATGGTCTTTGTGGGCCAAATCAGCCAACTTCAGGACATTAACCGTTCCCTGAACATTTGTTCTCCTTAAATCTTCTATGGAAGCGTTAAGCCGCAGGTCTGCAACTGTGTGGATAATATGAGTTACATTGCATAAAAGTTGATCATAAACCTTCTTTTCTAAACCAAGGAGTTGTTCAGTGACATCTCCCCTTACCACCTGAACTCTATCTCCAATAGTCCCTGTGAGTTCAGGCCACTCCCACCATGCACGAGATATATGTCTTAATGCAGCTTTATCGTCATCTCCTCGAACGAGTGCGATGATTTTATAAGGGGTTTGTTCTAATAGGCGTAGAGCTATTTGAGTCCCCAGAAAACCTGTGGCTCCTGTGAGCAATATATTTCCACTCATTCTCTAACTTTCCATCCCTTTTTTTTTATGAAATTTCGAAGTAGTTTACGGTTTCTTTGAGCTCTTATCAAATGTTCTTTAAATGCTCTTTTTAGGATACCTTTCATCTTTATAGGATTTTCGATAAGATCGTCTACCTTGTCCTTGACCTCGTCCCACATCTTCGTGGAGGAATGATGGACAAAATAATCGTCGTATAATTCCATATCCTGATAAAGGCCCTTAAGACGAGTATCATGACCAAGAGCTATCTGTGGAACGGCTGATTCCAAAGATAAAATCGCAGCATGATATCTTGAAGTTACCAGAAGATCTAAGCTTCTAAGGATTGCTGTCATCTCAGATGCATGAAACTCCCCTGAAGAAAAAACACGTGCTTTGCTGGAATGACGCATCTTGCTGTGTATTTTCCTAGCCAAGGGTTCATCAAGTTCCTCCATACAAAGTAGTGCAATGTTTCTCCCATGAGTTTCTATGATTCTGTCAGCTTCTGCTGCCCAACATTTTGCTAAGTCTTCACTTGCCTGAACTCGCTTCTTTGTGCGGGAAAAGTAGTATGGCCATCTATAACAATCCTCTCTTCGCCCCCAAAGACGTATTACAACCGGCCATAGATAGAAATCTACCGCAGAAAATCCTACAACTCCTTCACCAGCATCCGGCCAGATTTTTTTAAGTATTTGTTTATCATCCACACTCACTTGGAAAGTGAAAGCACTATCTGCGGTTACTTCAATCGGTGCTGTTACTCCCATAGATTTGAGCAGATCTGCTGCTTGTTTTGTGCGTGTAATTATCAGATCAGTTTTGCTTGCCTCTCGCTGAACACGGCGCTTATTTGATGGGGAGAGATCTCCGGCATCCACTGCATATGCAATACAAGGTTTCTCATATGCCTTTGCATACTTTGTTGTCCATAAAAAAGCCCAAAGCAGCGCAGAAGCCCATGTGTCCATATAACAGCTTCCCTCAACCAACATTACCAGATCATGTTCTCTTACCAGGCGTTTTATAGCAAAGAAAAAAATTGAAGGGACAGATACTATGCTCAGGGTAGGTTCTTCCTGGAGATAACGTCTTAGATTTACCTCATTGAAGGTGGGGAGAGTGATACGTACCTCCAGACCAAGTACATTTCTCACATCTTCTATTATAGAAATTAACCTAGCTTCTGAGCCCGTATTATTCGCGCCGTTATAGCCTACCAGAAGAACTCTTGGAGCATTTTCAGATAATTTATATGACTTTTCAATTTTTCCAGATTCGAAACCAAATCTTATCTTCCCTTTTTGCATTTATAACATTCCAAAATTCAATCATCAACTTATACTTAATCCATAGCAATAATGAGATTTTTGGTATTATATTAAATTTAATATTTGATAAATATTAGTACAACTCTATCAATCTAATACCTCCATCATTTTTAGTTCAACACTTCTTTAAAAAATTAAATAAAAATGAAATTACAATAAAATGCTAATTGGTCAAAAAAAATTGTAGTTCCAAGAATCTCTAAGCTTTAAATTCAGAGAATAAAGATAAATAATAAATATAATGATCTAATAATATGATTTCGGTGGATGGAAAAATGTCGTATAAAACGATAGCAGAAAAATCAGAAACCCCTATTAAAGAAAATAACATATTTGTTGATGAGTTAGGGAAATTGAAAGATAAAAGAATATTATTATGCCAAAAAGATAACGAAATAAAGGAAGGTAACCTTATAGCCGTGGACAATCGTCTGAATATTGTCCTTGAGATGGAAGACGGAATAGAGGTTATCAGAGGTAACACAATCTTATACTTGGTTATTCATGAATGAATTCATATATTTCTATTTATTATCCTATATATTCTATATTCATATATTCTACTTTAATAGATTCAATTGATCCCCTAATAATCCTATAAAAAATCCAATAAAGAATAAAAATCTTATAAAGAATAAAAATCGGTTTATTAGACCATACTGATTCAGATTTTCCAGAAATTTTGCATTATTTGATGTTATTAATGTGAAAATATGAATCCAAGGAAAAGTCCCTGAAAATGTTGAACCTTAATAAAAAAATTTATTTCCCCATCCTATTTTCTTCTACTGGCAATTGAGACAAATATTCCCACAAAACAAATTACTGAAAAGACAAGAAAAGCTACTTTCATGCTTTCCAAGAAAAGGGAATAATTTTGAGGGGTGATCTGAACACCTCCAATATAGCTTGCCAAAATTAAAATTACAATTGTGAAACTCAGGACTTGTCCCATGTATATCATGGTAGAAAAGATTGCTGATGCCTCTCCATCGATTTTTTTCCCAACAACAGCCATAAAAGCATTTGTGGTGGGAGAAGAGAAAAGAGCCACTCCGGTTCCATTAAGACTAAAACCAGGATTATAAATGGCCATGAAAATGTAGCATTTAAAAAAGTGAAAAGAAACAGACCAGTTGAGGTCAAAGATATTCCTAAAGGTGCTAATATAAATGATTCAACTTTATCTGAAAGTCTACCAACAAAAGGTGATAGTAGGGATACCACCAGAGGTTGAGTTACCAGTGTAATGCCTGCATATTGAGCATTTAATGATTTCAGATACTGCAAATAAAGACTTAAAAGAGGCCACATGCCTGAGGTTGCAAAGTTGATAATTAACATTGCCAAACAAGATAAAGCAAACACATTGTTTCTAAAAAAACTTAAATCTAAAATAGGACTTTTAAACCTCATCTCCCATTTTATAAAAATTAAAATTCCAAGGATACTCATCAGTATAAAAAATAAAACGAAAAATCCGTCTTTAAGTGTTGTAAATCCATAAATTATTGCCATGATTGTTAAAACAAAAATTACAGAACCTTTGATGTCAAAAACTTCCCCTTTTGATTCTTGCCAATCCTTTTTTAACTTCTTCTTAATTAAAAATATTATAAACAATCCAATGGGGATGTTTGTAAGAAAAATAGTTCTCCATCCAAAATTTTGAAAAAAAATCCGCCTAATACGGGTCCTATAAAAAGTCCTAAATAAACTGCTGTAATGTATATCCCTAAAGCTTCACCTCTTCTTCCACCAGGGGAAGCTGAAGATAAAATTGCCACTCCAGTCGCAAAAATCATCGAACATCCTATTCCTTGGAAAAAACTAAATAAAATTAGAAAATTAGCAGAAGGGGAAATCGTAGCCAGAAA
>Ga0194110_10002631_pt1 | contig 22681 bp, 24 predicted proteins | sample TA2Kig1200mmetaG_FD_146192 | JGI IMG/M metagenome (GOLD analysis project Ga0194110, IMG submission 146192) | Freshwater microbial communities from Lake Tanganyika, Tanzania - TA2015032 Kigoma Deep Cast 1200m | ecosystem: Environmental > Aquatic > Freshwater > Lake | place: Tanzania: Lake...
ATACGGTAGTAACTTTTTTCCCTGAGAGAAACATCTGTCTCGAACGGACAGGGAAGCGACAATGCCGGCATCTTGATCATAGTCATTGGTTGATGGCAACTCTTCTGTCCCTAACATAACGATACCCGACATGTTTCGCAACCGAACATCCCTGTTCGTAAATGGCATCGCCACTCCGAACTCCAATCATTATTTCCTGTTGCCATGGGTGACGGAGCTGAAGCCGGAAGCCTTGGCAATCAATCTCCTGATCGACAAAAAACCACTTCAGCTCATACCATCCGCAACTGAAAAAGCACCGATCCGTCATATTCTCCGAGCAGGATGCAGGGACGATCAGACAAACGCAGAGACTATTATAGAAATCTGCCGGCATGAAGCTTTTACCTTCTATCTCTGCCGGTATATTTGTTCATCCGGTAATACGTCCCCAACAAAGCCGCAACCTGATGAAAAACATCAGTAACCGACTGAAATCCGCGCGCTATACACAGGTTCCGCAACAGGAATATGACGCCGTCATACGAACGTATTTGCTCTCAAGTGGTTTATTTCCGATATTTTCTCTATCTTTACAGACACCTGCGGAAAACTGCGGGATAACAGATAATACAGGTTTTTTCTCACAACTTTTCAAAACCCTTCCATGTCCGACAATAACAGCCGCAGAGTCAACTTCGCACTCGTTAAAATCAGCACCGAACAGCTCTCGCTCTCACCGGAAAACGTCGAAGATAACAAGCCGGTTAAAATCAATGCGGGACTGAACTTCGGCATAGATAACGGCAAGAAACTGCTGAAGGTGCTCTTCAAAAACGTTTTCCTGCAGGAAGAGATTCCGTTCATCACCGTAGAGATCGGTTGTATATTCGCCATCGACCCGGAATCATGGCAGCTTTTCACCAATGAGGAAAAAGGACTCTTCATCCTGCCAAAAAACTTCGCAGGACATCTTGCGACCCTGACGGCAAGCACGGCAAGAGGCATTCTCCACAACGCCACGGAAAACACCCCGATCAACAGGTTTTTCATCCCGGCAAACAACATAGAAGAAATGATAAACGAACACGTTGCGCTCCCGTTGAACCCGGAGGTCAGGAGTTAGGAGACAGGAAAATGTGGGCGGTAAGTAGTGTGCAGGGAGAGAGTAGAGCGTGCGGGAGATATCTTCACTTCAAGTCCGTGAATGTCAGTGTTCATCAGTGACAGTCCGCTTACCGGCTTGCCGGACAGGTGCTTTGTGACTGGTTTTGCGTGATGTCCTGAACGGCAGAATCCAGACAGTTACAGTTATCAAGCCCCGGTAATTCCGGGGCTTTTTTTGTCAGACCTGTCCGACACCCCCTGCTCGATCTTTTCATCCAACGCAAAAAGCCGCATTCTGTTGATGCGGCTTTTTTTTGTGGTGGGGACAGGACTTGAACCTGCAACCTTCGGGTTATGAGCCCGACGAGCTACCAATTGCTCCACCCCACGATGTTTGTGATCCTAATGTAAGGATAAAATCGGTTTCCGCAAATTATTTTTTCAATTATTGTATCTGACTTCCATTTATTGCTTCTATCGACGGCTCAAGCACAAGCAGTCGGCCGTCAGCGCCTTCAACGGCAAGAATCATTCCCTGCGAAACCTCTCCGCGCAGGGTGCGTTCCGCAAGATTGGCGACAAGGACGACCTGCCTGCCGGTCAGCTCATCCGGCGAGTAATGCTCTGCGATGCCAGCGAGCACCTGCCGTGTCTCCGAACCGACCCTGAGCTGCAGCTTCAGCAGTTTTGCCGCCTTTTTCACCTTCTCGGCACTGATTACGGTAGCCGCACGAAGATCCACCTTCTGAAAATCGTCGAAACTGATGACCGGCTTGAAAAAGGTTCGCTCCACAGCCGCACCGGCTTCCCTTTTTTCGGCTTCGGCAAGCAGCTGCTCGATTTTTTTCAGTTCGGGTTCGATATCGGCGTCTTCGATTTTCCTGAATAGAATTTCCGAGGAGCCTTTCAGCTTGTGGCCTTTCAGAAGGCCCGGCATCTTTGCCTGATCCCAGATGGAATCACCCTGCCTGATGAGATCGCCGATCTGCCCTTCAAAACCAAGCATTGAATGAATTCGATCACAGGTATCCGGAATAATCGGATAGAACAGAATCGAAAGAGAGCGGCACAGATTAAGAGCGGCAGACATAATACGGGCCGCAGCGTCCCGATCGGATTTGATTACCTTCCATGGTTCATTCTGTGTAAGAAACCGGTTGGCGGCACGGGCAATGTCCATTGTGCAGGATACAGCCTCTCGAAAATGGAAATGTTCATAATGCTGCGCAATGTCATCAATCTGACCGTCGAGGAAAACAGTATTGAGTGACTCCTTGCAATAATCCCAGGGTACAAGGCCATCAAATCGTGCGAGCGTGAAATCTATCGAACGCTTGACGAAGTTGCCGAGCGTATCGGCAAGCTCGCCGTTCGTCCGGTTCTGAAAATCCGTCCAGCTGAAATCGGTATCCTTGTTTTCCGGATAGTTCATGGCAATGCTGTAACGCAGGGCATCCGCAGGAAATTTTTCAAGGAACTCCCCGAGATAGACCGCATAGTTCCTGGATTTCGAAAATTTCCTCCCCTCGAAGTTCATGAACTCCGAGGCCGGAACGTTATCGGCCAGATTATATATGCCTTCTTGGCGACCCTCGTTCCAGGCCATGAGAATGGCAGGAAACATGAGCGTATGAAACACGACGTTATCCTTGCCGATGAAATGCACGACTCTCGATTCCGGATCCTGCCAGTACGACCTCCAGAGATCCTTGTCACCTCGCAGTGAAGCCCACTCGCGAGTAAAGGAAATATAGCCGAGCACTGCGTCGAACCAGACATAGAGCACCTTCCCCTTCGCTTCGGGATCGGATATCGGCAGTTCGATACCCCAGCCGAGATCCCGGGTAATGGCCCGGTCGTTCAGCCCCTGGTTGAGCCAGGTGCGTGTATAGTTCACTACATTCGAACGCCATTCATCCCTGTGGGTCTCCACATAGGCTTCAAGGGCATTCTGGAACCGTCCGAGCGGAAAATACCAGTGCATGGTTTCGCGCAGCTCGGGAGTGGCGTCCGAAAGCTTGCTTTTCGGGTTCAGAAGCTCTGTCGGGCTCAGATGCGTACCGCACTGTTCGCACTGGTCGCCGTTCGCCTCCTGATTGCCGCAGATTGGACATGTTCCTGTTACGTAGCGATCGGAAAGAAAACGGCCGGCAGTCGCATCGTAAAACTGCTGTTCGGTCTTTCTGTTGAAAATCTTCTTGTTTTCGATTTCAAGGAAAAACTCCCTTGCGGTTTCATGATGTACCGAAGACGAGGTTCTGCCATAGTAATCGAACGAGATGCCGCACCTGCTGAACGCATCCCTATTCATCCTGTGATAGCGATCGACAACATCCTGGGGAGAAATCCCCTCCTTTTCAGCCGTAATGGTAATGGGAACCCCGTGTTCGTCGGAACCACCGATGTGTATGATATCCTCTCCTTTCATCCTCTTGTACCGGACATAGATATCCGCAGGCAGATAGACGCCTGCAAGATGACCGAGATGAACCGGTCCGTTAGCGTATGGAAGAGCTGTAGTGACGAGAGTTCTGGCAATATGTTTCGTCATGAGTAGGAAGCAATGGACATAAAGCTGCTATCCGTAAAATCTCATATGAGCAGAGAAAAGCCGGATTCCAGCCATGATGGTTACTGATTGTAAATGCTTATTGTTTCGATTCCATGTTGCGGAATTTATCGAAAGGAACCCTCCTTTTCTGATCATTCCTGATATAACGAAGGAAAACAAGTTTTTTCTGCATATCGACGCTTTCAACAACAGCTTCGCCCGAAGGTGTCGAAATCCGGCTTCCGGGCCTGGGAACCGAAACCGGAAGAGAAGAGCCGCAGCCTTGAGATTTATCATGCTTCGAATAGCCAAGACAGCATTTGGGCCGATTACAGATTCCCGTGATATTGAAGGCATGGCTGTCGTTGCCGTTGCTGTCGGGAAACTGCGACTTTTCGGCAAATGGGTTGGCATGAATTTTAGGCAGCCAGCTGGAGCAGCATAGCAGACAGCCGCAGGGCCCGAACGAGTTTGCTCGCCGGGCCTCTTCCCTTGTGGTAATCTGCACCATCTGGATTCGGGCTTTGAACTCGCCGGCAAGATCGCGGACAAGAGCACGGAAATCAACCCGATGAGCTGAAGTATAATAAACGGAAAGTTTCTGCTGATCCATTCGCAACTCGACATCCACCAGTTTCATGTCGAGATTGTGTTTTTTGACCTTCCCAAGACAGATATCCCGAATTTCCTGTTTTCTTCCTTTGAGTTCCGTAATCGCCAGCATATCGGCTTCATCTGCCTGCCGAATGACATCAAGACGTTCGGCACCCGGCTTGTCGAGACCTTTCAGCTTCAGTTTCTTCCTTGCGATAAGACCTGTCGAATAAACGACGCCATAATCATACCCCCCATCGGTTGTCACAATCACCTGCTGGCCGACGGCCAGGGGCAACTCGCGGGGGTTGTCGAAAAACTCCCTGCGACAGCCCTGAAGCTCGATTTCACAGATATGCCTGATCTCTTCTGAAATCGCTTCCTCTTCCTTGCCGTATATCTCTTCAATCTCGCTGTGCAGCATCTGCGATAACCGCAGCCTGACTTTTGCGTTGTCGCCAAGCAGACAACTGCAGATAACATTACTCATACCATCGTGTTATTATAATTAAACGAGAGGCATCAACTCCTTGCGCAAACGGGAATAATAACCATTATCACCCGATGCCGAGCATATCCCGATATCTCCTGACCCTTTTGTTTATCGATTCGGTCCCATGAACGAGAATCGCGGCATTTTCCAGAGAACCCGCCATAACCGATGCTTTCAGGCTTTCAAGATGATGCTCCGTCTCCTCTTGCATCATCGAGGTAAGTTCCCCTGAAGAATGCGACTGACCCGGATGCATCAGGAGAGGAGCCCTGAACGACAGAAAAAGTTCCGGCTTCTGTTCTTCAAGATATTCAATCCTGCTGACAACTGAAACAAGGTAAAGAGGGCTGTTTGCCTGAAGAACGCGGGAAACGATGCCAGCCGTTCCTTTGTAGAAAAAAAGCGGTCGTTCGTCGATATGTACAATTCTGCCCTGCGGAAAAATCCAGAGAGCATTCTGCCGGTCTGAAGGCTGCAGCAGCAGTTCAGCCGCATAATCAAGCGTCTGCAGCGCACTTCTCGCGTTTGAGCGGTCGATGGAAAAGGCCCCTATACGTGTAAAAAAACGATGCTGGTTCAGCTGGGGATATTCGATGATGATATGAAGGTTCTGGCGGAAAAACCTTTCCGTGCAGAGCTGCGACCAGAAACCGTCCCACCAGTATGCGTGATTGCAATAAAAAATCACGGGAATGCCGATCTCCATGTCAGGCGTCTGCGGGTCCATAAAGACCCGCAACGTATTGAAATATCGTCTGAACTGCCTGCGCGAATACCATCCGAACCATAAGGTATAGAATCGGCTCCGGCGAACTCTGAGCATCGATAATTCCTACTGGAAAGCTTTTCTGATGCGGTTCACGGCCTCTTCGAGCGACGAAATAGAGGCTGCATAGGAAAGACGCAGGTTTTCAGGAGCGCCGAAAGCATCGCCGGGAACAGTGGCGACAAAATGCTCCTTCAGCAGGTATTCGGCAACATCTGCAGAATCGTTCATAACCATTCCGTTGAAACTTCTGCCGAGCACACCGCTGATCGATGGAAATATGTAAAAAGCGCCCTGAGGCAAAGCGGTCCTGAACCCCGGAATACTGTTGATGGCTTCATACATATAGTCGCGGCGGCGCTCGAATTCGAGCCGACGCTCCTCAACGACGCCCTGATCCCCCAGAAGCGCGGCCACAGCGGCTTTCTGAGCGATAGCATTCGGATTTGATGTGGTCTGCGACTGAATTTTATCACAAGCGTCGATCAGCCATTTCGGACCGGCAAGATAGCCGATACGCCAGCCGGTCATGGAATAGGTTTTCGATACGCCGTTGCTGACGATCACCCAATCCTTCATTTCGGGAATACGGGCCGGAGAGAAAGGACGGACATCGCCGTAGACGATCATATCGTACATTTCATCGGAAACCACAAAGATGTTTCGACCTTCGAGCACCTTCATCAGACCGCGCACCTCGGATTCGCTGTAAACTGCGCCGGTAGGGTTGGATGGGGAGTTCAGCACCAGGATTTTCGTTTTCGGCGTTATGGCCGCTTCAAGCTGTGCCGGCGTGATCTTGTATTCCGCCTCTATGGTAGTATCGACGATTACCGGTTCGGCGCCTGCAAGACGGACCATCTCGGGAAAACTGACCCAGTAAGGCGCAGGCACGATAACTTCATCGCCCTCCTGGCAAAGAGCAAGAAAGGTATTGGCAAGTGTCTGCTTGCCCCCATTGCTGACGATTATCTGGTTCTCCTGGAATTCAAGCCCGTTATCCCGACGGAATTTTTCCAGAATGGCTTTTTTCAGTTCGGGAATGCCCGAGTTGGCCGTATAGCGGGTAAACCCGGCATTGATGGCGTCGATACCCGCCTTATTGACATGGTCGGGAGTCGGAAAATCGGGTTCTCCTGCCGAAAGGCTGACAATATCCTTTCCTTCAGCTTTCATTTTATTTGCCAGACCGGTGATGCGCATGGTCTGGGATTCCTGCATGCTCAGAACGCGACGGGTAAGGTAGATCTCTCCGGGCACTGTTGACGTAGACATGGTACTATATGATTTACTTTTTATTCATTTTTGATTCTTCGAGTTTCCGGTGCAGCATATCGAGAACGAAAGGATGGACGAATTTCGATACATCGCCGTCAAGCATCGCCACCTCCCTGATAATTGATGACGCCACATAGGTATATTTCACATTCGGCATCAGAAACACGGTGGTCACTTCAGGGTAGAGATGACGGTTCAGAAGGGACATCTGGAATTCGTACTCGAAATCCTTGACCTGCCGTACGCCCCGGACGATGGCTCGCGCTCCCAGCTGACGGGCATAATCGGCAAGAAGCCCGTCATGCAGCACCTCAACGCTGACAGAGGAATAATCCTGTACCACTTTTGTGATCATATCGAATCGCTCTTCAAAGCTGAAAAGCGTCCGTTTCTGGCTGTTCTCCGCTATAACCACGACAACCTCGGCAAAAATGTTCAGAGCGCGTTCGAGAACGTCGAGATGTCCATTGGTGAAAGGGTCGAACGTTCCCGGATAAATGGCTTTCTGCGTCATTTGCTGTCCTGTTGATGCGTGAAAAAAGTTACCCTGGTCATTCCATAATCTTTATGCATAAGGTAATACGGAGATTCCCTGAACTGCATGGCCGCACTGTGCTCGATAAGCAGGATTCCATCATCGGCAAGCATGGACGATCCGGCGACACGCTCTATAAGAAGTTCGTAATCCGGCCAGGTGTAAGGAGGATCGCAGAAGACAAGATCGAAACGCTCCCTGTTCCGGCCGATAAAAGCCGAAACGTCGGAGTTCACAATGCAGACCTGCTCCGACACTCCGAGACGCTGCGCAGTCGTCTGCATGGATTTCAGGGCCTCGCTGTGGCGATCGACAAAATAAACGAAGCCGGCGCCGCGACTGAGCGCTTCGAAGCCCATGTTACCGAATCCTGCAAACAGGTCGAGCACAACGATATCCTCAAAATCCATTCTGGCGGAAAGGGTATCGAAAAGCGACTTTTTTACCCGGCTGCTGCAAGGGCGGATATCCCGTGACGACGTGCTTGTTATTTTCTGGCCCCGGTATCTTCCGGCTATAATCTGCACTATCCGATTCCTATACCCCGAAATCGCCGAAAGGCGTATCGCCAAGAATGGCAAGCGCCTTTTCGGCATCCTCTTTCGAAGGCGGTTTGCCGTGCCAGTTGGAGCCATCCGCCATTGATCCCTCGAAGAAAGGAACCCCCTTGCCCATCAGGGTCGAAGCAAGCACTACCGATGGTTTCGAACGATCTTCAATTGTAAGGATGCCCTCCATCGTTGCAATGAAATCCTCGATGGAGTTGCCGTCGCAACTGTAGACATTCCAGCCGAAAGCGCGCCATTTGTCGGCAAACGGCTCGATATTCATTATCTTGTCAACCTCGCCGTCGATCTGCTGGTTATTGTAATCGACAATGCCGATCAGATTGCCAAGACCGTAATGCGCAGCGCACATCGCCGCCTCCCATATCTGTCCTTCCTGGCACTCGCCGTCGCCCATCAGACAGAAAATCCTGTTCATGCGACCATCTATACGATGCCCGAGGGCAGCTCCAACGGCCGCCGACAGCCCCTGTCCGAGTGAACCAGATGCGATCCTGATGCCCGGCAGTTTAGCCTCGGAAGTCGGATGCCCCTGCAGATAGGAGTTGAGCTGACGGAGAGATTTCAATTCGTCGAGCGGAAAATAACCGGATCTTGCAAGCACGCTGTACCATACCGGAGCGATATGGCCATTCGAAAGAAATACAGCATCCTCATCGTCGTGTTCCCAGAAACCGTGCGGATTATGACGGATAACCCTGAAATACAAGGCAGTGAAAATGTCAGCCATGCCGAGCGAACCTCCGGTATGGCCGGAATTGGCCAGGGCAAGCATTCTTACAACGTCCCTGCGTACCTGCCGGGCCATGGTTTCAAGATCATCGACAGAGGCAAGTTCGAGCAGCTCGCCTTTCCTGTCTGCCGGATAAAGTGCTAAATCATGTGCCATTGCTGTATGGAGAACTACTTTCTTGAGAATTAAATGAGCCTGAACCTGAAGTTAACGGGCCGGGTACATAAATAATAAAAAAAACTCACTCGTGCTCCCGTTTTCTTTCCCGCATGAACTTCCAGCCGGCAAAAAAGAAAACACCGATAAAAATGATACTGACCGGCAGACTGTACATGGCCGCATAACTTCCTATGGCACTCCAGTTTTTGCCGAGCAGAAGACCGCCAGAGAGAAGCAGTACATTCCATGCCGTCGCACTGACCGAAGCCGCAAGAAAAACGCGAAATCTGCCGAGATGCATCAACCCGGTCATAACCGATATGACCGCCCTTGAACCGAAAAGAAAGCGGTTGACCAGAACGGCAAGGTATCCGTGGGTCGCAAACCGCCTGCGCAACAACGCCATATCCGAAGGCGGAAAAAAACGATGGAAGCTTGTCGAGAGACTGTGCGAAACCTTATCGCCCCTGTCGCTGTAAAGCTTCATGCCGAAGTGGCGACTCAGCAGAAATACCAGCATGAAGCCTGCTGTCGAACCGAGAGATGCGAACAAAACTGCGACAGAAAACGAAATTCCGCTGAAGGGAACAAGATACCCGATGAACGCAACAGGCACGTCACCGGGTATAGGCGGAATCACGTTTTCAAGAAACGCGATAATAAAAAGGAATATGTAGATACTCAAAGGATCCGCATGCTGCAGATACGCAATGACAGAATCAAGCATGGGCTATCCTCGGGTTCGTTCCATGGTTTTTTCAGTCAAGTTCCAGAACGCGTCGCTGAACCTCGCTGTATGCATCCTCTACACCTCCGAGATCGAAACGGAAGCGATCCTTGTCCATCTTCTCGTTGGTTTCGAGGTCCCAGAATCTGCAGGTGTCAGGACTTATCTCGTCTCCAAGAAGAATTTCCTCGTGGTGCCTGCCGAACTCGAGCTTGAAATCGACAAGTTTCAGTTTTCTCCCGGCAAAAAACGATTTCAGAACCCCATTGATACTTTCGGCCCTTTCCTTGAGTATGGCAAGTTCATCATAACTGGCAAGACCAAGCGCTACCGCATGAGACTCGTTCATGAGGGGATCGTCGAGATCGTCGTCTTTCAGGTAAAGTTCCACGATCGGCCGTTCGAGTACAGTCCCCTCGACAAATCCGTACCGTTTAACCAGAGATCCGGCAGCAATGTTTCGCACGACGACCTCCACCTTGATGATATCGAGACGACGGCAGAGCATATCGCGGTCGGACAGTTTTTCAACAAGATGGGTTTTCACGCCGTTTGCTTCCAGCAATGTAAACAGTTTGCAGGAAATCGCATTGTTCACAACACCCTTGTCGGCGATAGTCCCCTTTTTTTTGTTATTGAACGCCGTTGCGTCGTCCTTGAACTCCTGGATAACAAGATCCTTGTCTTCCGTCAGGAAAACTTTTTTTGCTTTGCCCTCATGGAGCAATGTTGTCTTTTGCATAAAAAAAAATAGTGAAAAAAGGTGCCGATACGGCACATGGTGAATGTAACGATAAAAAAAGCCTGTGAATTTCTTGAGCAGGTCAGGCGGTTCCGTTCCCCCCGAACGCTGCCTGCTGAATTGCGCCTGTGAGCACTATGGTGATCTGCTCGTCGGTCAGCCCTTTGTCTTTCAGAAAGCTCATGAACCTGAAAACGCCGAGATCGGAAAGCATGGCCCTCGTCAGATCGCTGCCTCCGAGCCCTCTGGTTCGGCCATACTCCAGTGAAGTATCGATCCAGTCTGCGATGAACTCCTCGGTCTTGCCTTTTTCCAGAAAATAACCCGTTATGATCCGTTCAACATCCTGGTGATCCGGTTCCGGATGAGCCTGAAGCAGCAACTGCATCTCTTCGGAAATTCTTGCAAGCACGATGACAGCCTCCCTGTCCAGCGTTTCTTCGAGAATATCCTTTGCCTGCTTCTTGACGTCAGACATTTGAGTCATACTGTTTTCTGGATCGTTGGATAGAGAAAACTTCAATGCTACTGCTGAAAAATCAGGAATAACCCTACATTTTACAATAGTAAATAAAAAATATTGCAAAGATAAGCGATTATGAAGAAAACCTCCCTCTCTGTTTTTCTCTTTTTTGTTCTGCTGCTGCTCCGGCATTCCGTTCTTTCCGCCAAAGAGCACTCCGACAGAGAGCTGGTCATGCTCTGGTGGAACGTCGAGAACCTCTTTGATACCCGAAACGATCCCGCAACCGAAGACGACGACTTCACCCCTGGAGGCAAAAGGAACTGGACGGAGAAAAAGCTGGCATTGAAACAGCTACGGATCCGCAAGGTAATTGAAAATATCCGCATCGATCCCGATGTGCGCCGCTACCCCGACATCATAGCTTTTGCCGAAACCGAAAACCGGGCGGTTTTTGCCGGGTCGCTGAACAATATACCGGAACTATCCTTGAAGACGGTCTATTACAATTCGCCGGATACAAGAGGCATCGACATTGGGCTCGCTTACAATCCCGAAAGCATCAGACTTCGATCATCGAAAGCTTACCATGTGCCGATCGTCAATGACAAACCGACCAGATACATCATCGTCGCAGGTTTTTATGCCGGCAGGCACCCGTTCCATGTTATACTCAACCACTGGCCCTCAAGATCCTTTGACAGGGAATGGAGCGAGCAGAAACGAATAACGGCCGCAAAAACAGCCCGTCACATCGCCGACAGCCTTCGGGCTGCAGACCATAGCGCCGACATCATCATCATGGGAGATTTCAATGATGAACCCCATGACCGGTCGGTAAAGCATATTCTCGGGTCTTCCGACGACAGGAAAAAAGTATTGAAGGAGTGCCGGACACTCTTCTTCAACTGCTGGAGCGGCTATGAGGGTATAGGGAGTTACTGGTACCGTAACCGATGGGAGAGAATAGACCAGATCCTGCTGTCATGCGGCATGCTGCAGCCGAAAGGGCTATCTGCCGCCCCCGACGCATTCAGATGCTATCATTTTCCCGACATGCTCACAAGGTCATCGGGAAAACCTTACCAGACCTACTACCGGGGTCAGTATAAAGGAGGCTATTCCGATCATCTCCCGTTATTGCTGAAGGTTTCCGTCGAAAAACAGTGAACTCACCCCTCCTCGGGGAGCAGCGTCATCTGATACTCGACCGTTCCATCCGGAGCAAGCAGCGTAATATCGCCTCCACCATGTTTCATAAAATTCTCCTTCGCAACCCGCAAAGCCTCATCTCGCGTCGGGTGCAGAGAAAAACTCCATGGAGGAGCATTAAGCTGGTTCACCCATACCCCATCTTCACGCAGATATACCGTCCTATCCTGTTTTCTGCTCATAGCTCATCAATGATTCAATTCGCGCAAGACAAAAAAGCTCACATTCAATTCAAAAAATCAACGACACGGACTATCAATGGACAAAAAAACCTGTAACGCCCTTGCCCACTTTAATAATACCTGCATAGCGCAAAAAAAACAACATTATAATGACACTACACTGCTTTACAAAGCAACAAATCGAGAACTCATCGCATAACAGTAGAGGCATCCATGCCGACAGGTATCATATTCCCCGATATCTCGACTTTCGGCACACCCGCAATGCCGGCGCTGGCCACGGTCTTTTTCTTTTCCTGCGGGAAATCTTCCGCTGAGCCGGGAAATAAGATTGCGATCGATACAACTTGCGTTCAAAATGCCGCAATGAGATAGATCCCCGGCATGGCTGCACATGAAAAACTCAATGCCGTCATTGCGGGCAACTTCAGCAAGACTGCAGGCAAGCGCACTCATCGATCGCTCATCGGGAAAAACGTAATCGAGCAGTCGCATGCGGGTCCTGATTTTCCGGTAGTCGTCAAGAAAACTGACGATGCATCTCCTGGTGTATCCGGCAAGTTCTCCAGAAAGATTACGGAATGCAGCAGTGTGCCACTCACGATTCATCCTGCTGGTCATAATAACGGGATCGTACCGCCAGACGACCCTTTCCGGACCGATCGTGTCGGCAAGACGGCGGAAAACATCGATCATCCGGGACTTGGCAGGCACACCAGGTTCAATCGAGCTGTCGTAAGGCGTGAGAGTAAAGAGAAAATAATAGAAATAACCCATAGCATCAATTTCCGGAAGAAGATCGAACATCGGTGCCGGATTTTTCGTCCAGAACACAAGCGCATCGACATCTTCAGGCAACAGGGATATCCTGCTTGACTGTGTCGGGTTCACGGGATTGCGCACAACCACCTCACCGGCTTTCAGAAGACCCAACAGCCATTGGCCGTAAAACGCCGGGATATCGGTACGGCGGCTTGCACTGATGATCACAGGTAATGGCCTCCGGTCAATTACGTATGCGGACGGTGCCGAGCATGCGCTTTCGCTCAACCGTAAAATACCACCATGGCTCGGCCTCGAAACCCTCCATAAAACTCGTAACCGACATGAATACATCGATGACGCATGGATCGTGCCGAACTCCGGTTTTCCGGCAAAGATCGCGGTAAAGCTCGAATGGACAACGGCCCTTAAGCTGTTCGGGCTCCGTTATGCCAAGCAGTCTCAAATCCCCGGCCATCGCCTTACCGACGTTGGGAAGATCGGTCAACCTTGCGAGCCTGTTTCGATCGACTTTCGATGGATGCATAGTGAATCGCTTAAAGTGTTCCTGGCAGAAAAACTCTTGGCTCTCTTACTCTAATGTACCTGTTTTACCTCCTCCTGTAAAACCGCTGAAAAGAAACCTTATAACACAACTTGCTCTTTGAACTGCCTGCAATAAATCGTAACTTTCAAGATTGTTATGATTTATAAAGTTATATTACATAACCACAGCGTCGCCTTCTTCCACGGATTCACGTGACTGCACCAATAAGGCTTTCCCCTGAGCCCCGGAGCATATTTCTTGTCTTCTTTAAGTTCCAAGGTTTCAAGCAATTTCAACCCTTAAAATGACATGGATAATCAAACCATTCTGTACGCAATTCCGCTTTGTGGTGTTCTTGCATTGCTCTATGCCTTTTTCAAAGCCTCGTGGATATCGAAACAGCCCGAAGGCACTGAAAAAATGTCAAAAATCGCCGGACACATCGCTGACGGCGCTCTCGCCTTTCTGAAGAGGGAGTACAAGGTACTCTTCATCTTCGTCATCTCCGTAGCTGCACTCCTCGCCTATGCAAACAGCGGTCGGCCCGCCACTTCGCCAGTCATCGCCGTCAGTTTCATTGTCGGCGCTCTCTGTTCGGCTCTTGCCGGTTTTTTCGGCATGAGGGTTGCTACCAAAGCTAACGTCCGCACCACCAACGCGGCGCGCACCGGTCTCGGTCAGGCGCTCAACATTGCCTTTTCCGGCGGCCTCGTCATGGGCCTTTCAGTTGTAGGGCTCGGCGTACTTGGTCTTTCCGTGCTCTTCATCGTCTACTCGCAGATGTTCCCTGCTCTCACGCAGGTTGAAGAGGTGATCAACCTGATCTCCGGCTTCTCGCTCGGCGCTTCATCCATCGCACTCTTCGCACGTGTCGGCGGCGGCATCTACACCAAGGCGGCGGACGTCGGCGCCGACCTTGCAGGCAAAGTGTATGAAGGTATTCCGGAAGACGACCCGCGCAACCCGGCCACAATCGCGGACAACGTCGGCGACAACGTCGGCGATGTTGCCGGCATGGGAGCAGACCTCTTCGAAAGCTATGTCGGTGCCATCATCGGCACCATGGTGCTCGGAGCCGCCTTTGTTCCGGTCTTCAACACTATGGGCGTCAATCCGGTCGCTGCCGTTACCCTTCCGCTCATCATCGCGGCAGTCGGCATTCTCGTATCCATAGCAGGCTCCTTCTTCGTGAAGGTCAAGGAGGGTGGCAACCCGCAGACCGGCCTCAACATGGGCGAGTTCGGCGCTTCGGCCATCATGGCAGTGCTCAGCTACTTCATCATTGATTATTTCCTTCCCGCAAGCTGGACGGTTGACGGCTTCACCTACACATCGCTGAACATCTTCTTCTCGGTCATCATCGGTCTTGTCGCCGGCGTGCTGATCGGCATGATCACCGAGTATTACTGCTCGACACACAACAAGCCGGTTGTCGATATCGCCCGCCAGAGCATCACCGGCGCGGCAACCAACATCATCGCAGGTCTTGGCACCGGCATGATGTCTACCGGCCTGCCTATTCTGGTACTCTCTGCAGCGATCGTTTCATCATACCACTTCTCCGGCCTCTACGGCATCGCCGTCGCGGCGCTGGGCATGCTCTCCGTCACCGGCATTCAGCTCGCCGTCGATGCGTACGGACCGATCTCCGACAACGCAGGCGGTATCGCCGAAATGTCAGGTCTGCCCCCGGAAGTGCGGGAACGTACCGACAAACTCGATGCGGTCGGCAACACCACCGCTGCCATCGGCAAGGGATTCGCCATCGGCAGCGCCGCCCTGACCGCGCTCGCGCTCTTCGCAGCATTCCGCCAGCAGGCGAATGTCACTTCGCTCGACATTTCGGAGCCCATCATCATGGCTGGTCTGCTCATCGGCGCCATGCTTCCCTTCGTCTTCAGCGCCATGGCCATGGGTGCCGTCGGACGCGCCGCCTCCGACATGATCAACGAGGTCGGACGTCAGTTCAACGAAATTCCCGGTTTACGTGAAGGCACCGCCGAAGCCGAGTTCGCGCACTGCGTCGATATCTCCACCAAAGCCGCTATCAGGGAAATGATCCTGCCCGGCCTTATGGGCGTGCTCGTTCCTGTCGTAGTCGGCTTCATCTCGAAGGACATGCTCGGCGGGCTGCTTGCCGGCGTCACCTCTTCCGGCGTACTGATGGCTATCTTCCAGTCAAACGCAGGCGGAGCCTGGGACAATGCCAAAAAACGCATCGAAGGCAAGATCGAATTCAACGGGGTGGTCTACGGTAAGGGATCCGATACCCACAAAGCTGCCGTCGTCGGCGATACAGTAGGCGATCCGCTCAAGGATACCAGTGGCCCGAGTCTCAACATCCTTATGAAACTCATCGCGGTTGTAGCTCTTGTCATCGCTCCGCTTCTTTGATTAATCACGAGCATTTCGTACCATTATGGCGGCCTTCTGCAAAGAAGGCCGCTTTTTTTTATATGGCATCACATACCCGTCCATAACCGATCATGAAACTAATCATAGGACTCGGCAACCCGGAGGCCAGGCATGCAGGTACGAGGCACAATGTCGGTTTCGACGTGCTCGATAAACTGGCCGCAACCTTCAGCACACCGTTCAGTAAAGGCAAGGGAAATTATAGCTGGGCGAAAATCAGCTGGAGAAACACCTCAGTCATCCTGCTCAAGCCCATGACCTACATGAACCTCTCGGGTCATGCCGTTGTGGCAGCCATGAACTTCTGGAAAATCCGGAAACAGGATATACTCGTCGTCTGCGACGATCTTAACCTCCCCTCAGGCACACTGAGGCTCCGAGCCAAAGGTTCGGCCGGAGGACAGAACGGTCTGAAACATATCATCGAGTGCCTTGGAAGCGACGAGTTCGCCAGGTTGAGAGTAGGAATCCGCCTTGAAGAGCAGTTACCCTCCTCTTTTTCATCTTTTGTTCTGGGTAAATTCAGCGACGAGGAGAAAAAAACCATGGAAAAAACAGTGCCGCTCTGCGAAGAAGCGATACTTGATTTTTCGCAGAACGGTATAGAGCACGCCATGAACCGCTATAACAGAACAGCCGTTTAACAGGTTGCGAGCTGCGTATAAGCATGCACTGCCGACACGCTGCCGGCGTTCATCCTCTTCAGAAAGGCAATTGCCCGGGCATTGAACTCTCTTGGCTGATCGACATTGCACACATGACCGGAATTCTCGATAACTTCAAGCCAGGAGTTGGTGTGCCGTGTTATAATGAGGCGAACCGCAGGCAGGAACATATGATCCTCATCGCCCATCAGATAGAGCGTAGGAATACCGGTATCCTTCTCTTCGAAATACCTCAATAACGGCGTCAGTTCGTACGTGAGCCTGAACCAGCGCATGAACTCCTTCTGTGCAACCTTCTTGGCCTCGTTCACGAACAGCAGTCGGGATTTCTTGTGCCTTTCGCGAGGCATGATAATCCAGGCAAAAAAGCTGTAGAGCCACATGTACGGCACTACCCGCTTGAACATGTTTCCCAGAGTGACCAGCACCTTGGCGCGCACGTTAAGCCTGATGATGGCACCACCCATAATCATCGAGCTTACCCGTTCGGGAGCGATTTCGCTCATGTTGCGAATCAGAATGGTACCGAGGGATATCCCCACGAAATGTGCCTTATCGATTTTCAGCGTATCGAGAACTTCGATGATGTCGCGTGTGATATCCTCGAAATTGTAATGCCGATCCTCCTTGTGCGCCACGATATGCTTCGACTTGCCATGCCCTCTGAGATCGACAAGCAGAACATTGAAATGCCGGATGAACTCTTTAATCTGCAGAAACCAGATCGATGAACTGCCACCGGCTCCATGCACGAAAACCACCCACGGGGCATCGGCATCGGTATGTTCATATGTTTTGAAATGAAGCATCGAAGAACACATTTAAAATAGCAGAAGACTCTGTATCAGAAAAAACAGGAAGTATCAGCAAAAAGTTACATGCCGCTTCGCACGGCCCGTACAAGCTCGAAAAGAGCGATTCCCGCAGCTACAGCCACATTCAGTGAGTGCTTGGTGCCGTACTGCGGAATTTCAAGCACCTCATCGCAATGGATGAGCACCTCGTCATCGATTCCTTCAACCTCGTTGCCGACAACCAGACAAAGCGGAAAATCGTCCTTTTGCACTGCCGTATAGGGCGTGCTCTGTTCGGCGATTTCGAGGCCGAATATCTTTATGCCCGAAGCCTTCATGCATCCTATCGCCTCAAGAGGATCTGCACAGAACTCCCAGCGCACGCATTCCTGGGCCCCCAGAGCTGTTTTGTCTATCTCCTTTCGGGGAGGCGTTGCCGTATAGCCGGTTATGAACATTTTTTCTATGCCTGCGGCATCGGCAGTACGGAACATGGAACCGACATTCCACATGCTCCGGATATTGTGAAGCATCAGATAGACCGGATGGCGCGGCGAATCGTCGAGATGTTCAGGTGATACCCGGTTCATCTCCGTACCGGCCAGTTTTCTGAAATACATTCTATAACTTCCTGAGTTTATCGAGTATGCGATCGTTCTCGTCCCGCAGCCCTACGTTAAAACGCAGGCAATTCTTCATCAACGAATAACCCGATACATTACGGACAAGAATGCCCGAACCGCTCAACGCGCGAAAGACGGCGGCGGCATCATCTACCCTGATAATGAGAAAATTTGTATCGCTTGCAAAAACCTCGAGACCTGGAATCCCGTCAAGCTCCGAATAAAGACGATCCCTTTCTCCGAGAATATAGGCTACCGCATCGGTAACGAGATAGTAGTTTTTCAAAACATGCTGCAAAGTGATTTCAGCAAGCCTGCTCGATGAAAACGGAATTTTCGGCTTGGCCAGCTCTCCGAGAAGGTGCGGATCGGCAATTGCAAAACCGATACGCATGCCGGCAAGTGCAAGCGCCTTCGACATGGTACGAAGCACCACAAGGTTGGGAAGCACGCCGATAAGTCCAAGCATTGATTTTTCGCGTGAAAATTCAATATACGCCTCGTCAACCAGAACAATGGCGTCGGACTCGCTGACGATACGGCAGACATCGTCGTAAGCGAGCGATTTTCCTGTAGGATTGTTAGGCGTGGAAAGCACTATGAAATCGACCTGACGCGACCGGGCCGTTTCGATGATGGCGGCAGCATCGAAATCAAGCCCGGGATGCATAGGCACCCTGACCACTTCCGCCTGAAGCAGCAACGCAATCTTTTCGTAGAGCGAAAAAGAGGGTTCCGGAATAAGAATCTTTTTGCCGGGACCGAGACAAGCCATGAAGATGGTATAGAGCATCTCGTTGGACCCGTTGCTCATGATAACGCAATCGCGGGGAATGCCAAGAAAATCGGCATAAGCATCCATCGCCCTGAACGGAAGAATATCGGGGTATCGATTCCATGGTTCGCGGCGGAACTCATCGAGTATAGTTTCCTTCAGCCACAAAGGCAGATCGAAAGGGCTCTCGTTCTGGTTCAGCTTGATTTCGGCTTCCTGCCCCCCTTCAACCTTATAGACCTCGATACGTTGCAGGGCAGGATTAAGCAAATCCCGTATATCTCTTTTCATTTCCGTCAGTTACTGTTACCCATCGACAATGTGCGGATGAGCGGCTTCGCACCGAGGCCCAAACCTCAATAAAAAAACATCTTTTTAAGATTTTTTTATAAAAAAAACTGGACATTTCTCATTTTTTTTATACTTTAAATCAGGATCAAAAATATCCTATATATAAGGAGGACACATATCATGACTGCAATGACGAAAACGCCCATCGAGCTTATCGACAACATATACAGCATAGCCTACTGGATGACCGGCAACGAAGCCGATTCGCGTGAACTCGTGAATCAAACCTATCTGAATGCGGATATAACCACACCGGAAATCGATCTGCTTAAAACACTCCGCAGCTGCTATCTCGACCGTTTCGGGCAGCAGACCGATTTCTGCATAAGCGATAAACCATGCAGGGAATCAGCCGGCATCGTTAAATCTCTGAAAACCCGCGCAGCAGATATTAAACTCGCGGTTCTTCTGAGCGAACTGTCAGGTCTCAGGCATGCAGATATTGCCGAAGTGCTCGAAAAACCGCTCGGTACAATTCGCAAATGGCTCTTCTGGGGCCGCAAACTTCTCGTTCAGGACGACATTCTGAAAGCCTCCGCCTGATAGAATGACTCTCTCCTGACAAAAGGCCGTTGAATTACCCGCAACGGCCTTTTGTTTTTCTGCACGTCGCTTCCTATTTTGTTTCACTACTTTTTATTAATCGCCATATCCGTTCAGCATGATCGTCATTACAGGCGGAGCCGGTTTTATCGGCAGTGCCATGATCTGGCAGCTCAATCTGCTCGGACGTGATGATCTCATCATCGTGGACACCCTCGGCCAGACGGCGAAAGGCAAGTGGAAAAACCTATCCGGTCTCCGCTTTGCGGATTTCATTCCAAGGGAACAGTTCCTGCCGCTCCTTGAATCCGCAGCGATTCCCGATATTTCGGCCATCATTCACATGGGTGCAATCAGCGCCACCACGGAAACCGACGCAGACCTGCTCATCGAACGCAATTACGCTTTTTCGAAACGCATTGCGACCTGCTGCATGCGGCAGAATATCCGACTGATATACGCATCGAGCGCAGCAACCTACGGAGACGGCACATCAGGATACGATGACAACGAAGCGACAGTCGATCTGCTCCGCCCCCTGAACATGTACGGCTATTCGAAACAGATGTTCGACCGGTGGGCACTGCAGAACGGCCTGCTCGAAAAAGCCGCCGGACTGAAATTCTTCAACGTCTACGGCCCCAACGAATACCATAAGGGCGATATGCAGAGCGTCGTATCCAAGGCCTACAACCAGATCAGCGAAACCGGAAGCGTCAGCCTCTTCAAGTCGCACCGTCCCGATTTCGGAGACGGCGAGCAGTTACGCGATTTCGTTTATGTCCGCGACTGCACGGCCATCATGGCATGGCTGCTCGATAATCCCGCAGTAACGGGCCTGTTCAACATAGGAAGCGGCGAGGCGCGCAGTTTCAACGACCTTGTCAACGCGACTTTCGCCGCGATCGGCAGGGAACCCCGCATCGCCTATATCCCGATGCCCGATCACCTGCAGGGCCGCTATCAGTACTACACCTGTGCGAACATGCAGAAACTGCGCCAGGCCGGATACCCCAACCCGATGACCTCTCTCGAAGATGGCGTCACGGACTATGTTCGGAACTATCTTTCTTCAAATGAACCTTATTATGATCTGCACCGGCACAAAACAGCTTAACAGCATCAGCGCTTGACAACAGAAAAGACAATTGATATCCAGGGCATCGAACCGGTCATTCTTTTCGGCCCCTTCGACGCCTACCTGAAAACAATCAGGAATACCTTTCCTGACGTCCAGATTACCGCAAGAGGCACAACCATCGGCCTCAGAGGAGAAGATGGCGATGTGGCCGTTCTCGAACAGATTTTCAGGGAGATGATCTTTCTGGCCGACAAGCACGGAGAAGTGCTTGAAAACGACCTCAATGCCCTCATCAATCTTGCGCTCTCCCCCGCTCCCCGATCCAGACCCCCGGCACCCGGCGACGAAGATATCATCGTCGCAACAGCAGACTATGCCGTTCGGGCAAAAACCAACGGACAGCGAAGGATGGTTGCGGAAGCGAAAAACAACGACATCCTCTTTGCGATCGGTCCGGCCGGAACGGGAAAAACCTATACAGCGGTTGCCATTGCCGTTGCCGCATGGAAAGCAAAACAGGTCAAGCGTATCGTGCTCGCGCGTCCGGCCGTGGAAGCCGGCGAGAGCCTCGGCTTTCTGCCGGGCGATCTCGCGCAGAAAATCGATCCCTACCTTCGTCCGCTTTACGATGCCCTGCAGGATATGCTGACTGCCGAAAAGCTCAAATTCTTCACCGAACGCCGCGTCATTGAAATCGTGCCGCTCGCCTACATGCGAGGCAGAACGCTCAACAACTCGTTCATCATCCTCGACGAAGCCCAGAACGCATCCGGCAAACAGATGAAAATGTGCCTTACGCGTCTTGGCATCAACTCGAAAGCCATCATAACCGGTGACGTCACGCAGATCGACCTTCCCACCACCATGGAATCGGGACTGCCGAGCGCCGAAAAGATTCTCAAAAACATCAAAGGCATAAGCTTCGTCTATCTCGACAAATCCGACGTCGTGCGCCACAAGCTCGTCAGGGACATCATCAATGCCTACGAAATTCATGAAAGCAAATGAGCTCTATCACCTGCCAAGGAACTTTGTTTCCTGCCGGCCGGTTTGAACTCTTTGACGATCATTGACGATCATGGCAGTGAAAAATCATCTTCAGCAATCTGCTGAACTCCTCAACCTATCCGGAGAAAAATCATGGCACATCGAATTACCGAAGAATGCACCTACTGTGGAGCGTGTGAACCCGAGTGTCCGGTGAACGCAATATCAGCCGGTGATGATGTTTACATCATCGACGAAAGCGTCTGTACCGACTGTGTCGGATATCACGACGAAGCCGCATGCGTCGCCGTCTGTCCCGTTGACTGTATTTTCAAGGTCTGAACATTAAGTCACAGACCGCCGCCGTTATACAGTGCGTCAGCAAAGGCGAACTGTCCGCAAGGAACCTTAAATTTATTCAATTAATTGACGGCGGCGGTCTGCATAAGTCCCTCGCTTTCGGTATATTGCGTGGCATTTGCTTAGCATAACGGCCTTTGAATCACCATAGCCGCGATTACAGAGCCTTCAGGCCAACCTGTATTTCGGATTGAAAGCGCTCCGGCGTATTCAACCAGGCCTATCCATTCGCCACAACCTCTTTCCGGGCCTGCTCGATGCGCATCCTTTTCGTCAATCCCAATGAAATACGGCATATCGAATACTCCGATTATGCCATGGGCGGCTATATCCGTCCGTATTTCTCCCCCGCTCTCGGCATGCTGATTTCCATGACGCCCCACCATCACAGGGTCGAATACATCGACGAAATCATCGGAGAACAGATCGATTTCAAAAAACGGTACGATCTGGTAGCTATAACCACCACATGGACCATACAGGCCCTGAGAGCTTACCAGATTGCAGACGGATTCGCCAAACACGGCGTGCCGTGCATCATAGGGGGAAACCATGCCTCTCTCTGCATCGAAGAGGCTTCCCGGTACTCCAGCGTCGCATCAGGCATGGCGGAAAATATGTGGCTGCAGATCCTCGAGGATGCCGAAAACCGTGCGCTCCGACCGGTCTACCGGGCCGAAGATTTCCCTGC